>ERZ781399.2504-NODE-2504-length-14926-cov-3.850649_pt1 | contig 14926 bp, 20 predicted proteins | sample MGYA00511014_ERZ781399 | MGnify/ENA primary metagenome ERZ781399 (study PRJEB29847, sample SAMN06458254) | wastewater metagenome | isolation source: Wastewater bioreactor | place: South Africa: Cape Town | study: EMG produced TPA metagenomics assembly of the...
GCCCCGTCCTGTCAGAATCTGACGAAATACGACAGGAAGCACGTCAAGCTTTATGTCCGCCTTCTCGACGCCGACGCCGATGGCGCCGACTGGCGGGAGGCTGTCGAAGTGCTGTTCGGAATCGATCCTGCCAGCGAGCCCGACAGGGCGCGGCGTGTTCACGACAGCCATCTCCAGCGCGCCCGCTGGATGACACATACAGGCTATCGCCAGCTTCTGCTTGGCCCCAGTAACTGATTTCAACTTAGAGATTATTTCGCAAAGGCGATGCCGCTACGGCATCGCCTAATGCCGTTGACCAAGCTTCCATCACCTCTCGCGTGCGGCAATCATTTTCTGCTCGACCTTGACAAGACAGGGGAGGCGAAGGGATGCGGCCCGATACTTCTCGATGGAGAAAACACAGCAGTTACGACTACTTCGACAAGCTCGCGACCGAAGGCTTGGCGTGGGAGTGCTTGCGCCGGCACACACCCTATCAACATCAATATCAGGCACTCGCCAGCGCTCGGGAGGACACCGCGCCGCTTCCTGTAGAGGATCAGCGGCGTTGGGGGTTGCGGTTTCCCGGCGCGACCGAGTCTGTCTGCGCTCGCGCAAACCATCTTCTGGTCGCCGGCCGCCGCGCCGTCCGTGCTGACGTTTGCGTCCACACCTGATCATTTGCCCGCCACGCCGACTCCTGAGCTGGTCGGGCTCCAATCGTTCCGCGACGGCCCCGAGGGCATTTACGCGGTCTATCCGGCCGACATGCCTGCACAGTTGCTTTTTCTTCCCGGCAGCGATCGCCGCGCGCTTGTCGCCCTGGTCCCGATCGACATCGATCTGCTCGATCGCGTCGATGCGCTGACCCGCTTCTGGCGTGCCCTCTACGGCCGCAAAGCCCTCGCCGACACCCGCTTGACGCGCCAGCAGCGCCGACGCCTGCGCCTGATGCTTCAGGCGGTCGACGGCCGCATGAACGGCGCAAGCTATCGCGAGATTGCCAGCGCGATCTACGGCGAGGCGCGCGTTACCGCCGATCCGTGGAAGACCTCGCCGTTGCGCGATTCCGTCATCGGGCTGATCGAGAGCGGCCTCGTCATGGTCGGCGGCGGCTATCTGAACCTCCTTCGGCATCGCCGTCGACCTTAGCCGGTCGATGCCTGGGCGAAGGGTGGGGATTTTAGCCCTCTCAACTTCCCCATCCCCCCTGACGCATTCCCTCCGCCACCGTGGTCGCCGTTCGCCGCTGAACCGCAGCGACCGTCCCTGACACCACGGAGGCCCGATCCATGCCACACGAACCCGTCGTTCTGCCGCCGCGCTTCCTGCGCACCAAGGAAGCTGCCGAGTTTCTCAGCCTCTCCGCCCGCACGCTCGAAAAACATCGCACCTACGGGACCGGCCCCGCCTATCGCAAACTCGGCGGCCGCGTCGTTTATGCCATCGACGATCTCGAAACCTGGGCCGCGCGCGGCTCCGTCACCTCGACGTCGGACCCGCGCGGTTCGGTCCTTCCCGCCAAACGCCACGCGCCCACGCAGCCGACCCACGCCGGTCGCTACGCACGCTGACCGCAACCGGACTTCTTCATGGCGGTGCGGCGTCGATCCCTTTCGGAGCGCGGACAACTCGATCTGTTCCGAGCACGCCCCGGCGACTTCGCGCCACGAGACGCGCAGGATCTCATGGCCTATCCGTTCTTCTCGCTCTCCAAGTCCCATCGCGTTGCGCCGATCGATTTCGTCGCCGGCAACGTGACGATCCGCGTCGAGGCCGTGCCCGATCATGGCATGGCGACAATCTGGGACGCCGACATCCTGATCTGGGCGGCGAGCCAGATCGTCGAGGCGCGGGATGCCGGGCTTCGCACCTCGCGGCTGATGGCCGCCACGCCCTACGAAATTCTCACCTATGTCGGGCGCGGCACGTCGCTGCGCGACTACCAGCGCCTGAAGGCGGCGCTCGACCGGCTGCAATCGACGACCGTTGCGACATCGATCCGCCAGCCGGCGGAAGGCCGCCGCCATCGCTTCTCGTGGATCAACGAATGGCAGGAGCGCACCGATCGCAACGGCCGGCCGGAGGGCATCGAGCTGATCGTGCCGGACTGGTTCTACCAAGCCGTTCTTGACGACGCGCTCGTGCTCACGATCGACCGCGCCTATTTCGATCTGACCGGCGGCCTCGAACGCTGGCTGTACCGCCTGGTGCGCAAGCACGGCGGCCGCCAGCGCAATGGATGGCGCTTCGACTTTCGCCATCTCCATCAAAAGTCCGGCAGCCTGTCGCCGTTCAAGCGCTTTGCCTTCGAGCTGCGCGACATCATCCGGCGCCAGCCGCTGCCGGGCTACACGCTGTTCCTCGAGGTCGAGATCGGCGGCCGCACGCTGCTCGCCTTCGAGCCGACGATGCGCTGTGGACAGCCTGTGGACGGGCTCGTGCTATCGGGAACCCGGACTATCGTGCTATCGGGAACCGGAGGCTCGTGCTATCGGGAACCCAAACCGGCTCTAACCGCCGAAGATCAAACACGAAATCGCGCCCTTAACTTAGAATCTAACATAGATTCTAACCTTGAAGAGAGCGCGCGCGATGTGGACAACCTCGCCCGCGACGCCGCCGGAAACCTCGGCATAGAGACCGGCAAGGGCGCGGACCTCCCGCCCGCAACGACGGCGCCAACTCCGCCCCTCGGTAAAGACGACCTCTCGACCACCGATCACTCGGAAACACTCCATCGTCCTCGCGATCCGTCGGGAGGACGCCGATGATCGTCGCGCTGCTCAATCAGAAAGGTGGCGTCGGCAAGACGACGCTGGCGCTGCACCTCGCTGGCGCGTGGGCCGCGAGAGGACACCGCGTCACCCTGATCGACGCCGATCCTCAAGGCTCGGCACTCGACTGGTCGCAGCAACGCTCGCGCGAGGGCTTGCCGCGCGCCTTCGGCGTCGTCGGCCTGGCGCGCGACACGCTGCACCGCGAGGCTCCCGAGCTGGCTCGCGATTCCGATCACGTCGTCATCGACGGCCCGCCGCGTGTCGCCGGCCTGATGCGCTCCGCGCTGCTCGCCGCCGACCTCGTACTGATCCCGGTGCAGCCGTCGCCGCTCGACGGCTGGGCCTCGGCCGAGATGCTTTCGCTCCTCACGGAGGCTCGCATCTACCGGCCGCAACTCGCGGCGCGTTTCGTGCTCAATCGCTGCGCCGCCCGCACCGTGATCGCGCGGGAGACCGCCGAGACGCTGGCGGACCATGATCCGCCGGTGCTCGCCAGCACCATCGGCCAGCGCGTTGTCTTCGCCGACGCCGCGCAGACCGGACGTTTAGCCTCGGACATCGACAGCCGATCCCCCGCTGCACGCGAGATCGCCGCGCTCGCCGTCGAGATCGAGCGATTGCGCATCGGGAGGACCCCGCCATGACGGTCCTTACCGGCGACTGCCGCGAGATTATGCCGCCGCACGGTCCGTTCGACATGATCCTCGCCGATCCGCCCTATGGCGACACATCGCTTGCATGGGACCGGCGCGTCGAGGGCTGGATCGCACTCGCGCGTGAGGCGCTCAATCTCACCGGCTCGCTGTGGGTGTTCGGATCGCTCCGTTGCTTCATGGCGACCGCGGATCGGTTCACGGAGGCGGGGCTGCGGATCGCACAGGAGATCGTCTGGGAGAAGCAGAACGGCACCGGCTTCCACAATGACCGCTTCAAGCGCGTGCATGAGTTGGCCGTCCAGTTCTATCCCGCCGAGACGGCCTGGCGCGACATCTACAACGACGTCCAGACCACGCCGGATGCGACAGCGCGCACGGTTCGGCGCAAGCAACGTCCTCCCCACACCGGCCAGATCGACGCCGGCCACTATGTCAGCCACGACGGCGGGCCGCGCCTCATGCGGTCAGTCATCTATGTCCGCAACTGCCACGGTCGCGCGATCCATCCGACCGAGAAGCCGTCATCGCTGCTCGAAATTCTGATTCGTACCAGTTGTCCCGAAGGCGGCCTGGTCGGCGACTGGTTCGCCGGCTCCGGCTCCGCTGGCGAAGCCTGCCGGCTGTCCGGCCGACGCTATCTCGGTTGTGAGATCGACGCCGCCATGGCCGAGCGCGGCGGCGAGCGCATCGCCGCCGTGCTGCCGTTCCATGACGCAGGCGCATCATGACGGCGCGCACGCAGAAGCGCGTCTTCGCGCAGCGACCCGCCGATCCCGATGGCTGGATCAAGGCGGGTGACACGCCGCCGGCCGGCTGCAGCGCGGCCGCGATCTATACGGCCCGGCTGACCATCGACGTCACCCCAGCCCTGCGCGGCCGCATCAAGGTCGCTGCCTTCAGCCGCAGCGTCACCGTCGCCGACATGCTGCGCGACCTGCTCGCGCGCGAATTCCCCGAAAAGTCAGGAGATCCTTCATGACCGGCAATGCGGCACGCCGCTCGCGCTGGTGTCCGTCGCCGGACGCACCAGCACCGTTCACCACGCTCGTACATCTGACATGGCGTCAGAAGACGATCGAGCACTGGATCAGGTTCGGCCACAAAAGCCACGAACAGATTCTCGATCGACATCGCAGCGTCGTCGGCTTCGCACCGAACAGCGTCTTCGCGTTCGTCCGCTGGGCCGCCAACGACTACGGCACGATCGTCTCGCGCATCGACATCGTGCGGGCCATCGGGCGCGGGGAGCCGTTCCAGACGCTGCCCTTCGTGCGTCCGGGCGGCGAAATCCTGCTTAAGGCGGAAAGCTGGCCCACGGTCGAGCGCATGCTGCAGCACATCGACGCGATCGAGAGCCTCGGCATCGATCCCGCCGACGTCGATCCCGATCACTGGCGGCATGTCCACCATTGCCTGCGCGCCGGCGAACAGCCGTCCGCCTATACGCCGGCACGTCATGAGGCGTGGCTGATGCGCCGCCGGGTGACGCCATGACGCGCGTCAGTCTCTTCCTTTGCACGGCGCTCGCGTCGTTCGGCGTCGGCTATCCGGGCCTCACGCCGATGCCGATCAAGCTGATGTGGAACGCCTCGGCCAGTGCGCCGATCGGTTTCTACACGATCGACTTCGACGGTCCCTTCGAGGTCACGGGCCTTGTGGCCATCGACGCGCCAGAGCCGCTCGCGGACTTTCTCGACAAGCGCGGCTACCTGCCCAAGGGCGTGCCGCTCCTGAAGCGCGTGCTCGCGGTTTCCGGACAGGTGGTCTGCCGGACGGGTCTCGTCATCACTGTCGATGGCGTCGACATGGGCGCAGCGCTCGAACGTGATCGCGCCGGCCGCGATCTGCCCGAATGGCAAGGCTGCCAACGCATCCAGACCGGCGAGTTCTTCGCGATGAACTGGCAGGTCGAAGGCAGCCTCGATGGCCGCTACTTCGGCCTTCTCTCCACCGACCAGATCATCGGCCGCGCGGTCCCGCTGTGGACCGACGAGGAAGGCGACGGCCGCTTCGAATGGCGCGCGCCAACGCGGTGATCGCGCGCGCGCTGCGGGCTGTCCGAGTGGCCCGCATCAACTTCACCGCTCATGAAAGGAGCCTTCAATGGCGCAGATTGGTCAATTCACCCGCACCCCGTCCGGTTATTCCGGACATATCCGCACGCTCTCGCTCGATCTCGACCTGACCTTCGTTCCGGCCGAGAACGCCAATGTCGAGAACGCGCCGGCCTATCGCATCCATCTCGGCGACGAGGACGGACCGGAAGTCGGCGCGGGATGGAAGCGCACCGGCGATCGCGCCGGCCCGTTCGTTTCGGTTGTCCTCGACGATCCCGTCTTTCAGCAGCCGATCCGCGCCCGCCTGTTCCAGGCGGACGAAGACGGCCGCGAGTGGAGCCTGCACTGGACCCGTCAGAAGAAACGCGACGAGCAGGAATGACCATGGATAATTCCTGCGCTCGTTTCGCGATCAGAAGATGCGGCGGCCGCCGCCGCATCTTCCTCCTTCTTCTTTCCGGCCTGAGCTTCTCCGCGGCCGCAGCGCCTCATGCTTTGGCGCAGAACGCTCGTCCGGTCCGCGCCGCTTCGATCAACGTCCATGCCGCACACCTCTCCGAAGCCGCGCAGCGCTTCGGCATTCCGGTGCGCTGGATCGTCGCCGTCATGCGCGGCGAAAGCGCAGGCGATGTTCGCGCCGTGTCCTCGGCCGGCGCAGTGGGCCTGATGCAGATCATGCCCGACACCTGGGCCGAACTGCGCACCCGCTATGGTCTCGGCCGCGATCCCTATACACCGCGCGACAACATTCTCGCGGGCGCTGCGTATCTTCGCGAGATGTGGGATCGCTACGGCGACATCGGTGCGATGCTCGCTGCCTACAACGCCGGCCCCGCACGCTATGATGAGCACCGTGCAACCGGGCGCCCGTTGCCTGCCGAAACGCGCGCCTATGTCGATTTTCTTGCGCCCGCGCTGCGCGGCGAGCGTCCATCGAAGGGTGCGTCGACGGCGGCGCGACCGTTCGACTGGCGCGAGGCGACACTCTTTGTCGTGAGCGTGTTCAGCGATTCCGCCGCCAATGCCGCGCCACGGGAAGGCTCGCCGGACAAAGCCCGCCCACCCGTTCCGGCAACATCCGACGCGCTTGCCGCGCTCCAGTCGAGGGGGCTGTTTGTCGCTCCCAGTACCGATGGAGGTCGGCCATGACCGGCTGCGCGGCAATTCGCATCCCCGCGTATGCCGGCGTGTCATGGAGGGCGCGGAGGGTGGAGGCAGGCGCAACAACCGACCGATGGCGAGATAAAAAGGCGCACGGTGCGCCTCGGTCGAGTGGTTGTTTCTGCTTGTTTTTCTGGCGCGTTCCGCGCCGTGCGGCGCTCGCCCGCACCGTGCGCTTCGCGCTCATCTCTCTCTTTTCACAAGCAGTTTTGCACCGTGCGGGGTTTCGCCATGACCGATGACCGCGAGTTCCGTGTCCGTCCGGGGCGCATCCGCTCGACACGCGCCCAGCAGGCCCGCCCGTTCATCGCACAGGCGTTGGCCGCCGCGCAGAAGGCCGGAGGCCGCGTGTCGCGCTCCGGCCGGATCACGCCCGGCAACCGCTCGCGCTTCGGGCGCGGCCAGCGCGCCAGCATCCAGGCCAATCGCCTGCTGACCGGCCGCTCGCGCATCGTCGTCATCAAGACCCGCGTTGTCCGCCACACCGCGCGCTCCGCACCGCTGGGCGCGCATCTGAACTATCTGCGCCGCGACGGCGTGACCCGTGACGGGGAGAAGGCGCGGCTGTTCGGCCCGGAGAGCGACGAAATCGACGCGCGCGCCTTCGCCGATCGCTGCGAGAACGACCGGCATCATTTCCGCTTCATCATCTCACCCGAGGACGCCGCGGATATGGCCGACCTGAAAGCACACGCGCGCGAGCTGATGGGGCAGATGGAAAAAGACCTCGGCACGAAGCTGGATTGGGTCGGCGTCGATCACTGGAACACCGACAACCCGCACCTTCATATCATCCTGCGTGGCCGCACCGACGACGGCCAAGATCTCGTGATCTCGCGCGACTACATCAAGGAGGGGATGCGTGCCCGCGCGCAAGATCTCGTCACCCAGGAACTTGGACTTCGCTCCGATTTCGATATCCACCGCACACTCGAAAGTCAGGTCGAGGCCGAACGCTGGACGCAGCTCGACCGTCAGCTTGTCCGCGACGCCGGTAAATCCGGCATCATCGATCTCGCCCCGCGCGCCGACCGCCAGCCCGACGAGTTTCATGCGCTGGAGGTCGGCCGGCTGCGCACCCTCGAAGTTCTCGGCGTCGCCGGACAGGTTGGGCATTCGCAATGGTTCATCAAGCCGGAAGCCGAGACCGTCCTGCGCGAACTCGGCGAGCGCGGTGACATCATCAAGCGGATGCACCGCGCGCTCACCGAACGCGGCATCGAGCGCGGCTCGGCGAACTATGTCCTGGCCGGCGAAAGCCTCGACATACCCATCGTCGGCCGCCTCATCGAACGCGGCCTCGATGACGAGCTGAAGGGCACGGCCTACGCCGTTGTCGACGGGGTGGATGGCCGGACCCATCACATCAAGCTGCCGCATCTCGACGCCGCCGGTGATAGCCGGCCCGGATCAATCGTTGAGCTGCGCACCTTTGAGGATGCGCGCGGCGAGCGTCGTGTCGCGCTGGCGGTGCGCGCTGATCTCGATATCCAGGCCCAGGTGAATGCAACCGGTGCGACCTGGCTCGACCGCCAAGCTGTCGCTCGCGATCCCATCGCTCTCTCCGAAGGAGGCTTCGGCGCCGAAGTGCGTGAGACGATGGACCAGCGCGCCGAGCACCTGATCGGTGAAGGGCTCGCCGAGCGCCAGAGTGGGCGCGTCGTCTTCGCCCGCCGGCTGCTTAACACCTTGCGTGATCGGGAACTGAGCGCGCTCGGCGAGAAGCTCGCGGCCGAGACCGGCCTTCCGTTCAACCGCGCGGACAGCGGCGAATATGTCGCCGGCTTCTATCGCCAGCGTTTCACGCTCGCCTCCGGCCGCTTCGCCATGATCGACGACGGCCTCGGCTTCCAGCTCGTGCCCTGGTCGCCCTCCCTCGAAAAGCAACTCGGTCGCCACGTCGCCGGCGTCGCCCGCGACGACGGCAGCATCGACTGGGATTTCGGCCGCAAGCGGGGGCTCGGCCTCTAGCGCCAATCGGAAAGGAACATCGCCATGTCCGGTACCAAAATCCTGTGGGGACCGATCACCGTCGTCTTCCTCATCGTGCTCGTCACCACTTGGGGCGCGACCCAATATGTCGCATGGAGTCTCGGCTATCAGGCGCAGCTTGGCCACCCGTGGCTTAAGCTGCTCGGCGTGCCCGTCTATTTTCCCCTCGCCATTATATGGTGGTGGTACTTCTACGACGCCTATGCGCCGGGGATCTTCGCAACGGGCGGGATCATCGCAGCGTCCGGCGGCATCATTGCCATCGCTGTCGCCATCGGCATGTCGGTCTGGCGAGCGCGCGAGCAGAAGAATGTCGCTACCTATGGCTCGGCGCGCTGGGCCGAGAAGCCTGAGATCAAGGCCGCGGGTCTGCTCGATCCCGATGGCGTGGTGCTCGGCCGCTACGAGCATGAGTATTTGCGCCACGACGGCCCGGAGCATGTGCTGTGCTTCGCGCCGACCCGATCGGGCAAGGGCGTCGGCCTTGTCGTGCCGTCGCTTCTGACCTGGCCGGGCTCGGCCATTGTTCACGACATCAAGGGTGAGAACTGGATTCTAACCGCAGGCTTCCGGTCGCAGCACGGCCGGGTGCTGCTGTTCGACCCGACCAACCCGAAGTCGTCAGCCTACAATCCGCTGCTCGAGGTGCGGCGCGGTGAATGGGAGGTGCGGGACGTCCAAAACATCGCCGACATCCTGGTCGATCCGGAAGGATCACTCGACAAACGGAACCATTGGGAGAAAACGAGCCACTCGCTTCTCGTCGGTGCGATCCTGCATGTTCTCTATGCCGAGCCCGACAAGACGCTGGCCGGCGTCGCCGGCTTCCTCTCCGATCCGAAACGCCCGGTCGAATCCACGCTGCGCGCCATGATGAGGACCACGCATCTCGGCAAGGCGGGACCGCATCCCGTCGTCGCCAGCGCTGCGCGCGAGTTGCTCAACAAATCCGACAACGAGCGCTCCGGCGTGCTGTCCACCGCCATGTCGTTTCTCGGCCTCTACCGCGATCCTGTCATCGCGGAGGTCACGCGCCGCTGCGACTGGAGAATCCGCGACATCGTTGGCGGCGAGCGGCCAACCACGCTCTACCTCGTGGTGCCGCCATCGGACATCAATCGCACCAAGCCGCTGATCCGGTTGCTGCTGAACCAGATCGGCCGCCGCCTGACCGAGGATCTGCAAGCGAAAGCCGGACGCCATCGCCTGCTGCTGATGCTGGATGAATTCCCCGCCTTGGGGAGGTTAGATTTTTTCGAGACCGCGCTGGCCTTCATGGCGGGCTACGGGTTGAAGAGTTTCTTAATCTCACAGTCGCTGAACCAGATCGAGAAAGCCTACGGGCCGAACAATTCGATCCTCGACAACTGCCATGTGAGGGTGAGCTTCGCCACCAATGACGAGCGAACGGCCAAACGTGTCTCCGATGCCCTCGGCACAGCGACCGAGATGAAGGCGATGAAGAACTATGCTGGGCACCGGCTGTCGCCTTGGCTTGGCCATCTGATGGTGTCGCGCTCGGAAACTGCCCGCCAATTGCTGACGCCCGGCGAAATCATGCAGCTTCCGTCGACCGACGAGATCGTCATGGTCGCGGGCATCCCGCCGATCCGGGCGAAGAAGGCGCGCTATTACGAGGATATCAGGTTCAACGAACGCATCCTGCCGCCCCCGGCGCTGACCGAACTGAGGGAGGCGCGGGCCGACGACTGGACGAGCCGCCCATCGCCAGCGAAGTCGGAACGTGCGGCCCCTGCGACCCCGAGCATGTTTCCGGTCTCCGAAGACGCGGACACGACAGACTCCCGGCGGGGCCGGAGCCGGATGAGTCGCAATCGGCAAAACGATCCGACAACGATGACCCGACGCAATCCGAACGCCGGCTGCAACACGAACTCCATCGCGTGAAGCCGGTGGAGAAGAAGGCGCCGATCGACAACGAGTTCGAGCCGCCCGACGATCCTGACGAGGACGACGCTGTGCGCAATCGACGGATGCTCCGTCAGATGCAGGGCCTCGCTCGGCAGGTCTCGCTCGATCCCGGCGACAACATGGAGTTGTGAACGCCATGGCCAACATCAGGAAGAAAACGAAATTCACGGTCTATCTCGATCCCGATGTCACCAGGTCGCTCGCCGATTTCGCCGCGCGCCGCGATCAGTCGCAGTCGATGATCGCGGAAGCCGCGATCGCCTCGTTCCTGTCGCCGGACGATGCCGAGCGCCGCGAAGCGGTTGTTGCCAAGCGACTCGACCAACTCGATCGCCGCATGGCACGGCTGGAGCGCGATGTCGGCATCGCTGTCGAAACTCTGGCGGTGTTCGTCCGATTCTGGACCACCACCACACCTGCCTTGCCAGAACCCGCCGCGCAGGCCGCACGTGCCCTCGCCAGCAAGCGCGGCAGGCCGAGCAGGATGCAGACGACTGGCGAAGGGACCGAAGCTGCGGCAGGAGATTTCGGAGGATGTCGATACGGCCGGAGCCGGTCATGAAGCGGAGGGATAGCGGCCTTGTAGGGATCGGGGTTAAGGCGTATATACAGTCCCGTATCTACGGGAGGTTGCCGTGCCCCACATCGCCAAGGTTTTCCAGTCCGGCAACTCTCAGGCCGTGCGGTTGCCGAAGGATTTTCGTTTCACCGTCGATGAGGTCGAAGTCTCACGCGAGGGTGACGCCGTGATCCTGCGTCCGCGGCCGGATGCCTCCGGACGCTGGGCGTCGCTGCGGGCGGCCGTCGAGCGCGGCTTTAGCGCGGATTTCATGGCCGAAGGCCGGGAGCAGCCTGACGAGCAGAAGCGTCCCGATCTCGACCGGGCGTTTCCATGACGACATGGCTTCTCGACACCAATGCTGTCATCGCGTTGGTGACGCGCCGGTCGGAGGCGCTCTTGCGCAAGGTTGAATCCTGCGAGCCTGGCGCGCTCGCGGTTTCTTCCGTGGTCGCCCATGAACTCTACTTCGGCGCCTATCGCAGCCAGAGAGTGGACTTCAACCTCGAAACACTTCGGCTGCTCTTTACGGATCTCGAAATTCTCGATCTCGAGCGTGAGGATGCGCGGGCGGCCGGCGAGATCAGGGCGGAGCTTGCGCGGCGCGGCACGCCGGTCGGCCCCTATGACGTCCTGATCGCCGGTCAAGCGATGGCGCGCGGCCTGCCGCTCGTCACCAACAACACCGCCGAGTTCGAGCGCGTCGCCGGATTGCGGCTGGAGGATTGGACCATTTATTCTGGACTGCCTGGAGAATAGCAGCTTCATGCGACAGAAGCCCTTTATCGGCCACGCCTGATTTGCCGGGTCTCCCGTGCCACAGTGATCTGCCGTCCCTGAAAGACTCTGACTGTCCTATTTGCCGCCGATAGCCGCCGATCTCCGCACGCGCACCGAAACTTGTTGAACGAACCCGACTTGAGTCTCTTTTAGTCATCCCCATCCGGGGACCTGTCTGTTGCGCCCCGTGAGGAAACGGGGCGGGTATGACTTCCAACCACCATAAGCCGGAGGCGATCGCACGCGGCGCGCGCATGTTGCGCACCGCGCTTGGACCGGCGATCGCGCGGTTTCTGGAAGACCCTGTCGTCGTCGAAGTGATGCTGAACCCGGACGGGCGATTGTGGATCGACCGCCTGTCCGAAGGGCTGGCCGACACCGGCGAGATGATGTCGGCGGCCGACGGCGAACGCATCATCCGCCTGGTCGCACATCATGTCGGGGCGGAGGTCCATCCCCGCTCGCCGCGCGTGTCGGCCGAACTGCCGGAGACCGGCGAACGCTTCGAGGGTCTGTTGCCCCCGGTCGTCGCAGCGCCCGCCTTCGCCATCCGCAAACCGGCCGTCGCGGCGTTCACGCTCGACGACTATGTTGCCGCCGGCATCATGACCGTCGATCAAGCGGAAACCCTGCGCGCGGCCGTCGCGTCCCGCGCCAACATCCTCGTCGCCGGCGGCACTTCGACCGGGAAGACCACGCTGACAAACGCGCTGCTCGCCGAAGTCGCGAAGGGCGCCGATCGCGTCGTTATCATCGAGGACACGCGCGAGCTGCAATGCGCAGCGCCCAACCTCGTCGCGATGCGCACGAAGGATGGCGTCGCGACACTCTCCGATCTCGTGCGCTCGTCGTTGCGCCTCCGCCCCGACCGCATCCCGATCGGCGAGGTACGCGGCGCGGAAGCGCTCGACCTCTTGAAAGCGTGGGGGACGGGACACCCCGGCGGCATCGGCACGATTCACGCCGGCACCGGCATCGGCGCGCTGCGCCGTCTCGAACAGCTCATTCAGGAAGCCGTCATCACCGTTCCGCGTGCGCTGATCGCGGAGACCGTCGACCTCGTTGCCGTCCTCTCAGGTCGCGGCTCCGCGCGCCGGCTGGCCGAACTGGCCCGTGTCGACGGGCTCGGTCCCGATGGCGACTACCGCATCACTCCAGCCACCCCGAACACAGGAGAATCCGAATGATTCGCACTACGATGCGCGTCCGCCGTTTGATAACGACGGCCGCCGCTTTCACCTACGTCAACCTCGTTCTTGTGCCCGCCGCTCAAGCCTCCGGCTCGTCCATGCCGTGGGAACAGCCACTGGAAAAGATCCTTCAGTCGGTCGAAGGACCCGTCGCCAAGATCGTCGCCGTCATCATCATCATCGTCACCGGCCTGACGCTGGCGTTCGGCGATTCGTCCGGAGGCTTCCGTCGCCTGATCCAGATCGTGTTCGGCCTGTCGATCGCTTTCGCGGCGTCGAGCTTCTTCCTGTCGTTCTTCTCGTTCGGCGGCGGAGCGCTCGTCTGATGGCGGTGGCTTTCGAACAACTCGACGCCGTGCCGGGATTTACCGCTCCCGTCCATCGGGCGTTGACCGAGCACATCATGCTCGGCGGCGCTCCCAGAAGTATCGCCATCATGAATAGCACGCTCGCCGGCGCAGTCGGCCTCGGCCTGCGCCTCTGGCTGGTCGGCCTTGTCATCTGGGCGATCGGTCACTTCGCCGCCGTCTGGGCGGCGAAGCGCGATCCGCTGTTCGTGGAAGTCGGGCGAAGGCATCTGCGCATCCCGGCTTTTCTGGCGGTGTGAGGGAGACACGCACATGATGAATCTTGCCGAATATCGTCGCGTCGCTTCTCGCCTTGCCGACTATTTGCCCTGGGTCGCGCTCGTTTCTGAAGGCGTCGTCCTCAACAAGGACGGCAGCTTCCAGCGCACGGCGCGCTTTCGCGGTCCCGATCTGGATTCCGCCGTGGCGGCCGAGCTGGTCGCGGTCGCCGGCCGCATCAACAACGCCTTCCGCCGTCTCGGCTCGGGCTGGAGTATCTTCGTCGAGGCGCAGCGCCATGAAGCCGCGACCTATCCGAACAGCAGGTTTCCCGATCCGGCTTCCGCTCTGGTCGATGCCGAACGCAAGGCCGACTTCGAGGAAGCGGGCGCGCATTTCGTGTCGAGCTACTTCCTCACATTCCTCTATTTGCCGCCGGCCGAGGAAGCGGCGCGCACGGAAGCCTGGCTCTACGAAGGACGCGAACGCTCAGGCGTCGATCCCCATGAAATCCTGCGCGCCTTCACCGATCGCACCGACCGCGTGCTGGCGCTGCTCGATGGCTTCATGCCCGAATGCGCCTGGCTCGACGATGCGCAAACACTGACCTACCTGCATTCCTGCGTTTCGACGAAGCGTCATCTCGTCCGCGTGCCGGAGACGCCGATCTATCTCGACGCGCTACTGACCGACCAGCCGCTGACCGGCGGCCTGGAGCCGCGCCTTGGCGACCAGCATCTGCGCATCCTCACCATCGTCGGGTTCCCCACCACGACGACGCCCGGTCTGCTCGATGAGCTGAACCGGCTGCCGTTTCCCTATCGCTGGAGCACGCGCGCGATTCTGCTCGACAAGCTGGAGGCGACCAGGTTGTTGACGAAGATCAGGCGGCAATGGTTCGCCAAGCGCAAGTCGATCGCAGCCATCCTGAAAGAGGTGATGACCAACGAGCAATCCGTGCTCGTGGACACCGACGCCGCCAACAAGGCGGCCGACGCCGACGTCGCGCTGCAAGAACTTGGCGCCGATGTGGCAGGCATGGCCTACGTCACCACGACGATCACAGTCTGGGATGCCGATCCTCGCCTTGCCGATGAGAAACTGCGCCTCGTCGAGAAGGTGATCCAGGGTCGTGATTTCACCGCCATGATTGAGTCGGTGAACGCAGTCGATGCCTGGCTCGGCTCGCTACCGGGGCACGCTTACGCCAACGTCCGCCAGCCGCCGATCTCGACGCTCAATCTCGCCCATATGATCCCGCTCTCCGCAAT
>ERZ781399.2505-NODE-2505-length-14920-cov-3.560713_pt1 | contig 14920 bp, 14 predicted proteins | sample MGYA00511014_ERZ781399 | MGnify/ENA primary metagenome ERZ781399 (study PRJEB29847, sample SAMN06458254) | wastewater metagenome | isolation source: Wastewater bioreactor | place: South Africa: Cape Town | study: EMG produced TPA metagenomics assembly of the...
CGCGGTAGCCCAGATCGTGCGAGCGGGCGTGCAGGTCGAGGAGAAACGCCGAGACCGCTGCCAAGGAGGGGTGGCCTGGGAGCGCGCTCATGGAGGGGCCGGGACATTGTAGACCGAACTCGAGCCGCTCTCTCGACAACGGAGCTTGCTACTCGAAGCCCACGGGCCAGCGGTGACGCGAGCCCACCGACCCGGTCCGGGCGGTCGGGTCAGCCCTTCACGCCGCCTGCAGTCAGTCCGCTGAGAAGCTGACGCTGCGCGACGTAGAAGAGGACCATCACGGGGACGCTGACGAGGACCGCGCCCGCGGCGAACGCACCCCACTGGGTACTGTACTCGCCGACGTAGGACTGGAGCACCACCGGCAGCGTGAACGCGCTCTCGCGTCCGAGAAGCGTCGCGGCGAGGATGAACTCGTTCCACGCGCTCATGAATGCGAAGAGCGCGGTCACGGCGATCGCCGGGCGCGCCGCGGGCAGCGCCACCTTGAGGAACGCCTGGGTCCGCGTCGCCCCGTCGACCATCGCGGCCTCCTCGAGATCCACGGGGAACGCGCCGCGGAGCTGGCAGACCGCGAACGGGACCGCGGTAGCGGCATACGCGAGGACGAGGCCGGTCCGCGTGTCGAGGAGGTGGAGCGCGTCGAGGATCAGGTAGAGCGGCACGGCACTCGCGACGCCGGGGAACATCTGCGTGAGCAGCATCCCGCGGAGGCCGGAGCGCTTGCCGACGAAGTCGAAGCGCGCGAGGGCGTACGCTGCGGGCGTGGCGATCGCGACGGCGGTCGCCGCGGTCGCGAACGAGACGACGAGCGAGTTCACGACCTGCCGCGCGAAGAGCCACCCGCGCTCCGGATCGCCCGCGCCGGTGACGAGGCGGAAGTTGTCGAGCGTGACGTCGTCCGCGCCGCGCGGGATGGGGAGCACACGCGACTCGGTGCCACCGGTGGGCGAGAGCGCGAGCGTCACGACCCAGAGCACGGGGTAGAGCGCGTAGACGACGGCCACGAGGAGCACGACATGAACGAGGACCGACTCGAGGAGGCTCCCCTTCTTCGCGCGCGCGCTCATCGGCCGACCTCCTTCGCGTCGCCGCCGATGCGGCCGAACACACGCGACATGAGCGCGAGGAGGCCGAAGATGATCACGGCGTAGGCCGCCGCGTAGCCGAGCTGGGCGTTACGGGCGAACGCCCAGCGGTACGCCTCGCTGACGAGGATGTCGGTCGTCCCATCCGGCTCGCCGCCCGAGACGAGGAAGACGACGTTGAACATGTTGAACGTCCACACCGAGCCGAGGACGACGGCAGGCAAGAGCGTCGGGCGAAGGAGCGGCAAGGTCACGAGACGGAACGCCTGCCACCGCGTGGCACCGTCGACCTCGGCCGCCTCGAGGACGTCCTTCGAGATCGACGTGAGCGCGCCCATGACGACGACCATCATGAACGGGAAGCCAAGCCACACGTTGGTGGCGACGTTCGCGGCGAACGCCGTCGAAAACTTGGAGAACCACGAGATCGGCTCGGCACCGAGCGCACCGAGGATCGCGTTCACCGCGCCGAACTGGCGGTGGAACATCCCCTTCCACGCGAGCGCGGTCACGTACGAGGGCACCGCCCACGGGACGATCAAGAGGACGCGATAGAACGCGCGAAGGCGGAGCACCGGTCGCGCGAGCGCGATCCCGAGGACGAGCCCGATGCCGACATGAAGCGCGACGTTCACCACCGTCCAGAGAACGGTGACGAGGAGCGTCAGGTAGAACGAGCCGTGCGAGAGCAGCGGCTTGCCGCGCGCGGTGAGGATCTCGACGTAGTTCGCGAGGCCGACGAAGCGGGCGTCGTCGCGTGTCCCCGCGAAGAACGACGTCGCCGCTCCCGCCACGAGCGGGAGCACGACGAGCACGACGATCGTGATCGCGGCGTGGGTCACGTACTTGTACGCCGGCTTCGATGCGAGGAGCTCGCGGCGGAAGCCGGGCGCTCGGACACGACGAACGACCGCGAACGCGGCCGCGAGGAGCGCGAGCCCGAGGACGACGACGAGCGGCGCAGGTGACGCCGGCTCGCGCGGCGGCGCACGCATGACGTCGTCGTATCGAGCCTTCGCCTCGGCGAGCGCGTCCTTCGGAGACGCATCGCCGCGGAGCACCTTGCGGATCGCCTGCTCCGCGGGCACCCAGACGGGGTTCATCGCCGTCGACACGGGCATCGGGATCGCGTCCGCGCTCGCGTCGTGGAACGCGGCGAGCAGCTTCCGCTCGCGCTTTGCGTCCATGGAGAGCGCGCCGTCGTCGGTCGCGAGGCCCTCCCAGTACGACCGCGTCGCGACGACCTGCTTTCCGATCGACGCGCGATCGCGAGCCGACTCGACGCTCCCGAGCGCACGCGCGAGCGCACGCGCCCCTTCGCTCTTCGCGCCCTCGGGCGTCATGAAGACGCCGTCGACGGTGAGGTACGGCCGCATCGGACCGACGTCCGAGATCGCAGGCAGCGGCACGACCTCGTACGGAACGTCGTCCTTCAGATCGCCAGCGAGCCACGGGCCCGAGATCACGGCCGCGACCTTGCCCGTCGTGAAGAGCGTCTTGACGAGGTCGCCGCTCGCCTCGTCCGGCACGACATGCGTCGTGACGAGCTCGCGCGCCTTCTCGAGCGACCGCTCCGCGGCCTCGCCCGTCATCGCGAAGCCGGCTCCCCGTGCGGAGGGTTCTGCTCTTTCGCCCCTCCCCTCGTCGAAGAGCTTCCCTCCGTACGCATGGAGGAGCGCCGAGTGGTAGTACGCCGACTGGGACTCGTACGCGAGCGGCCACACGCCCGCGCCGAGCGCGCCTCTCCTCGACGCGAGAGCCTCGAGCGTGCGCGGCGGCTCCGGAAAGAGGCGCGGGTCGTAGTACAGCGCGACGCACTTGCTCGCGAGCGGCACCGCGTAGCGCGCACCTTCGTCCGTGACCGCCGCGACGGGACCGCGTCCCCCACCGGCGGGACGATGCGGTGGAGCAGGGACTCGCCGAGGCGGTTGTGTGGTCCGACGAAGACGTCAGGGCCGTTGCCGCGCGGGATCGCCGCCTCGAGCTTCGCGAGGTAGGCCTCGTACGGGACGGCGAGCACCGTCACCTTCACACCGCGCTCCGCCTCGAAGCGCAGCGCGACCTTCTTCAGCGCCGCCTCCTCACCACCGCGGTACGGGTGCCAGAGGACGATTCCTCGCGGCGGCTCGGTGCAGCCCGGCAGGAGCACGAGCGCGACCAGCGCGACGAGCATCACGAGCGCGCGGAGGTGCTTCATGCGCGGCTCATCCAGGGCTCAAGCCAACGCGCGGTCGGTCGCGGCGTCGAAGAGGTGAACCGCGCTCGGTGCGACGCCAAGCGGGATCACCGACCCAGGCTTCACCGAGCGCGCATCGGCAGCGTCGAGCCGCGCAACGACCGTGGGCCCGCTCGAGGTGAGCCAGCCGTGCGCGAACGCCTCCGAGCCGAGCGCCTCGACGATCTCGACCTTTAGCTCGGCGATCTTCGGCGCGTCGCCCTTGGCGAGGAACATGTCGTGCGGTCGGATGCCGATCGTGACCTCGCGATCGTCGTCGAGCTCGCTCTTGAAGCGATCGTCGTCGACACGCGTTCGCACGCCTCCCCCCTCGGCGAACACGGCTCCGGCCTCCTTGACGAGACGGCCGGAGAGGAGGTTCATCTGGGGCGAACCGAGGAACGTGGCGACGAACTTCGTCCGCGGGCGCTCATAGATCTCGAGCGGCGGGCCCTTCTGCTCGACGAGACCTCCGTTGAGGACCCAGAGCGAGTCGGCGAGCGTCATCGCCTCGACCTGATCGTGCGTGACGTAGAGCGTGGTCGCGCCGAGCCGATCGTGCAGCCGGCGGATCTCGACGCGCACCTCGGCGCGAAGGGCGGCGTCGAGGTTCGAGAGCGGCTCGTCGAAGAGGAAGATCGTCGGCCGGCGCACGATCGCGCGGCCCATCGCGACCCGCTGGCGCTGCCCGCCGGAGAGCTGCTTCGGCAGGCGATCCATCAACTTCGCGAGGCCGAGCATCGCGCTCGCCTCCTCGATCCGCTTGGCGATCTCGGACGCGGGCGTGCCACGAAGCTTCAGGCCGAAAGCGAGGTTGTCGCGGACGGTCAGGTGCGGGTAGAGCGCGTAGCTCTGGAAGACCATCGCGACGTCGCGATCGCGCGGAGGCAGATCGGTCACGTCGCGATCGGCGAGCGTGATCGTCCCTTCGTCGGCCTGCTCGAGGCCGGCCACGAGCCGGAGCAACGTCGACTTGCCGCACCCGCTCGGCCCGACCAGCACCGCGAACGTGCCCTCCGGGATCTCGAGGTCGACACCTCTGAGGATCGGCGTCGTTCCGAACGCCTTCTTGATCCCCCGCGCAGCGCAGCGCATCGCACGCGAGGTCGAAGGAAGCGACGCCTCGCTGGAGTCGGCGGACGCCCCCGTCCCCTCGCTCTTCGCCACGCGTGAAGGAGTGGGTTGGATCGCCTCGGTCATCGGTCGTCTGGGAGCGCGGAGTGCTCTCCCCGGTATCGCGGGCACACGCCTGCCGTGCCCCGGAGCGGCTGTTCGTAACTCAATTTTGAGTGACGTTCGAGGAGAACGTTCGTGGGACCGTCGGCGGGACGTTCGTGGGACGTCGGCGGGACGTTCGCGGACGTTCGGGCGGAGGGAGAGACAACAGGAAGGCGGGAAGGCGGGAAGGATTTTTGTTTTTGGATTTCCATCGCTTCCCGGCTTCGGCGCTTCCCGACTTCCGCGGGGGCGCGCCCAAGGTCCGAGACGCTCTGACGAGTGCGGCGGGTTCGGCGCTTCCGGGGTTTCAGCGCTTCCCGGCTTCCACGGGGAGCGGTCAAGCTCCGAGACTCGAGCTCTCGTCGCGTGGGCGGCGGCGCCGGCACGAACGGCAGCTCGGTCCTTTGGTCCTTGCCCTAACCAAGCGGCGGTCTCCTCAGTCCGCGTCCTCGTCGCGGAGCGCGGCCAGCGCCGAGGCGAAGCACGACAAGGCGTCGTTGTCGAAGCAGACGAGCTCGACCCGCTCGAGCGTCGCGTGCTGCGCGAGGGACTTCGCGACCGTTGTGACCGCGATCCGTGCAGCCATCGGGAGCGGGAAGCCGTAGATGCCCGTGCTGATCGCGGGGAAGGCGACCGAGCGGAGGCCATGCGCGGCCGCGAGATTGAGCGAGCTTCGATAGGCGGACGCGAGCGCGGCGGGCTCGCCCTGCGCGCCGCCGTACCAGACGGGGCCGACGGTATGGATGACGAAGCGCGCCGGCAGGCGGTAGCCCGGAGTGATCCGCGCATCACCGGTCGGGCAACGCACGCCGGGAGCCACCTCGGGGAACGCGCGGCACGCGGCGAGAAGCTCCGGCCCCGCCGCGCGATGGATGGCGCCGTCGACGCCTCCGCCGCCGAGCAGTCGCTCGTTGGCCGCGTTCACGATCGCGTCGACCGCGAGTCGCGTGATGTCTCCGCTCGTGACGACGATGCGATCGGCGCTCATTCGGCTCCCTCCCCCCTCGCGCCAAGGTATCCGTCCGCTGCGCCGAAGTCGCGCCCGGCCGAATCGCCTTCGCCCGGCCGCGCGCGGCCGTTACGCTGCGACCGTGGCAGCGAAGAAGACATCGATCGCGAAGAAGACATCGGCCGCGAAGAAGACGAAACAGGCCGATGACGGCGCGCTTCCGAAGATCGGCAAGCCGGCCGAACGTGCGCTCGCGAGCATCGGCGTTGCTCGTCTGGAGCAGGTCGCGAAGCTCACCGAGCAGGAGCTCTCCGCGCTCCACGGGATGGGACCGAAGGCGATCGGTATCCTGCGGGAAGCGTTGAAGGCACGCGGGAAGACGCTCCGAGCGAAGTAGCCATCAACGGCGCGTCTCGCTCTCCGTCGGACCAAGGCTTTGGTTGCGAATGCCTCGACGTCGGCCGCCACTACACGCGCGTCGCGAAGGAGAGCTGCGGTTCGGCTCCGATGGAGGGCGGCACGACGCACGAAGCCGGGAAGACATTCATCATGAACATCTTCCCTCCATCCTTCCCGCCTCCCCGCCTTCCTGTTTCTCCCGGAGGAGGCGGCGCGTGCGCGTGTGCGAGCGATCAGCCGAAGAGATCGCGGAGCTTGTCCATGAAGCCCTTGCGGATCGGCGTGACGTCTTCGCCGAGCTCCTTCGCGAGCTCCTCGATCAGCTCGCGCTGCCGATCCGTCAGCGACGTCGGCACCTCGAGAGCGACCTCGATGCGCTGATCGCCGCGGCCGATCCCGGCGCGCTTGGGCATGCCCTTGCCCTTGATCCGCAGCGTGGTGCCGGGCTGCGTCCCCGAGGGAACGCGCAGCTTGCCCTTGCCGTCGAGCGTGGGCACCTCGACCTCGGCGCCGAGGGCGACCTGCGTGAACGTCAGCGGCACGCTGCAAAGGACGTCGTCACCGGCCCGCCGGAAGAACGGGTGCGGCAGTACCTTGATCTCGAGCTCGAGATCGCCCGCCGGGCGATCGGAGCGCGGGCGGTTGCCGGCGCCGCTGACGACACGCGTGGCGCCGTGCTCGACACCGGGCGGCAGCGTGACCTCGATCGTGTTCTCGTGGGTGACGAGACCGCTGCCCTTGCATCCGCCGCACGCGTGGGTGACGACGGCGCCGCGCCCCTTGCAGCGCTGGCAGACGCGCTCGACCGCGATCGGGAGGAGGCCCTGCTGGAAACGCACGCGGCCGCGCCCGTTGCACGCGCTGCAGGTCTCCGGCTGGTGGCCCTTCTCCGAGCCCGAGCCCTTGCAGTCGCCGCACGAGACGATGCGGTCGTAGTGCATCGTCTTGGTCGTACCGAAGGCGGCCTCCTCGAACGTCACCTCGAGCTCGCGCTTGAGATCGCCGCGGTCGCCCTTGCCGACGCCGAAGACACCGAGCAGGTCGCCGAGGATGCCGTCGATCGCGATCTCGCTGAAGTCGACGACGCCTCCCGCGAACGGGCCGCCCGAGCCGAACGGGGAGCCGGGCTCCTCCGCACGGTGGCCGAAGCGGTCGTACATCGCGCGACGCTGCGGATCGCTCAGGACCTGATAGGCGGCGTTGATCTCCTTGAAGCGGATCGCGGCTCGGGGGTCGTCAGGGTTCCTGTCCGGATGATGCTGCGCGGCGAGCTTGCGGAACGCAGCCTTGATGTCGTCCGGTCCAGCCGACTTCGACACCCCGAGTGTCTCGTAGTGATCGCGCTCCTGCGTCATTCCCGCATCTGCTCTTAGCAGGCTCCGGCCCATCGCGGGAGGGCAGCCGACCCGTCCCGGTCACCCGAAACCATCGATTCGGCTCGAGCCGGGACGCCGGGCAACCGACCCGCCTTTACCCATCCGCCCCACCGCAAACGGCCGAGCCAGTCCCCAGCTTCCGCGGTCTCGGCTAGTGTGCTAACAGGTTCCGCTTCCCATGAGCTCTGCGTACAGACGCATTTCGTCCGCCGAGCAGCACGCCCTCTTCTCGCGCGTGGTGCAGCGTTCGAAGCCGGTCGCCGGTCAACCCGTCCCCGTCGTCGTCTTCGACCTCGACGGCACGATCATGGATAACCGTCCGCGAACGGCGGTCATCCTCCAGGAGCTCGCCGCCGAGCTGCACCGCGAGGCCCACTCCGCGGCGGAGGTCCTCGCCGCCGCACGGATGGAGGAGCTGGCCTACCTGCTCACGGACTCGCTCCGACGCCTCGGCCTCGAGCACCCGGAGCTGCTGGCGCGCGCCGAGTCGTACTGGCGGACGCGCTTCTTCTCCGACGAATACCTGAAGCACGACACGGCCGTGAACGGCGCCGTCGAGCTCGCGCGCGCCTGCTACGACGCCGGCGCTACGATCGTTTACTTCACCGGTCGCGACCTGCCGCTCATGAGCCTCGGCTCGTTCCAGAGCCTGCGCGACCTCGGCTTCCCGATCGGCGTCGTCGGCACCGAGCTCGTGTGCAAGCCGGACGCGAAGATCCCGGACGAGGCGTTCAAGCGCGAGGAAGGCCCGCGGATCGCCCGCATCGGCAAGGTCGTCGCCGCGTTCGACAACGAGCCCGGCAACTGCAACGCGTTCCTCGAGATGTGCCCGGACTCGGACGTCGTCTTCGTCGACACGCAGCACCTTCCCGGGGCTCCGTCGCTCGCGCCGAAGGTCCACATCGTCCCCGATCTCGCGATGCGGTGACGGTGACACGTGGGCGGGCTCTTCGTGACCGGGCGCGCTTCGCCCTGGACCGCAGGGCTCGCGCTCATCGTTCTCGCCGGCTGCCGCACCAGCGGGCCCTCACAGACGGATCCGCCCGAGAAGGGGGAGAGCCCGCAAGCGAGCGCTCAGCCCGCACCGCTCGCAGTCGCGCCCACGACACCGCCGAGCGCCGCTCCGCTCACCATCTCGCTCGAGGGTGGTTCTCCGCCATCGCCGCTGCGAGGCGACGAGGTCCTCTCTCCTGACGCGCTGGCGCGCCGGCTACACGCTCTCGGCCGCGTTCCGCCTCGCCGACGTCACCGGCCCGACGCGCGCAGCGGAGGTGAGCAACGCCGGCCTCGATGCCGCGAGGAAGGCGACCGAGCTCCGCCTCGCGATCGATCTGTCGCCGACGCGAATGCGCGTCGTCGCGCACGGACAAGGCTTCGTTCTCCAACCGGACACCGAGATCCGCGCCCGGGCCGATCGCTTCGGTCACGTCGTGGTGTGGCCGGGAGCGGCGTCGTACCGTCCGCTCGCTCCGGGCTCGATGCGCGCACTCCTCGGCGAGCGCCGCTTCGATGTGGCCCCGATCACCGCGGCCGAGATCGTGCCGCGAGGCGACGGCGGCAGGCGCATCGGGATCCGGACGCGCAAGGTCGACGTCACCACACGCGCCGCGGAGGGGACGTTCGAGATCGGAAGGCTCGAGGGCGCCGGCGAAGGCGGCGTCTTGCTCTGCCGGCTCCTGCTCGACCTGATGAACGCACCGCCGGGCAGCAGCGTGTGCGGGCTCGACGAGCTCCCGGTGCGGGTGGAGCTCCGCTGGACGAGCCGCGGTTCGCTCTCGTTCGAGCTCACCGGCGCGCTCCGCCGGACGGACATTCCGAGCACGCTGCTGCTCGTCCCGCCGCAGACGGCTTCCTTCGCGTCTGCGCCGCTGCAGGTACCGGCCGTGTCGCCGATGCTGTCGCCGCAGGAGCTCGCGGCACTTCGCACGAACGACATCGAGCTCCCGCCGAATCCGAACGTCACCGGCGATGCGCTCGTGGTCGCGAACCCGAGCGTCGAGCTACGGGTCCTCTTCCTCGACGGCGTACCGGTCGCGTGGGTGGCGCCCCTGGCGCGCGGAGAGCTCCGCGGGCTTCGTCGCGGTCGCTACATCGCGCAGTGGCGGACGTTCCTCGGCGATTCGGTGGAGGCCGCGATCACGCAGCCGGTGCCCGGGATCACGCAGGTCGGAGGCGCGCCGGACGCGGGGAAATAGCCCCGCACCGCGCGCCTCCTTCGAGCCGCTCCCCCGGTCTCGACGCCTATTCGTAGTCCTCCTTCGAGAACGTCACGTCGCCGATGCCCGCCGCTTCGGCGCGGGCACGGAGCGTCTCGACGACCGGTGACGACGTCGAGCCGCGTCGTCGGGAGGTAGTACTCCTCCTCGTCGACCTCCGGCATCGCCGCGAGACGCGCCTCGATCTCGTCGCGCTCTCCCGGATCGAGCGCCATGTGGGCATGCCATCCCGGCTCCTCCGTCATCGTGATCGCCTCGCGCGCCATGCCGATCGGATTGAATGCAAGATACACATTCGTGAAATAGAGCCGCCAAGCATCGTGGTCGCCTTCCGCCCACCACTCGCCACCGAACTCCTGCCGCATGACCTCGCCGAGGTATGCGCCCACCGCCGGCGCGACGAGCTCGACGCTCTCCGGCCGCTCGCGCGCCGCCTCGCGGGCCTCGCGGACGTACTGGTCGAGCAGGCTCAGCGTGTCGGGCGTCCCGTCGAGCGAGACCTTGTACTTGCTGGCGACGAAGCGCATGCATGCCGCACAGAGCTCCGCCACGCGCTCCGGCGGGGCCGGCAGCGGAGCCGGTGCGCGCTCCTCGGCCTCGGCCTCGGCCTCTGCTTCGTCGTGGGCGTCGTAGCTCCCCGCTCCGTTGCTTCCGTTGATCATGCCGTTCTTGGGGTCGTGGGACATGGCTGACTCGATGCGGGCCGAAGGCCCACCTCTGCAGGTGGTTTTTGGAGAAAGAGGCCCGAAGGCCCAAAGGGAGAACCGAGCCGGTCGTACTCGACCGGCGGAAATGACGCACGGACGAGCGGTCGCGAGCGAAGCTCGGCGCACGCTAGCCGGACGGGCGCTCCCGCGCGACGAGTTCCCGTCGCAGCCGAGCTGACGCGAAAACCGCTCGCTCCGGAGGGCGCTCGGTCCGCCCATCCGCGTGGCCCCGCGGAATTTGGGCCTTCCGCCTGCGTTGAACTGCACGACCGGAGGGCCGGAGGGCGCTGGTTTCGGGGGGTTCGGGGGCGCCCAGCAGGATGGCGGCAAGCGATGGCCGCCCCTCAGCAGATAACCACGAATCCGCTTCACGGAAGGCCAAACCCGGCCTACCTTGTCAGGTCCATGCGCATCGGTATTTTCAGCGACATCCATGCGAACCTGGAGGCCTTGTCCGCGGTCCTCGAGGCGTATCGGAAGGAAAATATCGACGTTTACTACTGCCTCGGCGACACCGTCGGGTACGGCGGCTCGCCGAACGAGTGCGCCGACCTCGTCCGCGAGCTCTCCAAGGTCACGATCCTCGGCAACCACGACGCGGCCGTCTCGGGACGGATGGACTACTCGTACTACTACGAGGCCGCCCGTCATGCGCTCGACGTCCACGCCGCGATGATCTCCCCGGAGAACATGGCGTGGCTGAAGGGCCTGCCGTACCAGCACAAGCTCGACGACGTCGACCTCCTGCTCTGCCACGGCTCCCCGGTCCGGCTCGAGGAGTTCGAGTACATCTTCGCGCCGGAGCAGGCGCGCGAGTGCCTCCCCATCTGGGACAAGCTCGGGCACCTCACGCTCATCGGCCACTCGCACCTTTGCAAGGTGTTCGCGCTGACGAAGACCAGCGTCGAGGAGATGCCGTCGGTCGACTTCGAGCTCGCGCCCGACCGCAAGTACATCGTGTCGGTCGGCTCCGTCGGTCAGCCGCGCGACTTCGACAACCGCGCGAGCTTCACCGTGTTCGACACGGAGAAGAAGCGCTTCGAGTTCAAGCGCATCGAGTACGACATCGAGCTCGCAGCGGACAAGGTCCTCCGCGCGCGCCTCGAGCGCAACTTCGCGCACCGCCTCTTCATCGGCGTCTGACTCGCCGTTCGCCCAGCGCGAAGGAGAGAGTGCGCCCGCTCGACGACAGCGCGCTCGCGCCATCGTCGAGGAGCCGCCATGTGGAGGAGCGTCAGCCCTCGTCAGCCGAGGTCACGCCGAGCGCGCAGCGCTTCGTCTTTGCATCGCAGCCGGCCATCTGAGTCTCGCACGGCCCGCATGCGACGTCGTCTCGAGAGCAGTCCGTGCCCGCCTTCTCGAGGTCCTTCGAGTAGTTTTCGAGGTCCTTCCGGTTGACCGCGGCGTTCGGACAAAGGCACGCCTGGCAGACGACGCCCTGGTAAACGGCGACGCAGTCGCTGTCTTCGCTGCATGTCGTGTCGTAGTTCGTGACGGTGATGATCGCCGGCGGGGCCGGCGGGGCATCGTCCGTGCTGTCGCCCGTACGTCCGCCACTGCCCTCGCTGGCGCTCGTATCGCCGGTAATGCCGCCTCCCTGGCTCCCCTGGTCCGGGCCTTGATCGGGGAGCGGCCCCGGCCCGCCGACGCACGCAACGAGCAACGTCACGAGACTTCCAGTCACCAGAGCGACGCGAGTGCTTTGCATGAAGCTACCTCCGCGCGCAGGATACCAAAGCGGCGCGGCTCAGCCTCCATCTCGACCGAAGAGCCGAGGGCTCCCCTGCCCCGCACCGTCTCTCGGCAGAAGGGCCGGATGAACCGGCGGCAAGACGCGGCTACCGGCGAGCTCGGACACGACGTCGCGCACGAACGTCGCGAGATCGATGGAGACCTTGAACGCGCGGCTCCCGTTGCTCACCGTTCCTTCGAGGGCGATCGCGACCTCGGCGCCGCGGGCCTTTGCGACTCGGGCCGTCGTGATCGTGCAGTCGCACGTCGCCAGGGGCGAGACGATCGGCGCTTCGCCGGGCAGCTCGAGCTCGAGCTTCTGCAGGACGGGACGAGGCTCGTCTTTCTTCCCCGGCTCGAGGATCACAGCGAGCCCGACACGCGGCTTCTTCTGCGGAGAGGCGGCGATCCTCGCGGCTTCGCTCTCGACGACGGTGCCGAGCTCGACGCGCATGCGCTCACCGGCCGTCACCACGACGACACCACGCGTGAAGTCCGATGCGAGATCGACTTCTGTCGCCGGCGGATCGGGCGTACCCGACACGCCACGAATCGCGAGCTTGCCCCTCGGCGCCGGGAGCTTCGCGAGGCCTTCGAGCGGCGGCGACAAGACCGAACGCCACCGCGCGACCTCGCGCTGGCAAGACGCTCGCTGGTTCGGCATGAGCGCATCGCACTTCGCCGGCTCACGCGCGACCAGCGCCTCGCACGTGGAACGTTGGACCGTCCGGGATTCGCCGTTGCAGAGCCGGGGATCCTTCGCGGCGATCGCGACGCAGCTCGCATTGCGACCGCGCGTGACCAGCCCCTCGAACTGCAGCGGACATGCGTCGGGCGTCTGCGCGACCATCGCAACCCAGCTCTGACACCGCGCGCGAAGGGCGCTCGAGTCGATCTTGTCGCAGGTCTCTCGCTTGCGGTCCTTCGTAGCCTCGAGCAGGCGACATGCGTCGCGCAGGAAGGTCTCGTAGCCGATCGCGCCGAGAGCATCACCGACGAGCGGATCGAGCTTCGCGCGCTCGGCGACGCACTGGTCGACGTTGACGAACCGGTCGAGGTCCGCGGCGAGATCGCCGGCGGGCGGAGGCGGGTCGAGCGGATCGCCGAACGCTCCGGCATCGACGGAGAGCGCAGCCTCGGTCGCCGCGGAGGACGCCGAGCCCGGTTCGACCGGCGGCGCGGGCTTCCGCTCCTCGCAGCCCGCAGCGAGGAGAAGTACGAGCGAGAGCTGCGCCGTTCGTGAGCGCGTCATCGCGGTCGATTATAGCGGTGCTCGCTTGCATGGGACCGATCCGAGCACTCGCCTCCTACTTTCTGCAATCAGCGCAACTGGGTTGCGCTAGGCCACACCTCTCGGTCAGCGCAGCGTGCAGCGGATCTCGTGCGTCGTGATCACGATCATGTCCCCGTCGGACAACGCGCGACGCGTAACGCGCTCTCCGCCGATGTGGACGCCGTTCGTCGATCCGAGATCGACGATGTAGAAGGCCGCGCCCACACGCTCGATCACGGCGTGTTGCCGCGACACGTTCGGATCGTCGAGGCGAAGATCCGCCTGCGTCTTCGAGCGACCGAGGAGAAAGCGCTCCTTCTCCACCGGGTAGGCCCGGCCTCGATACTCGAGCATGAGCTGCCTCGCGCCCGAGGGGGCTTCGCGCGCGGCCTCGCGCACGCGCTGCGCCCCCGGCGGCATCCGCGGCGGCGGCGTGAGCGGGAGAGGAGGCGGGAGCGCACCCGAAGAACGTGCGGGCGGCGGAGGCACGCGCATCGCGGACGTCACGACGGACCGGCTCGATCCTCCGTCGGGAGGAACGGGAGGTGGCAGCTTCGATGCGGCGCGGCCCTCGCCGAATCCTCGCGGTCCTCCGTCCTGCGGAGCCGAGCGCTGCCCGCCTTGGCTCATCCGAGGCTTGGTCCGTGAATCGGGGCCGTCCCACGACGGCGGAGGTCGTCCCGCGCCGGGGCGCGCGAATGCGCCGCGTGCCTCCGTCCGCGCGAGGTCGTCATCGGGGCCGCCCTGCGCGCGCGGCGGCGCGTACGAGCGATCGAGCGGCGTCATCCCGAGCGCGTCGTGAGTCTCCGCGAACAGCTCGCGATTGTCCTCGCCGGCGGAAGGACGCCTCGGCGCCGCCGCAGTCACGCGCGGCTCCGGCGCGGCCACGACGTATCCGCGCGCGCTCGCGTATGCCGCCATCGCCTCGTTGACGAGCTCGTCGACCGAGACATCCATCTCGCGCGCCATCGACTCGAACGTCGACCAGACGATCGCGCGCGACTGGAAGGTCCGATCGCGCGAACGATCCGCCGGCGTCCCCGCCTCTGCGTAGTGATCGCGCGCGGGCTCGATGCTCGCCTCGCGCGAGCGGACGTAGTCACCGCAACGGCCGTCCTCGCACGCCGCGAGGTGCTCGTTCACCGCCCGCGCCACCTCCGGGTGCAGCTGTCCGGCAGCATGACGCGCGAGCGTGTCGACGTCGATGTGGTCGGCCGACGGATGCGCATCACGGCGCGAGTCGAGCCAGCGCTGAAGGCGTGCTTCGTCCGTCATCATCCCTCGATCCGGGGGACGCGATACCGCGCGTCTCCGTCACTCCTGATTGAGGCATCCTAGAGCACCGTCCCCCCTCTGTGAACGGCCTCCTCCCAACGGTGGAGCGGACAGGTAGACGGTGCTGAGCGGCTACGGCGCAGCGCGCGGGGGCCTGCCCGGTGCCAGCGCATGTACTCCTTTCCGGAGCGGCACGGGCAGATCGCGTTCTGGGGACGGGGGACGGGTTGGGCCTGAACGACCAGGTAACGATGCGCTCGGGCTCCTCGACACACCGCACCGCCCTGGTGCTCGTCTACGCTGCGATCGCGATCCCGTTCGCGGTCTTCCAGCTGCGCGGTGCCGTCCTCGCGCGCCCGATGGCCCTCGAGGAGCCCGCCATCGTCGACGGCACGACGCAACGCGACCCGAGCGCTAGCGCGCGGCAGAAACGCGGTGCCTCCGCTCAGTTGACCGGTGCGGAAGGCATCTCG
>ERZ781399.2512-NODE-2512-length-14888-cov-3.768287_pt1 | contig 14888 bp, 21 predicted proteins | sample MGYA00511014_ERZ781399 | MGnify/ENA primary metagenome ERZ781399 (study PRJEB29847, sample SAMN06458254) | wastewater metagenome | isolation source: Wastewater bioreactor | place: South Africa: Cape Town | study: EMG produced TPA metagenomics assembly of the...
CAACTGGCTTAGTACAACGAAGTGGGGCTGTTATACCGCGATTTAATGTATCGAACATGAATTTACGCAAAGGTGTTTTGTCGTTCGATGAAGAACGTTTGTACATATCGGACAGATCAAGACCAGCCGAAAAAGTCGAACTAAACGAATGGAAATACTTTTGTTTGTTCGAGACTAAATAAAATTCTACTTGAAATTCGAACGTAGATGAACGCCTCGGATGTTTTCATTGTTCGATGCATGATCAAATGCTTGTTCGAGATCGTTCATTAATTCAGTTGACATAGCGTTCACTTTCGGCCGATTCATAGAAATAATCATAATCGTTTCTTTCAACGAAACATTCAATGTTTTCCACATTTTTACTATAATATACTTCAACTATCTTTTTTGACCTTATTATTTTTATTTATTTGTCTATTTCTTCGTCAACAAACGAGATCGAACTTCAACAGATGGAGCACATTTAAAACCGAAATATTGTCGTATTTTATTTATTTGAATATATTTACCAAGAGATTTCGAAGGGGGGACAAGCTCGTATATATTTTGAATTTCTTTTTTCTCTGTGTTTATATTTGAAAATGATTGCATACGACAAAAAAAACGAACTGAAAAGAACTATATGGTGAGGAAAAATTTGACGACGATGATTGACTTGTTGATTAACCACGCATTGCATGAAATCCTTGGGATGTATAACGTTTATAATCCATCGATTTCGAATGAGAATATCTCGGATAGAACATCGATTGAAGTAAAAGACGACGAAATTCATTTCGACTTGGTAAATAATGATGTTCTTTCATCATTGGAACATATTCATAAGATGATGATGATGGATCATTATAATCGACTGATAATGGTAAATCAATATCGTACAATCGTGATGATGAACAAGTTGAACAAAAGCAAAGATATACAATTACGATCAACGTAAGAATATTCAATCGAATAGTTAACGACGAAGCAAGACCATTTGGTAGAAAAACAGCCATATCTAAAGCACAGAAAAGGCTGATTGTACTGGTTTATTTGTGCTTTGGTTTTTTAAAAGAAAAGAAGAAAATGAAAGGTTATTGTTTAGTTTAATTGAATAATTTGAGGATGTAACAGCAAATTTCCTGTTTGTTAAACTATAATTCTATTTAGAATGCAAAAGAAAATGCAAGGGAAACAAGCAATCATCGTTTGTCTTTGAAATAATAATCCTTTATGTTCTCATCAAGGAGAAAAAATGAAGTTTCTCAATAGTCAAACAACGCATAAAAGTCGGCAAGGTGTAATTAAAAAAAAAGAGAGAAAAAGACATGATTTACCGACTAAATTCAACATCTTTAATCTCTCAAGAGCTGTTAAAGTGAAAGACTAGAGATGGCAAAAGATAATACACTAACATCTATTCGCCTATTTTCTTTCTTCTAATGCGAAATGACATGACCATAAGAACTTATTCAGTAGTATGATGTCGACGAAACTTTGAACAGAACAAAATTAAGTCTTATGATGGCTAAGCATGACGAGCAGATTTATGGCTAACACCTACACAGTTCTTTTTCGATTGTCTCGGCAAGATAAATAATTAAAAAGAAAATGACAATAACAAAACAAGGTTTATAAACAGCATCGAGAGCTAATATCTTAATTAGTTTTTCGCTTTTTTTTCCCTCAATGTCATTCATCCGATAAACGAAAGAACAACATCGAGTCTAACACAACGCCAACCTATTTTTCTTCTGAATAATTAAAGAATTCAAACTGAGAAAAGAATGAAAGCGAGAGTGCAACTCGAGTATTTATACATATAGTATCTCTTTCGTCTTCTTCTATTCTATTTTGAGGCTACTTATCTTCAAGGAAATGACACTACAACGGAAATCATCTCGATAACATCCGTCTTCAATCGATCAAATTGATATTGCGATTTTCAATATAGACAAATATAGAAAAGCCGAACAGTCAAGCACCACCTACTCGTTTGATTCGTAATTTAATGATGTTTAAACGCGATAAAGAAAATGCCCTTAAAAATCGGGGTGGACGCTGTTTTTTTTTGCTGTCATAAAGTTTAATTTATTTCACACTGTTTTGATATAAAAAAAAAAGAAGAAAAAGAAGATACATCTGACAGGAGGAGAAGAAGAAGAAAAAAAAATGACTTTATATCACAGTTATAAACATTTCAAGAAAAAAAAGAAACATCGTTTTATATAAATAAGATTGAGTAGGATAAGAAGATGAACGTTGCTTTTCAGGATCAAAGTTTGATTTAGAAGAAGTTCGATATTGGCTAGAAAATCAACGATAAAATGACATCGAAATTTAACTTTCTTTTTAGTTACCGTAAGATGACGATGATGTTTTCGCAGTTGTTTGTTGCCAAATTGAATCTAGAATTTATGATTTATTTTTCTTGACAGTAAACATCGTTATTATCTTACCATCGACATTAATAAATGCTTTAGCTATTTTAAATTGATTTTCTGCTTCACATTCATAGAGTCCATTGGATTCAATCTAGAAAAATAGAATTCTTTTCTTTTTAATTTGAATTTATTTGCTTTTTTTTCATCCATACAGGCAATGAAAGAATCAATTGAGTTGTATAATCATTGACTTGAATTCGTTGAATATGTTTTGTTATTTCTGAACGATTTTGTTTCCATTTAGCTTGTGATAATGGACGTGCGATGATTGTACAATTGAGCAGAATTTGAGATGATAAATGAGTGAATGAAGATTGAATTGTAACTTCCGGTGGGACTGTATGAATAGAGAAAAAGACAAATCTTCAGCTATTCAAATATACACATATGTCTTTTCTTTTATTGCTCAAGATAATGACAGAAGGAAAGTGCTCTAAACATGTGTCCATCATCTTTGATGGGCCACCTACTGTTCAAGACAATGCATGAGTGCGCGAACATTTCGCCTTTTAACTAATTGAATAAGTTTTTTTTTTTTCTTCAAAGAACCTACTAGCTGGAACTAACTGTCTTGAACGTATGTCACGTGGTGGAATTCCATTATCGGCAATACATTGATAGTTCGTTGGTGAAAACCGAGAAAAATTTCGAATTAATAATTGATTATGATAGTTGATAAAATTTCGATGATTATTCGTAGTTGGTTCGGTATAAATCCATTGAATATGTGCGGATGGATTGGCACGAACGAGACATTTTAGTATGACTTGTTCATTTTCGAGTAGAACATTGTGATAAACTGATTCGATTGTTATATCGATAATTTTCGGTGGTGCTAAAAATCGAAAAACATTCTCACAATCAGTGTGAATTCGTCATCTACTTAGAACAGTTAGATTAAATTGTTTTATGATTGTTAATGTTCGATTATTGGATGGCACACGGCATGTATATTCGCCGACATCATCATCTGACACATCGGTTATAATCAAAGTCCATGTCCATGCATAGCTAACAAAAACACACGAATGATTAAATTTTAAAAAAAACACAAAAACTCTTTACCTTTGTTCAATAAAAATACGATTTCGATCGCCTACTTGACTTGTTAATAAACGTCCCATGGGATCGTAAAATTCAGCCTGAAAACAGATTTTCTTTTCGCATCAATAATCAACGAGCAAGAACACGTACTGGTTTATTGGAATATTGTTCAGGTAGATCGCAGATAAACGTTGCTGTTTCGCCTGTATTTATCGAAAGATGTTCCATTGAATCATCGAATGAAGTAATTAATGTGAAGAAAAAAGAATAAATAAGTACACTTATAATCATCGGAAGATTTGCTTTTTTGACATTAGTACCTTTTTGTCATATCTAAATAAGCAAAAAAAGAAGAAGAATGAACTTCTCTCTTTTCTTTTCTCTTTCTCTCTCTCGTTCGTATTGGTGCCCTGTTCATGTACATATGCGTGTAGAGAGAAAGCATGACTGATTATGCTAGTATGAACGAATAGAAATAAACGAGTACAAAATTGACAAAGAAATGTCAGACCTTGAATAAATTGAAAAAGAACTCATCTTAATGGAACACTGAGCACTGTGCATTCGCGCGCACAGACATAAATCCTTCGGCTTTCGACATGTATATTTCATTACTATCATTTTTTTTCTCTCTCTTCTCTTCTCTTCTCTTCTCTAGTTGAAGGTCGATAGAAGCCTTTTGTTTTTTCATTATACATCCAAAGAAACTAATTGGAAAACAACGAATGATAATTAGTTTTGACAAGGTCTCAGTTCTTATCGACGACTAACTCTCATGTATAAAAAAAAACAATTGTCCGACTATAGTTCATTTCATGCCGAGACGACACACACGCTATTCCAATAACAATTGATTACTGGTAAACAGTTAATCGTTGTTTATATAACACAACGATAATGATTTTTATTTATTTTTTCTTCGAACAACAAAACAATGACAAAAAACCAAGTCAACTGTCTAAGCAGTTCTCTTCTTTCGATTCTTATTTTTTCCGGCGTTTCGTCCTTTGCCACCTTTCGATGGCGCTTTACTTCGTCGTTTAGCTGCACGTTTGTCTTTTTTCAAACGTTTATCCACAACTTTGTATGGTCCTTTAGCACCCGATGGTCGACCACCACGTTGAGATTTCTTCGAAACAACATATTTCACATTGGCTTTTTTCTGACCGATAACACCGTATTTTCGGTATAAACTAAACGATAATAGACGACTTATGAAATTTGATTCGAACACGAGATTGACTTACTCTTTGATCTGTTTATTTCGTTCTTTATCATCTAAATCAGGATTTTCGAGTAACGGTTCGGCTTTCTTTTTCACTTTTTCAAGTTTACGAATTTCCTAGAATGATTCATATTTATCAATTGTTTTGTTTTTTTCGTTTCAAAAACATTTTTACTCGTCGTTTCTTTCGTGCTTTAGCTTCTGCTACTTTCTTCGTTGGTCGTTGATCGATTTCTCTCATTTTTGATTTGTATCTTTCGACGATTTCTTTGGTTACTGGTACACTAGCTCGACAATGTTGTTTTTCTTCGTCGACAAACCATTTCGGTAAACCTTCGGTATCACCATAGCCCATGAAACTAAAAGCATAATCGTTTTTCGTGTTGCTTTTCTGATCGAATCCTACCGATTGTAGGAGTAATCGATTAGATGTTCTCGGTTTTTCTTTGCTTGTGCCATGGTATGGCCAATAGCGAGGTCTTCGGCATCGAGATGAACTCGTTTCATTGCTAAACAAAATCGATTTTGTTCGAGAAAAATAAAAAAAAAAAGAAAATTTTACGTTGATCAATTGGCACTTCTTCGAATCCATCATCATTCACTGCTCGTTTAGATTTCTTCGGTTTCTTTGTTTCTTCATCGCTGTCTGAATCGCTCGAATCTTGTTGTTGTTTCTTTTGTCGACTTAAAACCGGCACTCCATCGGATTTAAGTGCATTTAGCTTTCTTTCTAATTCAAATTCTTCATCATTATCTTCGTTATCTAACGCTTGTTTGAATATATCTTGTTCGAACCAAACATCAGCAACTGTTTTTGCTTTGGATTTCTTCGACGATGCATCGAGAATGTCCATATCCAACGGATTTTCTTCGTCATCATTTTCATCACGATCGAAATCATCGTTGTCGGACTCATCATCTTCAACATCACTATCGAGTTTAACTTGTCGTCTTTCAGAATCATACGGTGTTAATTGATTCTCCTCATCGTCATCTTCATCTTCATCATCGAGATACGGCTTGTAGATGTCGATTGATGATAGATCACCATTTTTATTGTCTTTATCGTAGGCAACTGTACGTTTTTGTCGAGGTTTTTCATCGCCAAGATACATTTCATCATCTTCGAGTACCGGTTGATCAAAACCGAAGTTCATATCAGGCAGAGCAGAAGAAATTTCCATTAATTGCTAAAATCAAAATTAGAAATTTTGTTTTTTTTTCTCAGAATAAAAATCAACTTTTTTCGTTCGAATTTTCTCCAAATCGAATAAACCTTGATCATTTCTTCCGCCATCGATTGTTTCATGATCGTGCACATCACCTGGCAAGACCATTTTCAAAGCTAAACGATCGCGTAATTTACGTTTCTCTTTCATAATATGTTTTCGTTTTCTACAAAAACCAAACGTGTTTTTCTTCTCTCGAATCGAATCGAATTTCAAACCTCTTCGCTTCTTTTCGTTGTTGTTCATTTAATTCCAACAATTGTTCTTCAATATCCTTGTCCTCTTCATCATAAATATCGTTTTCTTCTTCTTCTTCTTCTGCCTTTTCTTCAGCTCCATTTTCTTGTTCAACTTTATTTTCTCCATTGGCTGCAGCTGCTTTTTTGTACAACGAAGCTAACAATCGTCGACGCCAGCCAATAATCAATCTGAATACAAACACGAAATGTCTCACAACTACTTTCAATTCGTCAACATACGAGATTTCTCGTCGACCGAGAACTTTAATATCCTTGATACATTCTTTGATTTCTGATGTTGTTTGCGGATGTTCAAGAATTTTTGGATCATCAATAACGATCTACACAAAGCAAACGAATGTGTTTATCGTAGAAAAATCTCTGTTTACTTCATTGGCATTAGCTAATAGATCCAAAAAATTTTCACTTTGAATGAATTTCGTGGCGTCTAATTTGTGATACAAGGTGTAATCGCCTTCAGGATAACCATCTCGACTTCTAAAAATGAAAATTGCATAGAATCAGAAAGTCAAATTGAAAATATTCGTTCGAACCGAATGAATTTCTCGGGATGTTTCAAACGAAGTTTAGCTTTATTCTGTTGTTCAGTTAGATCGTTGTCGACTTCAGTAAAAACATGTTTGTAATCGAGAAATTTCGGATCGATTTTGTCCGGTGCTAAATAACCGTGACAAATAACGAAGATTTCAGCTGATTCATTACGTGAAGCCTAGAAATCAGATTGGAATTTAATTGAAAATGGCAAAAGTTGAATAAATCAACCTGTGGTTTAGTTGAATCAACACGTTTGAACATTTGTTGAAAAACCCAGAGTAACGAATAGTAATCTTTCGAACGAAACATTTTCGTGACAAATGTTCCACCTTTACGGAGAAATTCAGTTGCTAATTTCAATGCATTCAATGTCAAAACATCTTGAAACAACGAGCATTAATTCATTTCGAACATCTTTTATGTGAAAAAGGAAATTCTTTACTTTGTTGATAAGCATCATGTATCCAACTTTTACCGACATTAGGAGCACCATCGTGAAGTATAACATCGGCTTTAAATGTTCCTAAATCTTTTTTCAAAATCTAAACAATCAAATCAACTCGAATAGCAAAGATATTCGTCGGCAATCTACTTGTCGACATTTTTCCGATGTAATATCTTCTTGATATGTAAGCGTGTGTGGAATTGGTTTAATTGGTGCTAAATCGATACCTGAAGACGAAAAAAAAACAAGCAGATCGATGGATAAAAGTTAGAAAATGTTTCGAACCGATGATTAAACTCGAGACAGGCATGTGCTTTTCGGCTACTTGTAGCCAACCACCTGGTGCAGCACATAGATCGATAAGAACACGAGCATTTTCAAGAAAACGATGTTCACGATTGAGTTGTAATAATTTGAAAGCAGCACGAGAACGAAAACCTAAGAGAAAAACAAATATCGAAGGGTGAAATTTTCGAGAATTGCACTCGACTAACCGGATTCTTTAGCGAGATGGTAAAATTTATCTCGACGAAGTTTTCCTGTTTTTATTTTTTTGCCCATGTTTTATCTGAAAATAAAAGTGTAGCAAACGAGTTGTAGTAGTTCGATTTATTAATAAATGAAACAGAAATAGAAATCTGTTTGCAAGAAAATTGACCATTCAACAGATCGGTGTAGACATCTACCGACATCTGGAGGAGAAACGATTAGGTTTGATTTTAATTTCGAAATATTTTTTCAATTAAAATAAAAATTTTTTAAACAATTTTCTGTTGAATATAAAAAAGTTCTTGTAAAACCGCCATATTCTCGTCCAATGTCCTTTCACTTCGAATCATTGACTTTTTTTCTCCTTCTCTTTTCATTCAGGGTTACTGAGAGACGTCTATTTAGTTCTAGATTTGTCAAACAATGAGCAAAACAAGCGCAAACTTCGGTGGTACCGTCGGCTGGGACGAGCAAACCGTCATTGGCAAACGTGCACCTCGATCCGCAGACTTGAAAACCGAATCTGCGATTGCTGCTGCACAACGTGCTGGCGTGGCCATTGATACCTCGAAGAAATTCGCTGCCGGTCACAATAAACAACACGAATCGGCCAAGAATTCGGCTGTTCTCGATCGTGAAACCGAAGAATTACATCACGAACGGCTCAACAAGGACGTTGCACGTGCTATTCAGCAAGCTCGTGTTGCTAAAGAATGGACGCAAGCTGATTTAGCTCGAAATATCAATGAAAAACAACAAATCATCAATGAATATGAACAATCCAAGGCTATTCCTAATCAACAAATTTTAGCTAAAATCGAACGTGCGTTAGGAGTTAAACTACGTGGTAAAGATGTCGGTCAACCACTCAACAGCGGACCGAAAAAGAAATAAAATAAAAGTTTTTTGCTTCAACATATGAACATTTTTCTGCTTTCAACACACACATTTTTCATTTTTTTTTGCTCTTTCTCCCTCCTGGGTTTAACTTGTATATTCATCCATCTTCTGTTACTTCTCTCTCATTTCATTAAAAAACAAACAACAGGTTGTTCTAGATGATTGTTTAATCAACTTATTTTTTCATTTTGATTGTCTCAAAGCGAAAAAAGAAACACATATGAAAAACGAAATGGATCAAGCCGATGATTTGAAAGCGTTCGAACGTCGAATGATCGAAATTGTCTCATCACTTCAACCGTCGATCTGGCGTTGGCGTGTTATACTTATTGTTCTAATTATTCTCACTCTAGTCACATTCTATGCATTTATAAACAATGATTCATCAACTGATTCGAGTATTATATCGAAAATCTTTCAAAGAAAAATCTACTTCTGTATATCCATCTGTTTACTTATATCCGCATTCTTATTTGGTATCCATCGAAAAATCTTCTCATCATCGATAATCATCGCACGATTTCGCTATATTCTCGCTGATTATAACATGTCGTGCGATACCGATGGTCGATTAATACTCAAGCCACGACCGACGTCTTCGTATTTAACTGGTTCATCTTGATATTTAGTTGCTGTTGTATAAAAAAAAAACGAAAACACAATTTTTTTTCTTTTCTCGTTTTTTTGTCTTCGTTTAAAAAAAATTATTTTACCAAAAAAAACAAAATTTTCGAGTCCGATATGTTTTGTTTTTAAGATGACAACGACAACGCCGGATATCACTCCAACGTCATCGGCATCTCAACAACAAGCTCTTTACTATCAAAATAAACTACAGAAATTATTCGATTTAAAATTAGAATCTGATAAAGATCTTATTGAATCATTGAAGTATTTGTCGACATTTTTCAATGAGAACAGTGTTCGATCACGACGATCATTGAGAAGTTCGATTGAAAAACGAAGTTTAACTTTGAACGATCAATTCGAAGAATGTTTTCGTGTTGTTAAACAACAATTAGATCTTTTAAATGATACAGTTACGTCCATGTCGACATGTTGTGAAGATATGACACAACGATTGAAAAATGTCAAAGCACAAACACAAGAATTAATCGATAAAACAACAGAAATACAAAAAGAAAAGTAAAAATCGAGGATGTTCGGCTTTGTTCTATTGAATTATTCGATTGATTTAGTCAAGAATTAAATATCAAATCGCAAATAGCCGAAGGATTTATCGAAAGATTTCAATTGAAACCCGAGGAATTAACTGCACTTCAAACAACTCGAGATGGATTTTTACATCCAGTAAAATATTTTCACGAAAAAAAAACAACGGCCAAATTATCGATTTGTTTTAGCAATTTTTCAATGTTCTCAAACGAGTTAAATCGATTCATCAAGATTGTAAATTATTACTCCGAACAAATCAACAAACAATTGGATTAGAAATTATGGAACAAATGGCACTTCACCAAGAATCTGCTTACGAACGATTATACCGATGGTTACAAAGTAACTGACTGCTCTTCGTCAAACACAAAAACAAAAAAAACTCGATTTCATATTAGGTGAATGTCGGCTATTGACAGCTGAATCGCCGGAAATATCGACGATTATCAGCGAAGCTTTGGAGCATCTCAAAGAACGTCAAGTTCTATTCAAGTATTCGTTATTTATTTGTTTTTCCTGAAACTTCTCATTTTTGAATAGATACGTTCTTGATGAGTATGGCACCGCTCGTCGTAATGCAATCGTTCGTGGTTTTATCGATGCATTAACACGTGGTGGTCCAGGTGGTATGCCGCGACCGATTGAGCTGTCTTCGCATGATCCGTTACGATACGTCGGTGATATGCTCGCGTGGACACATCAATCGACGGCATCGGAAAGAGAATATTCCGAGATTTTATTACGAAAAATTAAAAATTGGAACGACCTACAAAAGACCATTCAAACATCATTAGGTTTTATTACTGAAGGACTTTGTCGGTTCGTTTTTTTTTTTTGAGAATCGATTTGAGAAAATCTATTTCGAATTCGTTTTCAGACCTTTACGTGTTCGTCTTGAACAAGTTTTAGTTTCTCAACATGAACCAGTTGTACTTTATAAATTAACTAATTTACTTAAATTCTACGAATCAACAATAAAACAATTATTGCCCAATGAATGTCAATTAGTTCTTGTTCTTGATGAAGTCAGTAGTTTGTCATCGAAGATGTTCTTAAATGCATTGAACGCAACAGCAACACGTTTGATTGAGAAAGTTGATATGCCAACAAATGATTTGAATCTCTCCGATGAGCTACGTCGAACTTTATCATTACTACGTGATATTCTTGAAACTCATTCGACATCAATGATTCCATTCGAATCGAAACGAACTGATTTTCAACAAATTGTTTATTCAATTATCGATCCATTGCTTCAAATGTGTTCGCTATCAGCAGCAAAATTAGGCGTCATTGAAATGGCTGTTTATTTAGTTAATTGTATCAGTGCTATTCGAGCTACATTAGCCGTCTTCGCGTTTACAGATGAGAAAATTGAAATGCTCGAAGGACAAGTAAATTGAATGAAGGGATTTGGTTTCTTTTTAAATATCTGATTTCAATTAGATCGATGCAAATACGGACACATTAATTGGTGAACAGGCAACTTATATTCTCCTACGAACGGATCTATTAGATGCCTATCGAATTGTTGAAAAACAACAACAAGATGGCAATCAAGAGGTTGGTCCACTAGCATTAAAACCAGGCATGGATACAATCACATTGAAAGCTGCAATGGTAAACTTTTTTTCTCTCGAACATAATTCCGAAGATTCTATTTGAATTTAGGTCAAATTCGATTTGTATTTAGCGACACCAGATCTTTATCTAATGCCACAATTGAAATATTTAACGAGTGCAACCATTCGGTAGGTTGATGTTCTCTGTTTGTCAATCGATTATTATTGCTTTTGTAGAGAAAAAATCAAAAAACGTTCGGTTGAATTACTTTGCGCAGCTTATACGAGTCTTTATTCAGCAATAACTGATTCGAAAAATCAATATGCTAATCCGTATTCAATTGTACCGCATACGCCTGAACAAATCGTTAAATTACTTTCTTAAACAAAGAACTCGTTTTGAAATCAACCTTTTATTCTGAGATCTGTTTGTGATTTTTTATCGGGTGATAAGAATAAATCTTTTTTCTTTCTTTCTTTCTTTCTTTCTTCAATTAATTCAAATATAAAAAAAAATTTCGAATTAAAATATACGATCTTCATTTAGAAATTTCGTCTTAAAAACATTTAATTCTTCTTCAAGTAAATGAATTTGATTATCTTTGGCGGCGATAAGTTCGTTTAATGAACGAATTTCATCTCGTTGTTTTAAATATTCACTTTGATACTAAAATAGAAAAAAGGGAAAACTCAATATTTGAAATGAAAACAAAAGTACGAACATCGATTTCTTTCGTTGTTTGTTGAATCCAGACTTTTTTCTTGATTTCAAATTGATCTTTTTCTTGAAATTTCTCTCTACAAAAACGAAAAATAGAGAACTTCATTGAATTTTAAAAAATTTCTCGTACTTAAGCTGTTGAAACGCATTGTTTGTTATTGGAATTCTTAGAGATTCGATTTTTTTCAATGTTTTTTCGTTAACTTGTTCGGAGAGATCAGCCGAAATCGATTTAGGTAATGGAGCTACTTCTGCAATAGGTAATGGGACGATTCGTTGTGAGAGTGAACGGTTTGAATTCGACGTATTGTCAAATGTTCGATAGGTAGTTATTTGAGGCATGTTTGTACCTTCGACACGATCTTTCATTGAAACTAAAATAGGATCACGATCGAATCCCGAGATCCACTCGTCGGGTGTCGATGCTGGATAAGGACCAGGCGTGTCTGGATAGATGTCATATTGAAATACTTCAGATTTTCTCGGAACTGAAAAAGAAAAATATCGAAATGAAAGAAATTTTCTTTTCATGCTTTCTACAAACCAATCATTGATATCGGTTCACAAATCGATCCCGCAGCATAGAGTTTATAAAATCTCATAATTTCATTTCGAGTTACATCAAGACCGATCTTTGGCATGGCACCTTAAAAAATGATTTCTCAATCGTTGTCTTTGTTTTTTCATTTAAAAAGAAACCTACCGAGGTATCGCTGAGGTGAAGTTGATTTGTATTCAGAAAGAAAATAAAAATATGGTTCATTTTGTTCAGTCAATTCATAATAACGAATATTTCCATCGCCCTAGATCGACATACGTAAATCAAAAGAAGACGAAAAACAAAACTCCTTAAAATCAACCTTTCCAGCTAAATAAAATGTCCGTGTATCATGATCATAAAATGGCACGAGGACACCAGCACTAAAATCGACTGTTTCGATAGTTAATGGTTTCGAAAGATCATCCTGTATAAATAAAGAAAACGAATACGTTAATACGAATATGCAGATATCGATATTTTACAGCATTCCAAATAGCTATTTGTCGTTCGAATTGCTTTCCGAAGCCAGTTGATAGAAGACGATTCGTATCGCCTAAAAACACGACTTTCGATGTTTTTGGACCTTGATGGCCAGTTCCTTTCTAGATAAAAAAAACATATAAAACTGAAAATCTATCTTTTTCATCTACTGAAAGTATTCGTCCAGTTCGTGCTTCGATAACTCGTATTGATTTATCTCTACACGTAGTTGCAAACATTGAACCATTTCGATTCCATGACAACGATTGAATTGCATCCGAATGACATTGATAGATTTGCATTGGTTCAGCTCGTTCGACATTCCATAAGATCACTTGATGATCAAGACCTGCACTTAATAGAAGATTTTCAACTACTGGATGCCATTCGACATAATCGACACGTCGTTGATGTCCATGCAAATCAATTTTCCATTGATAGATATCAATTTTCACACCTTCAGACGGTATAAACCAAATCTTCACTGTCCCATCGTCAGAACATGACGCAATTTCATTTTCATTGAATGGATTAAATTTCAAATCCATCACAGGACCGCGATGACCACGAATACGTGGATGATCAACATCGATTCGGCCAATTTCAGATAAAAGTAAAACGAGAAAACTTCCTCCGCCCGATGTTTCAGTAACAATAGCGAGAAATTTTGAATTCACTGCACAAAAACATCCATCATGTGCATTGCTTGTGATTGAAATGTTTCGATAACAATCTTGGTCACGAAATGGTGAACCGAATACATGACGATATTTCGAAATACGAACTTTGAATGGCATCTAAAACACAACACATTCATTAATCATCTTTTTTTTCCTGAATACTAATCTATTACTATAAAAAGCAATCGTTCAATGAGATTGAGAGAGCAAGAATGGAGAATGTGAATGTATGGATGAACATTTATATATAGAAAGAGAGTGATTGAAAAAAAAGAAAGAGAAATGTTCTCTTTCTCTCTCTCCCTTGTCTTTTTTTTTGATCAGATGATGGATATATAAAAAGAATCTTTACCCCTACTATTAATTCAATATAAGAAGAATGAATGAGTGAGTGGCCAAGCTTTATGAGTTCAATCACTATCATCAATTTATCATGTACACATCAAGAATATCAAATAGTCTCTTATGAACTTCATAAGTATTCATTTGAAAATCAATATAGACAAAAAAATTTATTTGAATAAATAAACTCTTCGGAATTGTCTTATGTAAGCAAGCATATCTAAATTCAAGTTCGCCTTTTCCTCTTCTCTTATTGTTACAATGTGTACTAAGCATGAGGACGGTCAAACATGTCCAATCTCATTGAAATGCGAAGAGACAGAAAGGACAATAGGACTAGACATGAAGAGAAAAGAAAAAGAATTCAGTTTTCTTTCACACGACTAACAATAGTGCGTACCTTTCATTTATTATCGATTAACCTTTTATTAGATTTGATTTTCTTCAAACAAACTCAATCGAACATTTCGAATTGTATTTCGGCAAGACTTTGTTTGAATTCTCATGAGAGAACTATTCACCTTTCTGTTTGGTTTCCGTTCGAACAAAGAGAATCGATGACAAATTACATTATTAACATCATTTATCAAAATGAATATTTCGTAACAATAGTTTCGGGAAATAATTATTTGTCGTCTTCACCTGTCATCAACTAAAGTGCAAATATGTGCCAAAAAAAGATTCATTTTCGATCGTTTAAATTGGTTAAAACATCGAGCGTGTTGAGTTTTCCCAATCGAATCAATACTCTGATAATTGTTCTTGTGCTGTATTTAATGCAGCGCGAATGCACAAAGCATTCATGTTGCGCGTCGGGAGTTTTCTTCTTTTTTT
>ERZ781399.2515-NODE-2515-length-14883-cov-4.276504_pt1 | contig 14883 bp, 16 predicted proteins | sample MGYA00511014_ERZ781399 | MGnify/ENA primary metagenome ERZ781399 (study PRJEB29847, sample SAMN06458254) | wastewater metagenome | isolation source: Wastewater bioreactor | place: South Africa: Cape Town | study: EMG produced TPA metagenomics assembly of the...
AAATTCGAAATGAAAGTCATTTGTCAAAATTCGAGTTTTTCAGTGAGTTTTTTTTTCGGACGTCGAGTCAAATGTTTTAAAAGAAAACAAACCTGACGAATGTCGACCGATCGAATGTGTTGATGTTAGTTTGGATTTTGCTCGTTCGAATACATTGACGAGTAATTTCATCAACATTCTTTCTTTTTTATTGTGTATCTTGATTTAAATTATCCAAAAACAGAAAAAAGAACTGCGATCTGAGCTGAATAGTGATGCGTTAACCATCAAAGAGAAAAGCAAAACGAACAGCAATCGTTTCCGCTCTTACAACACCAACAACAGAATGGATATAATGAGAAGAGAACGCGGGAGAGAAGACGAGAGAAAAAAAAAGAGAGAGAGAGAGAACGAAAGATATACTGTTTGATGAAAGTTTATCGTCTAGATATATTCTTTTTCTCTTTTTTCTTATTGTGTTTTGTTTTATTCTTTATATGAGCGAGTATAGTATATCACTAAATGGATCGAGTATCGTTCACAATGAAAAAAAAGTGAGCGACAGAGAACAAAGGTGTTACATTTAGATCTCAATTGATAAATATATAATCTGACTTTGATCAAGAAATAATGAAAAACTTGTTGTTCAAGGTTAACCTTGTGAGAAAAGCAAAGATCTGGATCGACGATTGAACGAGAGAATATGACAAACAACTCTTAACAGTTTGTCATTTCGAAATAAAATAACAAGCGACAGAAGGAGAAAAAAAGCAAACGGATTTCTATTCATCGATTGACCTTCTCATTATCGAGAACAGGTTTTCATATTAAAGCTCATAGAAGTATTGAGCAAATAGAACGTTGTCGTCGTCTACGTTTAAAAGTCAATTAAGACTTTTTTTTAATTCAAACGTTTAACATCCGTTCGACTCGAGTTTTTTTTTTATTTGAATAAATACGAATAGAAAGAAAGCGAGAAAAACTTTTAGTTCTTCATTGAATTTTCTTTTTATTGATCGACAAATAAATTCAAATGTTTATTTGAACTATGATCGAGTGAAAAAACACGATTTAACCACAAATGTTACGTTGCCTTTTTTTAAAATGATTATTTCTTGAGTAACATTGAACAAGAGAAATGTCTTGTCTTTCGCTTACATCACAAGATTCCATTGAGAACTGATTTGATCGAGCGCGCCATTCATTTTCTCATGCTCGTTCATCAATAAAGACAAAAGAAAAGAAAAGAAAAGATCAGATCGTGTTATCTCGTGGTCATAATTCTGCTGTTCAAATAATAAAACTGTCTGTTCTGTTGATCTCTCGCTTGTACATATCTATCATTAACAAAAAAAAACGCGGCCTACAGACGTCTTGTTCGTATATCAATGCGTCATTCTTGTGTTGTTGTCTTTTGTTATTTAGTATGATTACAAAACAATTGTGAGAATACTGATTGTTTATCTTACTGGTGTGTTCGAGAGTAGGATAACGAGTTAGTTACAGAGACAACGAGGAATTATGTAAACAAACTTGTTATTTATCCTTTATCAACAACATTTATAATTACCTTGACTTTCGTCTAGAAAGAAATACAAAACTTTGAGTTTTGTTTTGTTTGAATAAAATCCAAGAAGATTCTACCTTTATGACATAAGATGTCTTTGAATTTTTTCCACATTAATAAAAGACAACCGTTGTCGTGTCTATTTTGTCAATACAATAAGTTTTTTTTCTTTTTTTTTGTCTCACTGATTGGTAGCAATGTGTTGCGTTCTATCGTTTTTTTTGTGCCGTTTGCGTGTATTTCAGATGGCATACAAGGTTAGATTGTCGATCGTATCTGTGTGTGTGTGTGTGTGTTTAGAACGATGTTTGAGTCTTCTTTTCTCTTGATTTTGATTCTATTTTTGCGCCTATCCATTTGCGCGTCCCAGTCAACATCAAAATGCGAAAGAAAAAGACTTTTTTCTTTGAACAAAATCAAATTAGACAATTAAGGGGGAAAGAAGAAGAGAAAACTGAATAAAGATAATTGATTTTCTTATTCTGTCGATCACATGCATATAATTCGTTTCAGCAAAAGACTAATTTCTGCTGTCGACAGACCAACAAACGACAACGAAACCAAAAAAAAGCCATTTGTGATTAATAACTGTCCATAATCTAAGTCAATTCCATAAATAAGAACATGTCAACGTCTAAGATAACCTTCAAACAAACGATTCATTCGTGCATTAACTCAAATTTTATCCCAATTAACTACCATTTTCTTGTTCACATTCGTTTCAATTAAGGTTTTTGGAGAAATAGAAAATGTCTGGTTAATTGATTGATAAATACTGTTCTGTTTTTTTTCTTGTTTCTTTATATTTAATGGAAAACTCATGTTTAGCTGGTATCTTAAACTGATAGCGAAACGTTGTAATAATGATAAATTACAAAGAATAATCAGGGAAATATTTGAATTTCATGACGTTTTTATCTAACCGAATGTTTCATACGTCATTCGATATTGTCAGAATATTTTTATTTAATTTGATAAGATTCAGGAAAAATAAATGTTTAGTTTTCTTGAAAAGTACATCTAATAACACCATTATCAGCTTACATAGAAACATCAAGTAAAAGTTTCTGTGTTTTGTTTCGACAATAATTAATTATTTGGATGGCGAGACAAACTACCATTAAGATATTTTTTTTCTGTTTGAATGTGTGGGTTGATATGTTCATTTATTTTATTTAATAGCAACGAAATTTACTCAAATCATTCGAATTGAAAGCTCTCAGCACGGTCAAGCAACAGTTCAATAAAAAAAATAGGGCAGGTTCATCTGAGCTTAGACAATATTCTGTTTAATCGTGATTTACACGAGATTTTTCGTTGTTATTTGAGAAATTAATAAAAATTACCAAAGGTGAAATGCGACACTGTTAAACAAAAACAAAGCCAAGAGAACTCGAATTAACTGAGTATTTCAATTAGACAAAACTTGTTAATAATGCTTATCAAGCAGAACAGAAAACTCAACACCGTTGTTTTTTCTCCCACTTAAACGTGATTCGGAAATGACTTCGAGGCTTTTTCCTTTTGAATTTGTCTGATCAAAATGACAAATCCTGTTCACTTCACACGTTCTTTTTTTTCCATATTAAATTTCATCGTAAAATGAAAAAAAAAAAAATTAGAAAATAATATCTATTAGTTCTCTCTCTCTTTCTGTCTCTCATTCATTAGAAATATTCTGCATGCACTCGACGGCATGTTCGTCGTCTATGTTGATCTTGTATTTAACCAAATTGTAACCAGTCTACGAAAAGTCACAGCTTTTGTTTCCGACGGATATTCTTCTAGATAATCATTCGGTTCGAATAAAAGAAACGTTGAATAGTTTTCAAACGGAAGTGTTTATTCGTCATTAACATCCGCGTGGACGGTAAGGTCTTTTTTTCTAGTAGAACTAAGTCAAAAATAAAAAGAAAAAAAGTCATTTCTTCCCTCTTCCTCCCCCTCTGTCTCTCTCGCTAGCTTTACCTTTTTCTTTTTTTATTTGTTGAATTCATTTTGTGAACGTTAGTTTATTTCCTTAAACTAGAACATTTTTATGTGATTACTTTTCTTCTAAGCAGTTGTCTAAATACTAGTCGAGCGAAGAAAAGAAAAGAAAAACCTTAGAAAACTAATTTGAAAGAATATTTTCCTATTCTTTTCGTCGGTATCTCTTTTATTCAAAAGAAAACAGAATAGAACAATGACAAATTCGACACACAACAATTTCAAATCAAACGATCCTCAATCATGTACATTTACTAATGGTCTCATTCGTTATGTTGGTACAATGATCTTTTTTATTGGAATCATTTCAACTTTATTAAGCATCTGTGCTTTTGCAAGAAAACCATTACGTAAACAATTAAATGAAATCCTTTGAAGTTCCATTGTCTGTCTGTTTGTTGTTTTAGGACGGAAATCTTGTTGTTACTATTTTCTTATTTTAGCAATAAGTGATTCAATACATTTGTCAACGGTTTTTATTGAATTATTACCATTAAGTTTTCACGTTGATTTAATGACAGTTCATGGAATATTCTGTAAACTAGTTGTGTTCTTAATTTATTTTACGAATCATTTATCAATTATCGTTTTAACTTTAGCATCAGTGTAAGTTTTCGTTTTTTTTTGAATTTTAATTTGGTAATTTCAAAGAAATTAAATCCTAAAAGCTCGACATTTTTCTTATTTTGTTTGTAATTTAGGGATCGATTCATATTAATCTATTGTCCATCACGTTCAAAACGTTATTGTACAACAGAAAAGGCTAAATGGTTAGTCGGTCTTAGTATGCTAATAATTTTCCTATCGAATAGTCATTTTCTTTACGGTTATGACGTTATTCCTGTTTCCAATGACACAACGACCTGTTTTATAAGAAAAGAAAATGAAATCTATCGACAATTTTACGTATTCTATGATTCGTACGTTGAAAGTATTTTCTTTGTATTGATTCCATTTATTATTATGCTTGCTTGTTCATTATTAATCATTTGTCAAATATTTGAAACAAGAAAAACAATTCGTTATAATACGAAAGGTAAGTTTTACTATTACACATTTTATACAAGTGAAACGCTTCGACAAACAGTTAGAAAAACGTTAAACGAAGAAGGACGAACAAGACTTCGTGATAAAGATATTCAATTATGTTTCATGTTAATCGGAACAACATTAGCTTTTCTTATTCTTTGTTTACCAACTGAAATCAACGATTTATTTAATTATACTGGCAAATATCGATCTTGTTTCGATTGGTTTCGAAAAGTAGTTTTTCTTCTCTTACAACAAACGTACTTTGCTGGACATTTGTATATTTACACATTAACTGGTCAATTATTTCGCAAACATTTATTTCTATTTCTCTTCGGGTCAAATCCTGATCAACATACAACATTTACACAAAAGCTTCTTACGAATTTAACCGGTTATCAACATCGCTTAAATGCTTCGTTTACAACCACAAGTTTTGTTAATACAACAACGCATCGACCAACGCCCTCAACAGCAGCAGCAGCAGCTGTTCCACCGAATCCGAACAATCAATTTGTACCCAATGATCCATCGCAAAGACTTCTTTCCAATTCGAAATATACCATAGGCACTTATTAGGCGCATTCGCAAAATCTATTCATAGTTTTTTTCTTCTTTGTCTTTGTAGTTATGAGTTAGATTTCTTTTTCTTTTTTGTTTGACAATCGAATAAATGTCACATGATTTACATTCTTTAATCAATCAATTCGAACAATCGATTGGAAATTCAACGAAAATAGCCGCACAATCGAATGAACTCAGTCGTTTACAGAGCAGACAATTACGTATTATGTTTTCAATTTCTTGAGACGGTTTTTTTCTTCTATCGAATTGATTTTAGAGGATTGTCAAACAACAATTGATAAATCGACTAGACATTTAGAAGAAATTGACGAGGAAATCAATGAAGTCGACAAAGGATTTTGTTTGCGTTTGTGTTGTTCAAAGAGAAAAAAGAACAAACAAGCCAAAGAGATTTTACCGAAGAAATCTTCTGAAGAGAAAATCTTTGAAATTGAAAATAATTCAGTCTATTCAAATGCTCAACTAAGAAATCTCGATGAAAATCTTCAGAAATTACAATTTTTCAATCATTTAATCGATCAACAAATTCAACAACAAAACCAAACAATAGTTCGTTTGAAAGCTTTTCTATCAAAGAAATTTTTTGTTTGGTTCAAAGAAAACTCTTCATCGTCGAGTTGATTTTGATTCAGCAAGATTAATCAAAACAAATCTAAAGACTAAAAATCTACAATGACAGTAAAAAAACGACGCAGAATCTAAATAAGACGACTATGTTATCAATTATTTTCTGTTCAACTTAACAAACTCATTATTATTATTTGAAGTGGCAACACAAAACAGTGCTATTACGTTGTTAGGACGAGTTTTTTTGTTCTCACGCGTAATTCTCATGTTTCTAAGTAAATACAATCTAAATGATTGTCTTTTTTGACAAGTAGAAAACATTTGAAAGAATTAATTTGACTTTGTTCTCAATTTGTGAAAAATTGCTTTTCTAATGAATGACATCGATTTTCATATTGAAATATCATAATCTGAATATTTCCTTGAAAAATAGATCAGGCTAAAATTAGTTCGCATCAATGAACATGTAAAACTTTGCTACCGGTAAACAGTTCGTCATTTCCTTCGAAATCACTCAGTTTCACGCGAAATATTATAACGATTTTCTACCCAAAAAACAAACAGCGATGTAAATCTTTTGTTCGATTTATACTTTTTTTGTCCTCAAGTAAACTAGGTCACACTTTTAAGTAAATAAAAGTTGAAATTTGATTGACATCTGCAGAGCAAAAAAAAACATATTGCGTTTATTTGTTTAAGAAGTTAACAGACAAAAGAAAAGAAAAGAAATTAATTGATAAATAGAAATGAATGTCAGTCAAATAAAATAATAATCAAAGGCATTCGAAAATTAGAAATCTATTTAAAAAGATCATCGTCTGAATCATCGGGATTTGGTAATAACGGAATGTTTCGACTAAATGATGGCTAAAGAAAACGAAATGAAAATAATCGAATGAGAAATCCGAGATTTACCTTTGAAGCGGCACTTTCTGTTGAAGAACGATTCTCTTGAACTGATGGACGAGCAGATTTAAACATGTCGTCATCGGATTCATCGCCTAAAGGATCTATGAAATCAAACAAAGAGAAATATTTTATTGAAATAAGTATTCTAAAAATTGTATTTACTATCTTTTTTGTCGGTTTTTTGTTCGGATGCTGCTACTTCAGGAGTTTCAGTTGGCTTCTGTTTATTGTCTTCGATTGTGTCAGCTGAATTATCAGTTTCATTTTCTTTGTCAACTGTTGGTTCTGAAGAATTTGCTTCAACAACAGTTTCTTTGTCAACTGTTGGCTCTGAATCATTTGTTTCAACAACAGTTTCTGACTCAACTGTTGTTGTTGTTTGATTTTCATCTTCAACAACTAAGAACAATAAAAGTAAACAAATTGAAAAACTCGACTTGTACCTATATCATCAGTTGGCTGTTGTTGTTCGAGAACAACGATTTGATTTTGTGGATTCGAATCTTGCGGAAGATCATCAACAGTATCCCAGCCATTCTTCTGATTATTTGTCGATGTTTCCGAGTCCGAAGATTTTCTCTGATCATTTTCAGCAACTGATGCAATTTCTTCGCTTAAAGATTGTTGTTCAACTGCATCAGTTTGTACCGGTTCTTGAGTTTCTTCTTCTTCTTCTTCTTCTTCTTCTTCTTCTTCTTCTTCTTCTTCTTCTTCTTCGTCCTCTTCGTCTTCATCTTCATCATCATCTTCGTCATTTGATAAGACTTTTAAAGTTGCTTTTTTGATGATTTCCAACGCTTTATCGAGAAATATTTCTCCCGAATATTGTTTTGTCGGTTGAATTTTAGTTCTCAATTGTTGGAAGATGATGTTAATCGCTCGTTTGATTTGTTCGTTGATGAGTTGAGGTTGTTCATCACTCATTTCGATGATTTTCTCTTTCATCAATTGACAACGTTCTTGAAGTTTTTCACACTGAAAGACAAACAGTTAAAAAATGATCTCCGAAAACAAAAAAAAAATAATCGATCTACTCGTTCTTCGTATTCTTCAGCTTGTTGTTTAGCTTCATTCAATTGTTCAGTTGTTTGTTGTAACTATTTAAAAGAAAAGCAAATCGAATTGACGAGCATTTTGTGTGAAGTCAAACTTCGGTTTGATTTTGATCAAATGACGATCTTAATTCTTCCAATTCTTGGACTTTCGAATTTAATAATTTCTCAAGTTGAGCCTTTTGTTTGTCAAGTTTATCTTGCCATTCTTTTTGTAATTCTTGTTCAATTCGATTAATCTAAAATCGACTTTCCTTTGAGAAAAAAAAACAAAATTTCTTCGTAAAACAAACTTCTTGAGTATTGTTTGCATTATCTGATGCTCTTTGTTTTCTTAATTTAGCTTGTAATTCTTCAATTTCATTATCATAGGATTGTTTTTGTTCATCTAATTCACTCTGCCAACGTTTACGTTCGTTATCGAATTTCGTTTTTCTCTCGTTATTCGCCTAAAAAACAGAAATTTGTTGATCGATTCAAAGAGAAGAGCCGAACAACTTTTTCTAAATTGGCCAAATTAGTTTTCATTTCATTTAATTCTTCTTCGAGAGATGTTAAATTCGTTTGTAATTGTTTTCTCGATTGTTTTTCTGTTTTATATTGTTCTCGAGCGTGTTCGTATTGATTTTGAAATTCAACTCGTTGATTTTCGGATTTTTGTAAATCTTCTCGAAGTTGATCACAAGTTTGTGATAAACTCGTCAGTTTATTTTGATTTTCGGTGTTATTTTGATTGAATTGATTTAATTGTAATTGTAAATCAGCGATTCGACTCGTAGCTGAACTTAGATTAGTTGTTAATTCGACTTTTTGTTTTTCTAAATCGAGAATTTTCTCGGCATTTTGTTTCGATTCATTGTTGAGACCGAAATTTCGTTGTTCGGCTGTTTGATGACTTTGTTCGATTAATCTATTGTGAAAAAATTAAAAATCAAAAAGAAAATCTTTTGTAAAATAGAAAACCGTTGATTTCGATCGAGTAATTCGGATATTTTGGCATTAAGTTCTTCGACTTTGGCACTTCGATCGAAAAGATCTTTTTTCACAGCTTCATTTTCGTTGATAATTCGTTGAATGTTCGAAAGAAGAAGACTTGCTTCCATTGTTGGATAAGATGTCGAATTTTTTGCATCAAACTTAAGAAACAAGTCCGAAGATTTTGTTTGACCGAAAACGAATTAATTACTTTATCGTTCAAAGCATCGACTTTATCACTGATTCGATTCAAAATCGGACGAAGATCATTTTGTAGATTAGGATCTTGAAAATGTGATTGTTGTTGTTGTTGTTGGTAAAATGAATCTGTTAGTGGAGCTAAATAGTCAATTGAACTTCGAATTTATTTTAACAAATCAATAAAAATGCAAACCATTTGTGGGTGCTCCTGAATATTGCGAATGCGGTGGATACATTGACATTTGTTGTTGTGGATAACCCATTGATGAATCTTTATTCGGAAGAGAAGAAAAGATCGAATCTTTGAAATTGAAGTCAATGAAAGATTTACTTGGTCGATTGGCATAGTTATGCAATTGTTGTCCTTGTGGAATGAATGGTTGTTGTGTTTGTGGAATGAATCCTTGTTGTTGTGGATGAGATGAATACATATTTTGCTGTTGTTGTAATGCTTGAGGGTGCATGGGATGCTGATAACCTGCTTGAACAAATTGAACCGGTGGAACTGGTGTTGAAATCTTTGAAAAAGCAGAATCAATCGAAATTCGATTGGAAATGAACTTGTTACTGTTCGTGTTTGCATATTATTGTGTTGAAAATCAACACTAATCGAATCATCATCACTCGGTTGCATTTGATAGGGTGCTCCGAATGCACTTGCTGGATTTTGCTGCATAAACATTTGTTGTCCGCCTTCTTTTATGATTCGTTGTAATAATCTCGACTTTTCAGGTGTATCATGTTCTTCCGCAGCTGAACGTTTTGTTTCAACGGTCGGTTGTGCTTCTTCATTTTGATTATTAACCGAACTACTTCGTTCTTTATCACGTTTTACCTTGAAAATAACAAAAAATGAAGAAAAAAAGAAACTAGTTTGACGAAATACTCGAGTAATTTCGATGTTGTAAATGGCTGTGCCGATAATTGCAGCACGTTGACCATTCTTTTTCATTCCACGAACAACATCATCGAATGCCTGAAAAGGAAGAGTCTTTTGTGTTTCGATTTTGTTTTCATTCGATTTACTTTTCCATGTTGAGCTTTGCCAACTTTGTATTTCGTTGGTTTGACTTCTCCTGACTGAAAATTACAAAAAGAAATGATCTCTCGTTTTCTTTGTCTAATTTATCGAAAATTCGACTGTACATCTGTCGATTGAATCGCTCCGTTGTCAAGTAATTTATACGTATTTAAAAGTATTTCAACACTTTCATGTTCACCAAAATTTGAACCTTCACCTTCATGAATATCTTGAATGATATGATCAAATTTAAATCCCGATAGATAAGCTTTGGCTACAACAATCTAAATTCAAAAAAAAACAAGTCGATTTTCTCTCTTTGTTTTGCTTTTCGATTAACTTGTAAAGCGAAATCAGCAAGTCCTTGTTTCGTATCGAACATAATTGACCAATTTTGAGCTGTATCATCTTGAAATGACAGATAGTTATTCGATTGAGGCTAAAACAGATTCCGAATAAACAACAAAAAAAAATTCTTTTCAATTTGCATTCATTTACAGTAAAAACTGTATTTGTTGATAATCGAAGAGATGTTATTTGTTGAGTTTTAGTTAAATAAAGAATCAACTGAAAAATAGTGTTATCTGTTGATAATAAAGCAACGCCCATCTTTCCTTTTGGTGTCCATTTTTGGTCAGCACCACTGCAAACAAAACAATCACATGACTTTATCAATAAAACGAATTTCTATTGAAATTTACTAGAAAAATGCTTGTATAACACTCGCGACCATAACCCGTGGTGCCGAATCTTCAATGAATAGAACAGCGAATCATCATTTTCATTTGATTAAGAAAAAAGATAAAACCTTTTTTCGGTTGTTTAGGTGGAACATAAGCTGTACTCGCAACGGATGGTAGAGATGTCGGTTCGCCAACGCCGAATAGAGAACCTAAATTTCTCGAACTAGTTTTTCAAAGAAAATAAATCGATTAAAATTCGAATGAATTCTCCAACGAAGTTAACCTTTTTTGTGTCGAAGAAAAATCAAGATCATCATCATCGTCCGCCATCACGAAGATCTGCAAAAAATAAATAAAAATACAAAATCAAGAACGTCGACTCACCTTTTTTTCTCTCTCGTTTTTTTTTCTTATCTTTTTCTCCTCCTCAAACAAATAATCTTTCTTTTTTTAGTCACGAAAAAAAAAGAGCGAGAGAAGTTTCAATGTTAGATTTGTTTATTCGATAGAAGAACAAATTCGAGATACGCAGTTATCAAAAACGAGAGAAACGAAACAGAAAAATATCTCGATTGTTGTTTTTCGTCTGGAATGTTGAATAGTTCTTGTTGTTTTATTGAGATCTACATGCGTGAACCCCTGGATGAGCGGTGCCTTCTTCATCGGAATCTTCTGCATTGTAAGCTTCACGACGATAGCCACCGTGTCGATCATGATGAGCGGATTTCGTTGTATGAAAATCGATTAATTGAACATCTTCGACATGTTCACCTTTGGGAATATCGATATGAGCACGTTTGGGAAGTAACGATTCGAGTTTCTTGAATTCTTCGGCGTCATTCAGAAATTTTTCACTTGGAAATTCAACATCGAATTGAACAATTAAATCTCCGGTTTCATGCGTTCGCATATTAATCATTCCTTGTCCTTTCACACATCGATGTGTTCCTTTAAAAAGAAAAAGTGATGTTTCACGTTGTTTTTTATGTTTTTGTTCGTTTACCAGGCGCAATCGGATGATTTGCTGGATGTGTGAGAACAACTTTTCTTCCATCTAAGTGCGTAATCACAAGTTGAAAGCCGCATAATGATTCAACTAAATTGATTTTATGTTTGAGAACGAGATTATCTCCGCTTCGTTGGAAAAGTGCATGTGGTTGTTGTTGTAAAACGATAATCACATCTCCAGCTTCCATATTCGGTGCTTGATCACTTTCACCACGAAAACGAATTTGTTGTTCGTGTCTACTACCTAAATAAATCGATTTCATAATGAAAAATTCGATAGGACAACAACGGAATTTCACCTGGTGAAATCACAACTTCGAGTTTTTTCTTTTGGTCAACGGTTTTCTTTCCAATACAGGTTTTACAACGATCACGTTCGCTGATTGTTTCTCCTAAACAAAAGAATTTCTCGATCGAAAAATTAGTTTGATTAGTCTCAACCTTCTCCACTGCAATCGCTGCAGACCTGTTGCATTCGTTGAATCATATTCGGACCGATTTGTCTCGAAATGAATTGAATTCCTTGGCCACGACACGTCATACATGTTTGTTTAGCACCCTCACGACCTCCCAAACTTCAAATCAAATCAATTTTCTTTATTTTTATAACAAAAAAAAGTGTATTCAACTAACCCATGACACGTTTGACAGATAGCCTTTCGGGATATTTCAATTGTACGTGTATCGCCTTTATATAATTGTTCTAATGTTACTCTTTAACGAAAATGAGATCGAATTTTAACAGAAAAAAATCAAAAATCAAATGAATACTTTAATGGATGAGCGATGTCATCGCCTTTTCGTCGTCGTGTACGTCCTGCACCACCCATTGGATGACCAAATAGACCTCCAAAGCCGCTGAATGGGTGTCCACCAAACGGATCTCCACCACCAAAGAAATGTCCGAAAATATCTTCCATACCGCCTATTCAATCAATCAATTCGTCTCAGAAACTATTCAATATCATCTAACTAACCTCCACGACCGCCACCACCACCTTCTTTAAGTCCTTCGAGACCATACGCACTATTAGATTGGAAAGGTAACATGCGGTTAATCAGCTACATCAAATGAATATCTTACTCATAAATTCGTCGTTTTTTTTCATCAGTTAAAACTTCATAAGCAAAAGATATTTCTTTGAACTAGAACCAAGAAAATAATTAGACGAAATCGATTATCAAAAATAGAATGAAGAACCTTTTCGTCAGATGCACCAGGATTTTTATCAGGATGGTGTGTTTTTGCAAGTCTATGATATGCCTAAAGACATCAATTGCAAATCTCAGTTGAAAGAGAACGAACAAAACAAACCTTTTTAATTTCTTGATCAGATGAATTTCTTGAAACTCCGAGTATATCATATAATTTACTATCCGGCATGGTGAAATCTTTTTTGGACAATCTAGAAAACACAATCAAATACTTTCCATCAGAAATTTTTTGTTTTGTTGGTTTTATTTATTCGAAATCCAAAAAAAAAAAGAAAAGACAGCGTAGTCGAAAAAGGTAAACACGCAAAAAAAAACGATAATTTTTCACTAGTGCGTTTAACAAGCATGAACTTGAGGATGACCGTGTTCGTCATCATCATCATCCTCGTCTTCGTCATCATCGATATACTCCTCGTCATCGTCTTCATCAGTTTCATGTTCGGACTTTGCCGAACGATGATTCTGTGAAGACGTCTCTTTCTTGTGATCGATCATTGATGATGATTCGTCAAGACTTATTCCCGATGGCACATGTAGAACTGGTTTCGATGGCAAAAGACTTTCTAGTTTCTAGAAAAAACAAAAAGCAAAATTCATTTGAATGTTGAATCAAGTCTTGTACTTGAAGGATCGTTGGATCGTTGAAGAAATTCATCGGTGGAAATTCGACTTCGAATTGAATAATCAAATCTCCTGTGTGATGAGTTTCCATATTGATCATGCCTTGATTCGGAATTTTCTTCATCGAATCTAATCGAAAAATTATTAAGAAACGAACAAAAAAAACAAGATGAAACCAACTCGGAATAATCGGTTGATCAGCTGGATGTTGAACGAGAACGTGTCGTCCATCGAGATGTTGAATTGTTTTCTTAAAACCGGTCAACGATTCGTTTAAATTGATTTTCATTTTCATGAAAAGATCGTTTTCATGAATACGTTCGAATACTGAATGTTTTTCTTGTTCAATTAAAACAAAAACATCGCCTGGCTCGATTCCCGGCTAAACGCAAATTGAATTTCTCCGAAAAACAAAACGAAGATGCTCACTAATTGATCATTTTCTCCTCGAAATTTAATTTTCTTTCCATTTGAACAACCAGGCAAAATAACAACTTCAAGACTTTTATTATCACTAATGATTTTATGTCCATGACACGAATTACATTTATCTTTGTTAGCAATTATTTCTCCTAAGAAAAAAAAATTCTCAAGATTTTGATTCGTGTCGCAAAATTTCAAATAAATTTACCATCTCCATCACAGTCACGACATTGAACTGGTTGTTGAAAGGTCAATGGACCCATACGAGTCATACCCATTCGAACGCCTTGACCGTGACAAGCTCGGCAATGGACTCGTTTTCGTCCTTCTTTACAACCAGATCTACAATCATTGAAATTCGAGATTTATTCGAGCGGCTGTTTTTCTTTTCGCGAGATCTGACCCTTTACAATGATTGCAAACGATTTTACGAGTAAATGAAACGGATTTTGTTTCGCCATTGTATAAAGTTTCTAATGTAACTCTAAATCAAATCGATTTTCATTCAAATCAATGTAAATCTTATTTGTAAAATACTTCAAAGGTATGATTTTGGCATCTCCTTTGGGCATTCCATGTTCTCTTTCACGTCTCATTGGTCCACCCATAAATAAATCAAATAAACTCGTTGGTCCACCTCCGGCACCTTCTTTGAGACCTTCAAGTCCGTATCGATCATAAACTTCTTTTTTGTGTTCATCTTTGAGAACATCATAAGCAGCAGAGATTTCTTTGAATTTCTCCGGTGGAGCTTCGGGATTTCGATCTGGATGATATTTCATTGCAGCTATTTTATAGGCCTAAAAGCAAACGATCGAATTCGATTTGAAAACAACGAAAAATCTTCGATTCTAACTTTAGCAATTTGAGCTTGACTGGCATCGGGTGAAACTTCAAGTAAATCGTATAAAGTCGTATCACGACCAGCTGATCTTTGCATGGGCATTTCTTTTCAATGATCGATTCGTTGGTAAATTCAGAAATCTAAAGTCAGAAAAAAAACTGACGTAAGTCAACGTAAACGGGAGAACGAATGATCATCATCATCGTCATGTATCA
>ERZ781399.2532-NODE-2532-length-14834-cov-4.214967_pt1 | contig 14834 bp, 12 predicted proteins | sample MGYA00511014_ERZ781399 | MGnify/ENA primary metagenome ERZ781399 (study PRJEB29847, sample SAMN06458254) | wastewater metagenome | isolation source: Wastewater bioreactor | place: South Africa: Cape Town | study: EMG produced TPA metagenomics assembly of the...
CCAACAAACTCATTTAATTTTTTTCATATGACCCTCCTTACAGTCGAGGGAACATTTTCTTTTCTCTATTGATGAACAAAATAACCTTAAGTTTTATTTGATTAACATTGAACTTGTTCACATGGTAATTGTTCTTTGAATAATGAGAATGTATTGACCATAAGATAAACTATGATCGAACCTATCAAAGCATCTAATTGTACATTGGTACCAAACCAAAGCATTCCATTCGATGACTTATAAGTTCGAATATAATTGGCAATGACAAGACGAGAGTAACCAAGAAGAATAAATGTACTTAACCAAATAATCAAAACAAAAACATTGCCTTTCATCGTATTCACAAATGGTGGACAAGGACTTTTCGATGCTAAGATTAATTCAATACTAAATGTTATTGTTCCAAAGACGATCATCAATAATACATAACGTTGACTGATCAATCGTTTTATTGTACCAAATAACCATACAAGTGGTAACATCCATCACGTAAGAATCGTTCCTAAATAAAACATGAGCTGAAATTGAGAAAAACATTCCAAATATAATTGAACTTGTATAATTTGCACCGAATAGAAGTAAAATATAGGATCGCGATGATACAACAATACCATTTGAATCATTGATTGAATCCGCTGTTGTTTGTTCTAACATCATCGGTTGTTGAACATCTTCCGAACTATTCATACTATTTTCAGCTATTTTTGTCCATTGTAAAAGTAGAAATGTAACAAATGACAATACTAATATGCAAAATATTAGAAAAAAATAGATTGAAACTGAAAATCGAGCTGTTTTATAAATGGCAATAGTCTTTGTACTGTTCAGAGACGGTAAAATAACACATGTCAATTGTCCATTTCCTTGTGCAATAGCTAAAAGACCAGGAATAACCATTGTTAAACTTTCACCCAAAAAGAGAGCACTTGTAAATTTCTTATGAAAACGTGTTATATAATGAGAAAATGTCACCATGCCCGTACAATCAAGTAATGCTGCAAAGAATGTAAGAATAAGAAGAGTCAAACTACGATTTCCATTGAAAATATAAGTTATATTCGACCAAAATAAAATCAAAAGAAAACATGAGATTAAACCAATGACAATAATTATGTAATTTATTGGAATTACATTCAAAGATCGTTGACGAAATAAACATTTACAAAAGATCAATACTAATGGTCCAATATTACTTAGACTAGACACAAATCCAATATATGTACCTAATTTCCAACCTTCTGGTTGAGTCAATACGATTTGAGGTAATTCAGTAAATATACCATTGATGTCTGTCCATGACGATAAAAATAACAACGTTAACAATATGTAAGTTACATATTCATTCAATGCCCATTGTTTATCATACATATCGAACTTTATTAATGACAACTGAACAGACTGATTCGCAATCAGTTCTGCTTTTCTTTGTCACACTACATTTATATACTAATTGAAAATCAAAAAATCTAACTTTTGTCTTAATGAATATTGTCATCGACAGAAGATGATTTGCCACGATGGAGACGTTCCGCTACAACACTATTATAGGGAACTCAACGTTCGATTAGAATATTGCGAGGTCGATGAGATACAGGAGGAAGACGATTCATAGTCGCTCCTTGTACATTCGTTGTTACAAGTAACATTGTCGAAATAAGAAACAAATATATTGCCATTCTTTTACCATCCATTTCTCGTGTTGCTTGTTGAAAATAATCAAATGAAAATGAAATTGACTTATATACTTTTATAAACAATACCAATCTCAATAGAGAGTAATTTGAAATTTGAATTCAACTTTAAAATAAGATACTACTGTATCTTGGATAGACTTGAGAGGATCGGAATCTTTCGAAAATATGTCGAAACAATTGCTGGTGATGTGTATATTTTAGTTTGTAGCAATTGAAATACAAATTTTCATTCATGACATTCGTCATTGAAAATATTGATTCAGGATTAGGCGTAGACGGAGAAGTAGGACGATGATGACTTTCTCAATGTTATAAAAATAGCCATCGTATACTTTGATTAAATACGATATTAATTAATGAATATCCTCGAAAAGAAAAAAAGAAGATACATTAGAATCAAAGTGAAAAACGTGATATTCTCAGACATGACTTTCTGAATTAATCCTTAGATTTCTATCGTGTATATATACACGATGAAAATATTCAATAGTTTTCATTCAATTATTGAAAAACAAAAATCGAAAATATGTTTAACTACAACGTATTTATTGTTTTGGTGATCATTGGAAATGTTTTGAGCAATCCAATTGATAATTCGCCTGACCGTTGCTGTTTTGCTCGTGATCGATATAGTTACAAAGTAGATCACGCATTTCATCATCGAATCTTCAATGGTACACAATCAACAACTCATGTGAGTCTTTTTCATGCTAATTTAACGAACAATCTTTGTTTTTTTTTTTGAAATTTATTTTTCTCATAGATCAAAGCTTTTTTTGCATATGATGCTCAACGTGGATTTTTAGCAAGAAAAGGAATTGTAACAGTAACAGGCGAACAATCTAATGATGAAACAAGTTATTTGGAGATTTTTAATCTTAAAAGTAAAGATTACTATTCCATTGATTTCACACGAAATACTTGTATGAAAACTCCAAATATTGCTCTTGGATTGGAATGTGTCAATGGTAAATATTTGTTCTGTTTGATAGATAGTTTAAAAATAAGTTTGATTTCTTATCAGCATGGTCAGTATATGCAAATTCATCAATGTATATTCATGATGGAAAACAAACTCTTGTTGATACATGGATAAGTCAAGGTGGAGATTATGTTAGTTATCAAAAAGTTCGACGTGATGATTGTTTCATGTTAGAAATCAGTTATAATTCTCCAAGTCGAAGTAAAAGTTTTCAACAAGTCTCATATCAACTATTCATTCCACTACTTTATTGCATTTTAGAAATGAATAGTACAACAATCCAATATGATCTTCTTCAAGATATAGCTGATCCAACGATCTTCCAACTTCCGTCTTTATGTCTTTGATTCACATTCATCGATAATCAAAAAAAATGATTTCTTCTTTATTTTCAACATGTTCGTTTTCTTATGTTTTCAAGACACGATTGTTAACTTTAATTATTGAATAAATGAAGAGAAAAAAAAACGCTTGTTTAATATTATTGACTGTCCTAGAGTCACATACACAGATCAAGATCGATTGTATTAATTGATAGAACGTGTGCCACCAGATATTCACTTATAAATGTTTTTTTGAAATAATTGATAAACAGAAACCAAGAGAAAATAGAGTGAGATGTGATCGAATTGTTCGTCGGATATATTGAAGAAGTAAATGTGCAAATTCAGTCGACGGACAGATTGGATTTTGTATTTGAATGAGTAATGTCGTTAATTGAGGCAACATAAAACCATCGAGAAGATATTCTAATCCATCAACAACATTAACAACACACAACCGACGAATGTTGATCAGTGCTCTTTGGCATCTCGATGAATCAGGCCCAACTTCCAATTCATTCACATTGAAAAAGTTTGTTCTTACTGAATCAAATGAAATATTCCGTCCACTGATACACACACGACGAACACCACGATGCGGTACTACATCATTATTATCCAACATTGGAAATATCTTCCATTCTGACCATAATGAAGTAAACCAAGTATAACGATATTTCCATCCATTGATAGTCTAAAAGAGAAATATTCAATCAATCAAAGAAAACATGACGTACACAATCGACAATACATTGAATCACTTGTATCGAACAACAACGCAATATTTTCTCCATGAAAAATGTGTTTATCAAAGTCTTTGTGTAGAAATTGAATTGAAAGAGATTTTATTATTTAACTGATAGTCAATGATCAACATCTTTCAGATGTTTCTGTGAATAAAAGAAGAAACAAGAGTAAATTTATTCTGTTCTAAAACCAAACAAAATCAACATTGAAAAAGTCAACGAATGGCCAATCTCAGATCATCTGAATGTTTCGACTCTTTTGCTAAGTGAATCATAGTTGTTGACGAATGCGAATGTAACCATTTGATAGTTTGTTCTTTGTTTTGAATTTTTTCTCGACAAGAAACATTTAATGTTTTGAGATGTTTCATTTTGTCGATGAGATCCAAAACATTCGTCCGTTGGTCAACATGAATCGTCAGATATTGACATTGCATTGCCAATGGCGAGCGAATGAAAGCTGCACATTGTTGTTCGGTGTAACAATGTTTGTGTCCTTCGGCATCAACACCTCGTAAGTCAAGAGAACGAATCGATGAACTTCGAAGATTGAATGGAGCCATTTCATTTTCATTTGACGAGCTTCTCTACGAAAAATCAATAGAAGATTTTCGTTATTTTACCAATGAAAATGAAATAATGAATTTACTTTTTTAGTTTTCGAGAAATTTCTTTGCCAAAAAGTAAAAGCAAGATGAAAAAGGTTCGGTGATTGATCAAGAATCGATTGTATTTGTTGAATTTGTTCGTGTTGATACAAATAATCAACAATTCGAATCGAAACACTTCGTAAATTTTCATACCGACATTTGACAAATTCAAATAAATTCATTTCACTGCCAATTGACAAAGTTAAATTTTGAACATTTTCAAATTGGAACTTCGGTAGACAAAGACTGTCTACGATTGAATATGAACAATCAAGATTTTGAACATAATTATATTTAAAAGACGACTGTTCATCAGTTGGAACTGTTGATTTACAAGAGAAATTCTCATTGAAATTGATGTTGAAATGTTTAAAATGAAATGGTAACGAATGAACATTGTAAAAATAGAGATCATTTTGTTTAAATGAAAAACAACGAATAAACCATTGACGTTGTTCAATCCAAAATGAATTCTCAAATGATTTTACAATTCGATCTAATTCTTCTTGATGTTCATCTGTTTCACTTGAGAATTCCATTTGAAAATCAAATTTTTGTAAATAAAATAAATAATTTTCGATGATCAATTGCCATTTGTTTCCACTGATGTAAACATTTTTCGTTTGAATAGTCAATTGATTTAAACAAGGCGTTTTCTTCAAAAGAGAAACAATGAAATCTGCTGAAACACTTGTCTTGAGATTTAATTGAGTTAAAGTTGGAATTAGAAGTAATTTCGATTGATCATCATCGAATGAACTTGTTAATTCAATTGGAAGACTTTTCAGATTTGGAGTATGTTCATAGAGAAAAGCGAGTTCTTCGAAAGAACATTGAAAACCTTTGATGGTTAAATTTTCAATTGAACAAGAAAAGATTGTTGAAACAATAAAATAAGATTTCGATGAGAATGAAAAGTCTAAATAACAATCTTGCAGATTTTCTAAACTCCAAATTTGATTCATAATTTCAACGAGCTTCTTTGGATCATTTTCCAAATAAGATTCGATTAATTTCAATGAGTTTAATGTTGGAATTTGTTTTAAATCATTGAGAAGTCGTTTTAATTTATCAATTGAATATAAACTTTCGAGAGAAATCGATTTTAAATTCGTAAACCGGTAGATTGGATAGAGACGTGATAGAAATAAATCAATTTCATAAGGATTTCGATCGCTATCAGATAAATAAATGTTTTCAATATGATCGACGACTGATGGAAGATATCGACGACGAAAGAAATTCAGATTTTCTTTGGAAATCAAACGAAAATCAAGTGATTGACAAGTTTGACAATAGTCAACTATTAAATTGTCAAAACGATTGTTTAAATTTTGAAATCCATTTAATAAATCAACAAAAGATAAATATTCAAATACATCAAACAATAATTCATTTGCCAGTAATTCAAAATGCATTTTCTTTCTTGGTTGACTTTTGACGAATTATTTCGAAATACTAAAAATTAGCAACACTTAAATAGAGATGTTATTTCGTCATTACATTTTTTTTCTATCTCGATCTCGAATAGTGTTGTTCTTCTTTCTTCTCCTCCACTAGATTTTCATTAGTCCAATTCTTATGCAATGAGGAATGCAATTTCATATGTTGTCACTCTTATCCGATGTTTTGTCTTTGAAGGAAAAAAAAGCAAAGGATAAGAATATCGTAATATTTATTTAAGTTAATTGTTGAAAACTAAATACAACGTTAAAATCGGAATCAAATCTTTATAACGAACAGATCGCTGCAGATTTTCCTAAAAACAAGAAGAAACGCTATATGCATAGACATAGAATTTTCTAAAGAGGTGTCATCAATAACAGCTAGGTTTAAACGATGTGCATTGCAGTGTATGATTTGAAATAAACTTGCATTACCAGTATTTATACTTAATATTTAATTCAATTTCTGCCACTCGGACAGCGATGATGGAGGGAATGCTCAGGACGATCAATACGGTCGCCGTGACAATACAAAACTATATACGTATACGGCCATTTTACACAGTTTACAGCCGTGCTAATTCGGCCTGAATAGTGTTTATCGAATATTCACAATGATCGAATATTAAGACGGTCATTATTTTCTTTGTTTGATTGACTATGTTTTCTATACAGTTTCTCAATCATTCATTCTCTAACAGTAAAAACTAAATAGCAATGTTCTTTCGACATTACTTTTTTTCTTCTCGTATTTTCGATGACGTCATCGAATCTTCATCTAGGACACAAATAACAGCAATAACAAAATCGAAATAGATCGATCGTTTTTTTTTGTCTAACAGAACTAACAGAACATTTAGAAAATTTTCAGTGAAATTCTTTGCATTTGAAAATGTTTTCGAAATAACCTGGAACAATCGAGAGAAAAAGAATTTTGATCTGGAAGAAAGGCTGCGAATGTCGCGCCTAGAAAAAAGATTTTTTTTGCGTTCTTATCCTTGTGATAGTTGTTTATTTCTTCCTGTCGATTAAGTCCTTTTTCGGGTCAAACATGGCGTCATTTTCCTCTTTTTTCTGTTTTTATATTGATAAATAACAAAAAAAAAACAACGACAATAAGAAAGACGAACATTTGCGTAAATCTATTCGTTCGACTCAGTCGTTAAAATCGAATCTTTTTCTTTTCATTTGTTTCGATCAATTGACTACTTATTTGAATTATGAATACACAACAACAACAACAACAACAACAACAACAAAACAAGGTAATACATTTCAACTAATCGAGTTCATTTCGATTATTTTCAACAATTTACATGTTTTTCTGTTAAAATACAAAAAGATTATTTGTTGATTTTATCTAACGAAAAAGAAGAAAAACAAAGATGTCGCTGAATAAAACTGAATGTTGATTTGTTTGTAGGATATCTCCAAAGTATTCGAATTGATTCGAGCAAAATTAAATGAAAAAGAGAAAGAATTACTTGAATTACAACGTTCAAATTCGTGTTTAACAGTTCCTGATGGCGAACAAATAGATAAAATAGTTGATTTGATCAGTTCACTTGCATTGACAACACAAGATGGTTCGTTTAGTTTTCACTCGAAATTCACTGATAATTCGTCAACACGAGTTCATTCAACTGGCGTCGATTCGATTCGAACATTACCAACAACAGATTGGTTATCACAAACAAACCAAAATCAACATCGTTTGCCGATGGTTTCTCATTTGTTATCTTTGCCAATCGATGCTTTTGTTCAACCGAAAACAGCAACTAATGAATCGAAGTCATTGAGACTTCCAGTAGTTGATGAATTACTTTCGAAACCAATCGATGCTTTTGTTCAATCGAATTCGAATTCGAATTCATTGCGACTTCCGGTCGTCGATCAACTGTTTTCAATGCCAATCAAAGCTTTTACATCGAAAGAAAATGTCGACGAGAAGAAACCGTCGAGTCTTTTAGATAATCAATCAGTTTATTCAAAAGAACATTGGCTTAAAAGTCAATCGACAACTGATGATCAATCGGATTTTGTTCATATCAATTTGGATGAATATATCGAGCAATCATCAGACAAAATGCGTCGTCTTCATTTCGAATATATTCAAGCACTTGACAAATTAAAAACACCAATCGAATCCAACGGTTCAAATGTTTCACCGAATTACTCAACATTTATCGTCGAATAAATAAACTCCAATGTCTTTGTCTCTCGCTTTCACTCTATTTCGCCTTTTTTATTTCATAATAAAAATAACAACAACAACAAAAAACAGATTCGATTCTATGTCGATCATAATTATTGAGATTAGAAATAAAACAAAACACATTGACGAAGAGAATTATCAACATTTGGTTAATTGTTTCATCTGGAATAAAAAAAATATTTGATATTGCCATCGAAAGTCTCACCTCAAATAAATATGTTTGCTTGTGCAATAAAAACATGAACAGACCGTTCTCATATGTTAGTATTCACCAATCTTTCTTTTCAAATCATTTTTGCAGTAATTCAATCGTTAGTTGTTAGATGGATGTTAATTCACATGTAAGTTTCTTCTTTTTTTTTCTTAAGAGAAAACAAAACGAAACTCTGATTGAAATTTAGCAAATAACAAACGTTGAAGATACATTTGATCGAAATGATCCTGCTGAAGTTGGAACGTATGTCTTTGTTTGTTTGATTTGTTTTTCTTTTGAAAAATGTAAATATTTGTTGTTGAAGAGATTCAGTTATTCGTCCAAGTAAACGAACAACAATTATAATTGTTGTGCTCATAATTGGTAGTATCATGGTTTGTGCGTGGGCTTATCCTTTAGTTAAACGTCAAAACAAACACAAAACTTCAACTCAATCGACACTAATTTCAACAACAACTTCACATTTAACTTTATCAACATCAACAAGAACAACAACGACAACAACAACTGCCACCACTACAAGTAATTCGTTTCAAGGACAATTTTCATGTTAACAAAATTTGCTTAGGATGTTGTACAAATGTGTCGATTGTGAGTGAATATGATTGTAAAGATACAATAATTTCCTCGTTAGCAGTATTCGATATAAACAACGATGGATATTCTGATATTGTTCTAACAGATAGTATTCAAAAGAATATTAAAATATTTTTCAATTCTGCGAATGGTCAATTAGGAAAAGAAATAATTTATTCAGTACGAGATTCATGGATATCGACTGCGACAGGTGATATGAATAATGATGGATACATTGATCTCATTGGCACGCATTCACTTAGCAATTGTATTTCGATACTTTTGAATGGTGGTAATGGAACATTTTCTCATGAATTGAATATTTCAGTCGATCATATTGTCAAAGATATTGATCTCGTTGATTTCAATAATGATACTCGATTAGATATTTTGTTAATCTATTCGAATACTCGAACTGTGTTTGTTCTATTCAATATGCCAAATTTAATATTTGTAAATAAACAAATCTATCAACTTGAAACAATTCCAAATCTGATCCGAATCATTGATATAAACAATGATCATTTATTTGATTTAGTTATTTCATATCGCTATGGTAATTTCAGTATATTTGTAAATAAAGATAATGAAGGTTTTGTTCATCATCAAACGTATGTAACGAAACGATTTGTTCATATGATGATTATCATGGATGTTAATCATGATCAATATCAAGATATTATATTTGGTTATTCTTTTACCACTCTTTTAGTTTATTTAAATGAAAATGAAGGAATATTTCGTAATGATATGGAATATCAATTATTTCTGAATGATGATTCAATGTCTATTGTCGATGTAAATAACGATGGACATGTTGATGTGATCATTGGTTATCTTGATCATCCTGCAATTTCGGTTTTTTTCAATTTTGGAAATGGATCTTTTTATCCCGAACATTTTCTAATGCAATTCTATCCAAGATTTGTCAAAGAAATTGATTTGAATAATGACAAACAAATGGAAGTTGTTTTTATAGCCGATGGATCGTTGAAACAATCTTTGTGTATTTTGTCAATTTATCCATGGAAATAAATAAATAAATCATCGAATATCGTTAGTTTTCAATAGGTAGAAAGAGATTTATTTGTGTAAATGAGAGATTAAATAAAAAAAAGCACACAGATAAAACGTTGAAATGATCGGGAAAAAAGCTAAAATTGTTATTCTTCTTTGGGTCCATTGTTATTTGATTGTTGTTGTGTATTTGTATTTGTTGCTGATGAATTAGCTGCAGCTGATTTGTTCGAATTTGAACTTGGTGCTGTCTTTCCTGGATCTTGCGTTGGTTTCCAACGTGAAGATGCCGAACCTGGGCCTGCATAAGCTGGACGCATTTCTTTTGTCAATGGGAAAATAATCAAATGATACCGAGACACATCTTTTACAGATATATTTGTATATACATATCAATACGTAGATAGATAGATAGATAGTTAGAAATAGACTTTCTTTCTTTCTCTCTTTCTTTATTACTTTTCCAACTAAGAGAACAACGAGTTGTTATTGACGATAGGAAGATATTTATCATGCATGGAAAATATCTATGGAAGAGAAAATCGACGTCATTAACATTTCTTCTGGTAAACGGTAACAAACCGTTAAGAACGGAAAAACAATTTCGAATTATTGTTTTCCTTGATTATTTTATCTTAATAAGATAAATTTATATTATTTTCTTCAACAAGAAATATTATCACGCCAACACGCCATCGGCTTTGTGTCAAAAAAGAATCAAAATCAATGAATTCACTGACAGTTAAATCACATTTATTGTTTTTTTTCTGTTAGCTATGCGATGATAAATGAATTGAATTGAACTGAACATAAAAAGAATAAGGTTCTACCCTGATTTGAACAGGGGTTATTGGAGTCAGAATCCAATGTCCTAACCACTAGACTATAGAACCATTAATTAATTAATTTGTGTGTCGATTAACAAAACGAAGAAACTTTGATCTATTTCTTCATTCCACGCGAATGAAAATGAGAAAAAAAAAGAGAAAACTCGGAGTGTCGTTTTTTGTTTTGTCTTCGAAGGTTATCGTTTAACACGCGAAGAAAAATGGTTTCTGCATCACAACGTCTACTCGTTCCTTCATTTTCTTCATTCCTGTTGCAACGAGTGCACGTGTCTTCTAGCTGCGAACGTGAGTACAACGAATGAGTGTCGCCTTCGATCGATTCAATAAATATTTCAGTTTACAAATAAAACAAAATTGTTTTTTTTTTCTTCATTCGATTTTCCTGATAGTTGCTCAGTGAGAAAATCGATTCGTTAGGATTTGATTTGTTCGTAATAGAACTGATGTGAGCAATCAATCTAAGAAAGAGCATTGAAAAGAAAAAAATGACCTTGTTGTATTTGTGGTAAATGTTCTACGATTGAATGAACATTCAAAAAAGAAAAATCGGATTTTTTTTTCTTTTCATCGAGAGAATAGATAAATTATCATTGTTTTAATGTAAATGAAAAGAAAGGAGATTTGCATCTCTTTCGAATTAGTTTGAATAGCGAATTGATTAAAAAAAGAAGAGAAAGTCAATTCCCAGTTGTTGATGGTAAGATAATCTTAAGCAGACGAAGGCCTTGTCATTGTTAGTTGATGATTTATTCAATGATTCGATATAACAACAATAACAACAAATATTGTCTTTCTTCTTCTCTTTCAGAAATTGATCAAGCAATCGAAACGTTGGGAATGTTAAATTAAAAAGTCTAACTCGTAATGAAAATCGATTTCTTAATTGTATTTATTTTAATTGTTTACGAAACTTTGGTTGAAACAAGTTCGACATCATGTTTAATATCTTCGTCATTGAATTGTTCTTGTTTCCACAGTAATTCTGATCTTTCGTTGTCTTTATCGTTATCGAAGACGATTTATTCTCATTTATATTGTCAAGCAAATTCATTAAATGAGAAAACATTTGCAAATGCATTTCAACAAGAATTCTTCGATCAAAATTATTTCGAAACAATTTCCCTTGAATTTTCTCTAACAAATCAAATCGAAATTCATCGAAATCAATTTCAATCTTTAGCCAATTTAACATCGAAAACAAATCGAAATTCACCAATTGAAATCACAATTCGATTTGTTGGTTTTACTGAACTTTCTTTTGGCTCTCATTCGTTGACATCAACAATGTTCAATGGTAAACATGCAAATCGTTCATTGTCGTTGTATTTTATTCCAAAGATTGGAATGAATGTCGTCGACACTGAAGAAACTCAATTGAAATTTGCTGCTCATTGTTTTTCCGGTTTAAAAGTGCGTCGAATGAATTTGTATCTTCATACGAATAAATTCGACAATTCATTTAAATATCCATTCGAACAAATCTTCAATGAAACAGAAATCTTTGATTTACATTTCTATGATTCGATAATTCAGCCAGGTTCATCTCTGTTGAAAAAGTCATTCCATGGTTTGATCCAAAGTTTAACATTACATCGTCGTGTAGATACAATTGATACTCAAACATATCCATTTTATAATACAGTTCAATTGTTTAATATTCATTCGACAGATGCACATTCAATAGACTTAAATTCGTTTGTTTATTTACATGACAATCTCAATGAAATCGAATTGATTCGACCGCATTTCGAAATTTCGATTGATAAATTTCTTCCGTCGTTAAAAAGTTTGTCAATTGACGTTGAATTTTTGAATGAACGAACACTTCTATCGGCTCGACATATTTCCAAGTTAAAATTAGGTTCAAATCTTCATCGAATCAATCCAAATGTATTTCAATTCAATTTAAATCATTTGAAAACATTCGATTTATCACAAATCGATCTTTTAGAAATGATTTCCGATTCTCGTTGTTTTCTAATCAAATTTATTATTGAAAATTTCAAACGAATTCATTTTCTTTATCCAAAAGTCGGTCAATTAAATGCGTGTCATTGTATTCGACTGATTTTCAATGAAATTCAATCGATTCAATTGTCGAACGAACAAAATCTTTGTTCGAAACAATGTCGTTTCACTGATTGCCCTGCGATTTCGCAATATTTCACAAATAAATATTCGTTTGATCGACGAAATAACAATGAAATCGCAATTTTAAATGAAGAAAACGAAGAAGATTTACCATCGATCGATTTGTATTCTGACCGAAATGATTTCGATATAATCACTTTTTTGACGAATCAAAGCACGTATAAACACGACGATGAATCGTCTTTTGAAACTGAACAAAATCAATCGAAATCATTGGCGTCGAAGTCGAATGTTTTTGTTGGAACAATGATCGTCATTGTGATTGTTGTTGTGAGTCTTCTCGTGTGTTTTATTGTAAAATATCAAAAGAAAAAAGATTTCACTCGTGTTCCTTCTGTTCATGTTTAAATTTTAATAAAACTATTCGCGATAAATATCTCGAACTAAAATCAATTGTTTTTCTCAATAAATTGACTTTGACAGAACTCGTTAGAGAGTCAATTATCGATTGTAGTCATTGTTGTTTTTTATGGATTTGTTATTGAGTCGAATGCAATCGTCAAAAGTATCATCTATCATCTATTTATCTTCCGTTCTGTTTTTTTTCTTGCGTTTCTGTTGTTGTAAAAGGACCGTGGCGTATTTTTATCTTTAGTTGCTTTGTAGTCTCGATTGTATTCGAGTAAAAGCACGAGGAAAAGAATAGAAGCGAAAGAGTAAAACGACAGCATCTGTGTAACAAACTCAATCGACGAACTAATAGAGAGAGAACGATTTCTATGACAAATGAAATAAAAGTAACGCCTACGTTAGTGGTAACAGCAGATGAATCGTTTCACTTAATCGATGAAAATACGACTATACCAAAATCAGTTACACTGAATATCGATGCCAATATGTTATTAACAAGAAAAACGTTAGTTCAACATCGTTTAATGAGATGGTGTGCTTTAATTTTTGTTCTTGGAACAATTCTCATCGTTTGGCGTTATGTTTCTATTTTAATATTGGCGACTTGGTTGGCAACTTTATGTAAACCGCTGTTAGAATGGCTTGTTGTGCATTTGTAAGTTTAAATATAGAATCGTTTCAAATTTACAATTTTTCACTCTGTTGAAATTTAGACCTTTAGCGAATCGATGCCGTGAAAAACGTTCCCGATCAGCCATTGCTGCTTTTCTTCTTGTTTTTCTTGTTCTTGTTGTCATATTTCCAATAATATTGATTCTCGTTGCTTTAACCGGTTCAACTGTCGAATTTCTTTCGAATCTTTCAAATTCGACGACAGCTCGCAATGCAATCAATCTTCTTGTTCCTCCACCAGTAAATCATCACAATCAATCAACAGTACATACTCAAACCTTTCTTGGATTTATTAAAGATGGAAAAAATACAACATTAACTCTACTTGAAAGACTTATTTCTCAACGAGATGCCATCACAGATGTTGTTCAATTATTTGGTGGAAAAGCTTTATCAGTTATTTCAACTGTTGCTGGTGCAACTGCTCAACTTTTAATTGGAATGTTAATATTTCTCGTGTCGACATATACATTTCTCTTACATGGAGATGAATTTTGGTCATGGACAGTGACCCATAGTCCTTTATCATCAAAACATATGGAAAGATTAAAAAATGCTTTTCAAGAAACAGGTCGTGGTCTAATGATTGGTGTTGGATTAACTTGTGCAGTTCAAGGTTTAGTTGCTGCAATAGCTTATTTATGTTTGCGAATTCCTCGTTGGTATGCACTCGGTGTTTTAACTGGTTTCTGTTCATTAATTCCAATTCTTGGTACAGCAATTGTTTGGATTCCAATTACAGTTGGCCTTTTTATTCAACAAGCGTATATCGAAGGATTTATTATGATTGCAATTGGTGTTTTAGTCATTGGTTCTGTTGATAATTTACTTCGACCGGTTTTTTCTCGATTAGGATCTTTACAAATGTCAACTCTGCTGTTGTTGTTGACAATCTTTGGTGGTTTAGAATTATTAGGTGCATGGGGTGCTTTGTTAGGTCCACTCATCGT
>ERZ781399.2533-NODE-2533-length-14828-cov-4.365329_pt1 | contig 14828 bp, 11 predicted proteins | sample MGYA00511014_ERZ781399 | MGnify/ENA primary metagenome ERZ781399 (study PRJEB29847, sample SAMN06458254) | wastewater metagenome | isolation source: Wastewater bioreactor | place: South Africa: Cape Town | study: EMG produced TPA metagenomics assembly of the...
AAAAGAAACAGAGAGAGAGAGAGAGAGAGAGAGAGAGAGGGAAGGCGAAAGAAAAAAAAGAGATATTTGTGTTAATTGCTATTCGATCCTCTCATCAGACAAAATTTCAATCAACCAACCAGATAGAAGTCAATGGATACGACCGCGAACAAGCAGAAGAAGCAAAAACGCGCATCTACTATTGTATCATTACAAGAAACATTAATAGACATTTAGTTTTGATGAAACGATGACTGATTTTTCCAGTTATCAACAATCCTATTGTGATAATTCATCGAATGTACCTATGTCACTTACATCCTATACTTCATATATTCCTTCAACAAATCCATTATCACAATATGATGAACCGTATTCACATTATCCGCCGGGCTATTCTTGTCAATCCTATGAATTTGATTCATCGACATATCTACCGAATTATTCAACTCTTCAGCCTGTTTCAAATTCATCGATTGATTATTCTCAGTATTATGCATCGATGCCTCATCAAACAACGTATTCGCCACCGAGTTCACGTTCATCATCTAGTCATTCATCGGACGAACAGAATACACAAACTGAACAGCAAACTCATACGAATTCATGCGATGGAACACGTCGATGTCTTCTATGGGCGTGTAAAGTTTGTAAACGAAAAACAGTTACAGTCGATCGACGAAAAGCAGCAACGATGAGAGAACGACGACGTTTGAAAAAAGTCAATGAAGCTTTTGATATTTTAAAAAAACGAACTTGTCCAAATCCGAGTCAACGTTTGCCAAAAGTTGAAATCTTAAAAAATGCTATTGAATATATCGAAAATCTCGAAGATCTCATTCGAACGTCAGGTCTCAGTATGAAAACATTCAAAAATGAAACGGACGAACAACAACAAAAAGCGAATTTAAACGAAGTAAATTTCACAAAACATTATTTCATCGTTGTGTTCCTTTTTTCGTCTTCTAGTTCATCAAAGCTCGTTCTTCATCAACAATGACTTACACTCCTAATGATCGTAAGTGATTCTCATTTGTGCTAAATAGCATGACGAATTTTTCTTGATGTTTTACTACCATCTGTTCTATCTTGATATTAAGGCATGAGATACAGTCATTATCAACATCTATCTAAACAATTGTTATTCGTCAATCATAAATCGTTCTCTTTCGTTTTAGATTATTCCGAAATGATCATAACTCATCCAACAACAGCAACAGCAGCAGCAACATCATCAAGTCTCGATTGTTTATCAATGATTGTCGAAAGTATCGATCCAACAAAACTACTCAATTCATCGAGTAGTGCAATCTAATACGATGTTTATTTGTTTGTTTCATTTTTTTTCATTTCATATTTCACATTATTTAATCATCAATAAATATTCGAATTGAAAATTCTAGTTAATAAATGATTCATAGATGTATCATTTATTTGAATATTAAATCATTGGTTCAGAGTCTAGAGACGTTATTTGAGCGCTACTCAATGAAGAATTCATATTGTCATATGATCATCGAGAAAATTTCTTTTTTTCCTCGTTCTATTTGATTCGTCCTTGTTTGTTTATGACTCAAGATAGTCGTGTGTTCTCGTTTTTCTCCTCATTTCCATTCCAGTCGACGGAAAAACAAACAAACAAAACAAACACATCATGGGTATTAGCATTGGTTATGGTAATCAACGTGACATATTTTTTTCGTTTAAAGTTAAATTTACTCGTGAAATTCCCAATGATTTTTATATCAGTGGCGATCAAGTCGAAGGAATAATTGAATTAACAACAAATGAAATACGCGCATTAGATCTCACATATGGTACACTACGTGTTGACCTCATTGGTGAATTACAAGATTTTAAAAAAAATATCCATCAACCATATACAGATGGAGTGGAAATATTTTTTCGACGACAAACGAAATTAATTCCAATATCGAAAACGATTCACGGGAAAACATCTCTTCGAATCTATCGTTGGACATTTCATGGTTCACTTGATTCATTTCTTCCGTCGTCATTACCACCCAAAGATGAACTTGATCCATGTATTTGTTATTATGCTTATGCATATTTCGGTCAAAATCGTTATCTAACACAAAAATGTTCGTTTCTAGTTTTTACTCGAACACCAATGCCAAGTTCAATGTCAAATCCAATTTTTCAATCGTCGATTGAATATAGATCAGTTATATTACATTGTAAATTATTAAATCAACGTGGATTAATTGTACCTGGCGGGAAAATATCATTGCAAATTGAACTTATTAATCCATTAGGACATATAATAAAAAAAATGCGAGTTAAATTTCAACAATATCGTCATATATTATACGAAGAAACCGAATTAAATGTTTTCTCATTTGGTATACCTGATTTTGAATTAAAAACATTTAATGAAATATATCATAAATCAATCTATGAAGTCATAATTCCATTAGAAAAATGTCGACTTATGGCACCGACGTCACGTTTTAAAAATGTTCGATATGAACTTCAAATTGAATTTCATTTATTACAAAAGATTGCTCTCATTAAATTCCCAGCCATTTGTTCAACTGATCATCAACCAGTATTAAATATTCCCGAAGAATTTCAAACGATATCATCAGTCAAACAATATCGATTGCAATATGAACAAGATAGACCACCGCCAAGTTATCGTGATGCTATTGCAAGTGCAGTTTTGCCTCAATACCATGACCTATTTCCTTAAAAATAATAACTTTTACCTTTGTTTTTTTTTCTCGTGCAGATTAAACTTATGTTTATTATTTACATAATTTTTATCTTTGATGACTAAGAATAGAATGAAGAGAAAAGAGATAAGAAGTCGTTTATCAGTCTATTTCGTTTTTTGTTTGACTTCAAATGAGTTTGTTTCAAACTATTGTTTTATTAATATCACAAATAGTATTGCTAACACGAGGTGATCTTCCGGCATGTCCTGTATCATGGAGATTACCATGTCCACCCCCACCATGGTCGGCTACGTATAAAATGCAACTATCAACACAACACTATTTCGGTTCGAGTCCGAATTTTTACGATAATGCAACCACAAATTTTGCTGCATTACATGGTGTTATCGGTATAGATTGGGCAAATTCTTATAATATTTCAATGCATCGAGAAGATACATTAGCTGAACAAGCAGCTATCATTAAGAGAATTAATCCTGAAACTCGTGTCTTTGTTTATCGTCAATCTGAACTTGCATTGAATGTTTTTGATAATGGTGCTAAAGTTATGTATGATCCAACAAAATCACACTGGTTTGTTTTGTTTCCTAATGGTACGATTTACAATGATTCAAGAATATTCGATAATTATCGTTTGGATCAGTTCTGTTGGGATCATCGAAATCCTGATGTACAAGATTATTTTGTTAATACTTATATTGCAAGTGCATTTAATCAATCATCTATTGACGGAATTTTCTACGATGATGATGAAGGTATCTGGCAAGAACGACATCATTATCCCAGTTATCCTGAATCATATCGTCAAGCTGTCACTGCTGCTCAGCATGTAGCGTTAAAACGAGCTTGGGAACTTGGTCTCAAATTTAATAAACATGCTTGGCAAGCATGGTTAACACCAACGGTTCCAACAAGCAGTGATAAACCGAATGTATGTGCTGAGAAAATGAGAACAGCGATATCAATGAAAGACGTTCCAGTGACATTTCCTGCAATGTATAATCATGCATGTGAACAACCGTGGCAAGAATGTAAAGATATCAAACAACAATTAGCTGCTTTTCTTATTGCTCGTGGTGACTATTGGCTTTTCTATACACCGACAACATGGTGGAAAGAAGGATTCGAAACTGACTATGGCGTTCCTTTAGAAGATGCAACTGAACTTTTTCCAAATTTTTTCATTCGTAAATGGAGTAATTGTAGTGTTTATTTAGATTGTAATAATTTTGCATCCGATATTGTTTGTGGATCTTTTTCGATTTCAAGTGATCGTTATAATGTTGAATAAAGAGAGATTTTCTTCTTATGATACATCAATACTGATAATGATAACAGCAAACTATTATCTTTTATTTATTTCTCAAACGAGTTTATTGTTTTTTATGATTCATATAATTCTGAAGTATTTAAAGCAGTAGCTTTATATCCACCAGTGACTAATACTTTTCCATTTGTTAGTACAGATTCTGTGTGAGTGTATCGTTCATAACTCATATTTGCAGTCACTGTCCATTGGTTCGTTGAAGGATCATAGACTTCAGCAGTATTGAAATAAGAAAGACTATTCTGTCCTCCAGCAAGTAATATTCTACCATTGTTTAACATAGATGCTGTATGCCAACACCGACCTTGATTCATATTATTGGCGATTGTCCAAAATCCTGTTGATCGATCATATAATTCAGCGCTATTTAAATAGCCACTACCTCTTCCACCGGTAATCAACACTTTTCCGTTGGATAGTAAGGATGCAGTATGATAATATCGACGATAGTTCGTATCACTACTAATTGTCCATTGGTCTGTTGTTGGATCATATAATTCAGTATTATTTAAATAAACACCGCCATTACTATATCCACCGATAGCCAATACGGTTCCATCGTTGAATATGGATGCTGCGTGTTGATAACGAGCATAAGGCATACTACTCGTGCTTGTCCATTGGCCTGTTGTCGGATCATATAATTCAGTCGTATTTGAAGACACACTTGAGTGAAATCCACCTGATACGAATACTTTCCCATTTTTCAACAGAGTAGCTGTGTGATAATATCGACCGATAGTCATATTACCAGTACTAGTCCACATGTCCGTTAATGGATTATACAACTCAGCTTTATTTAGAGCACTGCCACTGGTCCCACCTGCAATCAAAACGTTGCCATTGGTGAGTAGAGTCGCCGTATGACAATATCGACTAGTAGTCATATTGCGTGCATCGGTCCACATTTCGGTAATTGGATCATATATTTCGGCACTCTTTAAATAAGTATTGCCATTAGCACCATATCCGCCGGCAACTAAAACTTTCCCATTCGTTAACACTGTTGCCGTATGAGAATATCGAGCATATTTCATACTACCAGTAATCGTCCATCCTGATATGACAAATAAGTTTTACGTAATTATAGATTCAGAAAAACATATTGTTACTTGGAGGGAGTGTTGTTGTTATTGTCAAATCTAAATTCAGTGCAAAAAAGAAATCCTCAAAGTTTCAGTAAAAATTTCAGAATACATTAACTCACCAGCGGGTTTCGGTTGCATAAAAAAAATAATTAAAAATATGGTTATTCCTATCATAATAATAAAAAGTATGCTCGATAAAGTTACGAAAACCTTTCGTTTTGTACATCTATGAATTATATAGGCATAGCTTTTCAACGGTACATACATAAAAAATGTCACTGACTTATTCTTTTTTCGTTCGGTTTTGTTTATATAATCCGTAGGATTCGCCCATGTATCGTTTATCTGCAGCATTTTATAGAAAGTTATAAATACGGAAGAAAGTAATCTTTACTTTTGGATAAATTTTATTATTATTATTGTTTGATGAGTATAATGTATTTTTCGATGAGCAGAATGAATTGTTAGTGGACGTTGTTTTCGTTGATTGACTTGCTTGAACCTGAATCAGAGAAAAAGAAATCTGTCTTTAAAAAATGCATGTTAATTTACTCGGGATCCATTCGAGGATTTGGGTTTAATGGTAATATGAATATGAATCTTTTTTTTCTTCAATTGAAAAGAGTACTAGGAAAGATGAAATTTTAATGAGAAATACTTACGCGATGTTTAACCATTATACGTAGTATTACAATAATATAAAAGTAAGAAATATACCAATGAATATATGAATATGTATAGTTTTTCCTCTGTTGCTGGCTGTGAATATTAAAATGCACGAATGAATTGCCCAGATGTTTGTTGTTCGACATCAAGAAATGCACGTATAGGTAAATTTCAATGGTTTCCTTTACTTTATGATCATAGATTTTAATTATAGGCTGATGTTGTTTTATTTTTTCAAAAAAGATTATGAGAAAATTAGTAAATAAAAAAAACACTATATGAGTCAATCTAAGTGAAGTGTGATTGCATTTTTTAAAAGTCATATAATTATTCCAAAAGCTATAATACGTTTTATTTCGTTTGTTCAAAGTGATAGTATATATGTTTAACCGTTCATTTTCAAACAATCGTGATTTTGATCGTGATCGATAAAATTTCAATCACGCAGACCACTACTTGAGAGGCTCGATTCACGAGAGCAACTTGTGGCTTTAGAATGTCGCCTAACTTGCCCATCTCTGTTGACAACAAAAGAAAATTTCTACATTAATTAGAGATATTTATTGTTTTTTTAATATGTTAATAAGCAGTAATCCAACAAGATTTTTAGTTTATATATGATTATTTGTTGTTGATACTATAAAAATCTTCTTTATCATCTTGTTCAGTGGTTATGAAATCTCGCATTTCATTAGCGGTAATACATAGAATAAGTATTAGTTCAGTTTCTTTATCGTCAATTTCTTCAGCAATATCAACGTTGAATACGTATGCATCAACTGGCATTGTATAAACTTGTGCAACAAGACGTTTCTTTGTTTGATCGATGCTTATAATTTGAAAATTAAATCGATTCATATCGAATTGTGGCATGAAATAAATAGTACTATTCGAATGAGGATTCCGTGGATCTTTAGCTATTGTTATGTCTATAGGATGAGTACGATCAAAATCTAAATTGTGAATAACACCAACACGTTGATTATCCACCTCGATAGTAGCACACATGTGTGCTAGTCTTCGCACTTTTCTACTCATTTCACAACTTCGTCTAAATGTGTAATATGAGTGAGTGCCATTGTGTAACAGACGAAATCGATCCCAACTACGTGGAATATTTCTATCTAAGACATAAAAACGTTTGTTGGATAGTTCTGTTATATTGACTGCTGATCGACTATCCGTACCATGAGTCATCTAATGTAAATGAACAAACAAACAAAACAATGACTACATATATGTATTTATTTTAAAAGAGAAGAGAAGAAAATAAAATCACACGTGTTTAATTTTCACAAAATATGTGTTCTCAAAGAACTGATTTGAGTTTTAAGTAAAATCCATTTTCTTTTCGTTTCAGCATAACATTCTTTTTTATATTTGTCTGATGTGAGAACAAATACGAAAAATATTAATAGAGGTGGTGCAAATGAAATAAAATACGCAGCTAAATAGATTGGATATTGTCTTGATGATGTCATACAATTTGGTAGAAACGAAATAATTAAACGTGGTAAAGTTAAAATAACTAAACTGACTGAACTAATTAATAAATGTTTATGATGAGAAAATTGTATTTTTAATTGATTCAATATATTTTCTTGATTTTCTCTGATCGAACGTTGACGTGCTGTTAAAATAATGATTCCCATAGCTGAAAGAACATTAATCGAAAAAGGTACAATAAAATGAAATATATTTATCGTTGATCTATATATTTCCATATTGGATGAATAACGTGCTAGACACCAAATTCGTTTTTCTTCAGTATCATCTAATAGATGACGATGAATAGGATCATGAATAAACGAAAGACTCGTCAATAGAACAATTGCAATAATGACTAACTTGACAGTATGTTTACTTTTCGTTTTGTTAAATTTTATACCTAGAAAAGCAACTAAAAATCGTTCACTAGCTACAGCTGCATATAACCAATCAATTATAGTTAAACAAACTCGAAGGAGGTAATCCATCGTAATACAATTGAATAGAAGAAATGATCTCGATGCAATTAGATTCATTTGAGTAAGAATAAGAAAAGCAACTTTGAAATTTAGAATTAATATTGTTATGATAGACAGAATTGATGATACAAAAAGATAAATTGCACAACCAATTTCTTGACATGTTTTTAATTGAAAAGTCCAAATCGAAAGGGTACCACCGATAGTAACAATAACTAACATAGATATTGTCATACTAACACTCACATGAATCGATATTGGCTGTTGATTGAATGGAATATCCGGATGAATTTGATAGGCAATAATTGAATCAAGTGTAAAATCAAAATGTTCAGTATGAAATTGACATTTAGTACCATAGTAACATTTTTGACAAACACACATTCGCATTGTTGGACAATGTCGATGATCTTGATAGCATTTACCATTATTTTGACAGTATTTTTCACCGTGACAATCATAAATCATATTAAAATCAAATTGAAAACAATTGGCATGTCGTTCTTCTGTACATAAGCACATGAATACGAGTTCATCATGAAAACACACAAGATTCGAATGATTTCTACATAAACTGTGATAATATTTAGCACGATGTAGAATTGTATATTGAAGAATTTCTTCATTGAAAAGTTCTCGTGTGTGTAAGCAGTATCTTGACGGTGAAATTTCAAGTGAATAATTAGCTGATGATGTATAATTATGTTGAAGAAGAATAAGATAGAATTTATCGGATATTTGAGCATAAATCAAATGAAATGGAAATGGCATGCTGAGTTGTATGTCATTTTGATTGTATGGAATTTTTTTGAAAATTGTTGTTCGTGGTAATTGAATAAGTTTCTTTGCTAGATAACTTGTATCGACATAAATATAATGAAGAAGAAGATATTCAGGTATTTCAATATTAGAAAATGAAATTAATAGTGAAACTTGTCTTTCTTGACAAAATCTACCCGAATATCCTTGTGGACAAACACAAATAAAAGATTTCAATGATTCTCGAGTGCTGTATGGAACACAAATACCTCCATTATGACATGTTTCATTTTGACAGATCGATTTAATTAAACATCGAGGTCCTATTCTATTCAATGGACATACACAAATCGATCGATTATTTGCCGAATCAATATAAATCGAATCTGATGAACAATCATTGGATTTCTTTTCGATGGATAATGTTGAATGATTGTATTGTGTTGGAATAGTTAGAACTGTGCTAACACGATTGACAGGTAGAAAAATAAATGGTATAGCTAATGTCCAATTGGCAAGAAAGGTTAAATTTGTTTTATTGAAGGCATCAATTTGAATTGTGTAATTCTTTGTTAAATCTTTAGGTTGTTTTTGATAGAGTAAATGAAGATTAAATTTAGTATTGCAATCTAATGTTGGAATAAATATCAGTTGATCATATGAATGAATGAGGCCAGTATGATCGATCAAACGAATAACAATAGCAAAAATATCAAGTCTATGAGCATTTTCTGCGCGTAATTGAAGTGTTAAACTAACACGTTGACTTTGATATTGACATCGATCACCATAATAAATTGATGAGCAAAGACATTCGGGCGATTGTTGACTACCAACTCGAATTAAAATACCTCGATTACATAACCAAACTTCACGAGAATTTGTTGGCCTATCAGTCAAATGTAAATCTAATTCTTCTTCTTCTTCTTCGTCTTCGTCTTCCAGTTCATTGTCGGCATCTTCTGTATTCAATGATTGAATTTGAGCAGATGATGCATGTGAAAATGCTCGTTTGTTCATTGCATCTTCATTACTAAATGAGTGTAAATAGTCCATTATCTGCAGAGCTTCTTCATCCTCATCTGTAGCTTGTTCGCATACATGAGTAATTTCATTAAACTCGGGACATAGACCGCATAATGAGTCGCTTATATGACAATCTGTTTCATTCCAACATCGGCGATAACGAAGGGTGAGATTCTTATGTTCTACACAGTAAGATCGTTCATCGGTTGCTCCAATACAATGTACAATTCCGTCTTCTACAAAATTCATATGTAAACAACCCATTTCAACTTGATTAGGAAGGAAACATGGATGATGGTTTGGAGGGCAGTTAAACCCTAGTGAACAATTGACCTCATCCATACCTTTACGACAATTCCACACGTTATTACAACGTGTGTACTGATTTGAACATGGCCATTCTTCACAATTAGTTTCATCGGTTTCATTATTCTTTAAAGCAGTCATATCGACCCAATTATCGCAAATAGCTTGAAAGGGTAGTTTATTAACGGTCATAATTGTGTCAGTATTAAAACTTTCATCTTCTCCATCAATACAATCATTTTTGTAATCATTCAGTAACATTGGTGATAAACATTTATCTTCCGATGAACAACGAAAACGATTGTTCTCTTTTAATATACATGAATTCGATTGATTTGATTCATCAAACCCATCGTAACAATCCCAAATACCATCCATAATTCGATGATATGGAATACATCTGTTTGTTCCTAAACAACGTAACATATTCGGTTGTTGACAATATGTTCTGTCATATTGACGTTGACAAGGAATGAATTTCAAGATAAGCTCATCGATATGAGATAAATTCAGAAAATTAATATGTACACATGTATAGTTTTCGACTAAGAACTGTGGAGTATAAAATGGACATTGATTGATATCATAGCAGACAAAATCTGGTACCATCCCAAACACCTTAGATCTCGTATTGTTTGTAAAGTAACCTAATCTCACATGTCCATCCCAGACAGGAAATGTCGGTGCAATAATAGCCGATGGACATAACTGACGTATTTGATTCGCACATTTCTGTTTTGTTTCACAAATATTTGTACAATATCTATTAAAATCATCACTCAATGGACCAATTACACATACAAGCATTTTAAAACATTGTGAAAAACGTGTACTATTTGGTTTATTCCAATTTAACAGATAATTAAAGTTTCTATCACGTTTAGTTCCACAATTATATGCATTTCTTGGTAAAAATGATGGACTATAGGTTCCATCTCCACAGAAAACACGATTTGTATTTACAGGAACTATATCTTCACATAGAAAAGTTAAAAGACCCGAACATTCCAATCCAATAATGTCCGAGAATTCATCTGAACCATCTAAACATTCGGCACTTTTCAAATCAAACGAACTATCCGATCGAAATGTTTTATCAATACACATTCCATTTCGACATTGATATTCGTTGTCATTACATTGATTGGTCTCTAATTCTAAACAATTGCTTTCATCTTCACCATCGAAACAATCGAGTTTTCCATCGCAGATTTCACGCCAATCAAGACACTGATAAACTAGAACATGTTGACATGTCAAATGAATATAACATGGCCAATTCCCATAATCAATAATCTTAGCTTTCCAATAGAACTGAATTTTTGCAATATTATACAATGTTTGATTGAAATCAAATGAATATTGACAAAATCGTCCAAACCATGGTTCAATACATAGATAAAATTGATTGTTAAATGATGATGATGATTTATTTGTTTGTAAAAAGATTTCATAGTGTTCAATGATATCAATTGGAGTTGACCATTCGATTAAATTTTCCGATGTGATATTTGCTTCTCTCATTTCTTCAAAAGTCAAAATAGCTGATACACCATCTTCATTGACGAGATCTTTTCGTTCTGATGATGATCGAAAACAAAACTCAATTGTTTGTTCAACATTTGCTTTCACATTTCCCATTTGACTCATTTCATCATCAACAAAATATAAACAATCATGAAATAGATTGTACGTATGTTTTCGCGCATTTAAACATGAAATTCCAACAACAAGAAAGCCAATATAACCTATGAAAATATTCATGTCAAGGATGTGATGGAAAAATAAGTGCAAAACATTTTCTATTTTCCAAAAATTTTTTATCAACGATCAAGAATTTGATTTATTATTTTAAAAACAACCTTATGCACGTACTCAAATTCCCGTGATTTATAACCCCTTTTTTAATAATCAACAACGACAACAACAAAAAAACTTTTCATTCTTTTCAATATCATTTGCCCGTTAATGGCCTCCCATTATGACGCATGAGTATGTGAAAAAAAAGAAACTAGACGCGAATGTTCTCCGACAGAATAAAAAAAATTACTAGTTGACTGTCTTTTGTATATGCCATGAATGCATAAAAAAAACTAGAAACGAGTTTCTTTTTCCGACAGAATAAAAAAAAAGAAATTCTGGTTGATTGTCATATTGTTGTGTGCAAATTTGCTCATATGCTATAGATAATTCAATGTTTTTGATCTAACAAAAGACAAGCTTTGAAAGTTATTGAATGTTTCTCATTATTAGGATTTGATCGAGTTAATAAGAACGTGTTCAACAAATTTCAATAGTCAACCCTCAATGAACGGTAATAAGAACAAGAGAAATAAAAAAAAAACGAGGGGTATTGACCTTGTTGCTGCTGCTGCTGTTATTATTTTTTTCTAACATATGCGAAGCAAAATTTTCCCCAGAGATTTTCATACAAATTGATTGAATCGCTTGTCTCTCTCTCTCATTCTCTCTGTATGTTTCTCGTTTAGTTGTCACAAAAGTTTAACTATGAATACGAATCAATTTCAACCGATCGATCATGAATATCATCCAATGAAAATCAATAATTCTCATTCAATACATCGTCCGATACCGATATCTCATTCGACAAAATACAATTTTTCAACATTCAATCTCGATACAACTGTTCGATCATGTTCGAATTTTCCACGTTCAGCAACTTCAGATCAATTAGCAAATCATTCAACAAACAAACGTTTATATTACTATCCAAGTGTACAAGACGTACTTGATGCTCTAAATCGCAGTTCGTTCGACAAAGAATCATTCGTTTAAATCATTTGTCTTTCGCTATCGATTGCCTAACTCATTCTATCACTCTGGCATATGACTATGACTCGACATTTTTTTTCTCTCATTTTGTCCGTTCTTTTATTTTTAACGAATAAAAAAAACCGAACGTCAGCATAGGTCTATTCTCGATATAACGAAAAAGAAAGCATCTTCACTGACTTTTTATTATTATTTTGCATGTTTGTCCTTGCGTTTTTCTTCTCCTTCTTCTTCTGTTTTGTTAGCCCCAGCCCCCACCTCTTTCTTACATTTTTTTACTTGTTCTGTCACATGCGGTCATAGTACTTATACTAACGGTTTCCATTACATTCGATTTTAGAAGTGCAAAATAAAAAAAATAAAAAAACAAACTCAGAATAGTTATGGCTGCTTCTTTCCCAATAGAAGATGATGGCTTAGAAATTGATTTCGAAGATATTAAGTAGGCAATTTACGATTTGTTAAATATTTTGGAAAATTCTTTTCTTATCAGTGATACATTGGACTATTCACAACAGAAATTAACTGAAATCGATGCAAGTGCTTTGCTAGTTGTGAATGTTGATGAAATAAAAACATTCGATTTGAATTCGAATTTTCTCTCAACGATTCCAAATGAAATCGATCGTTTTCAATCGTTAGTAACACTTCAACTATCAAACAATCAATTAGTTCAGTTACCTGAAAGTCTTGGTTGTTTGAAAAATTTAAGACATTTACATGTAAATAATAATTCATTGAATGATTTATCACTACCAAAAGAATTTCAAGAACTCAAACAATTGGAAATTATTAATCTTGGCGGAAATCATTTCAAACAATTTCCATATCAATTACTTCGATTGACCAATTTGAAAGAAATCTATTTGGGTTCGAATCAAATCGCTCATCTACCAGATCAATTTCACAATTTAACAAAGTAACATCGACAAAAAAAAAACATAAAGGTAAACAAAAAACGAAATGTCAATTGATGTTCTAGAGTCGAAACTCTCTATTTGGGTGGCAATCAAATCGGATATATACCAGATTCGATTGGTTTTATGCAATCATTAATTGTTTTAAATCTAAGTGATAATCGTTTACGAACATTACCACGTTCGATATCTCGTATGCGAATCGAATTCTTCGTAAATTTCTTTTCTTTTCTAAAAAATACTTCAACTCTTTGAAGGTTTAACACAACTAAAATCTCTTTCGTTACATAATAATCAATTTTGTGCGCTTCCGTCTGATATCATACGTCTCGATTTACAAGAATTAAGTTTAAGAAATAATCCATTAGTCGTACGTTTTGTTCGTGATCTAACGTACAATGTACCAACATTAAAAGAACTCGCAGCACGAACAATAAAACTTCATCAAATCTATTATGATGAAACGATAACACCGAAATCATTGGTAGAATATTTAAATTCAGCTAAATCATGTCTCAATCCCAAATGCAAAGGTAAAATTTCTCTTTAAAATTGACATTCATGACCTTTTTTTTAAAGGTGTTTACTTCGAAAGTTGTCATAAGAATATCAAATTTGTTGATTTTTGTGGTAAATTTTATTTGCCTTTACTTCAATTTCTTTGTTCACCTGCTTGTACATCTACTTCAACATGTCAAACGGCGACAACGACCGATGATATGAATAGTAAATTTAAAAAGGTGCTTCTTGGTTAAAACACTCGAAGAAAGGTTTTAATCGTGTGTAATAAAAAAAACAACAATAACAACAGCAACAACAACAACCAAAACAACAGTAAAATTCACTTGATTTCTGTCCTTTTCTTTTCTCTCTTTCGTTTAAACAAATAATAATAATAATAATAATAATAATAATAATATATTTCGAAAAATGTATGTGCTTGGTTTTTGGAAATAAAAATAACTCTTTTCAACAAAACATGACAACATGTATATAAATAGAATGATCACATATAAGACTATACACATATGAGCAGAAGAAGAATAATGTTTGTATTTTCTTTTTATTGCACTAAGTCGACTTTTTTGTTGAATATTCTTCGGCTTGTTTCGATTCATAATATTGAAAATCATCGAATATCGATGTTTTATGTCGATACATATGAAAAATCTTCAACATTAATTTACCTTCTTCATAGGGTATCTCTTGTGTATCACGAGAATTCGTCACCGGTTTGTTTTCATTATTTTCCAAGCGTATATTTCGAAATTGTTGATTAGGCACATCTTTAACATAAATCC
>ERZ781399.2540-NODE-2540-length-14799-cov-3.975109_pt1 | contig 14799 bp, 18 predicted proteins | sample MGYA00511014_ERZ781399 | MGnify/ENA primary metagenome ERZ781399 (study PRJEB29847, sample SAMN06458254) | wastewater metagenome | isolation source: Wastewater bioreactor | place: South Africa: Cape Town | study: EMG produced TPA metagenomics assembly of the...
GGGACGGATTGTCAACATTCCGGTTCAGCGCGCCAATAATGCGGGCACCTATTGGGTCGGCGGCATTGCCGGGACGCCTTTGATGCAGCACCTCATGGTGCAAAAGGACATGGCCTATTTACGTCTCGACGGCCGCCTAGAAGGCGAGGCATCACTTGCTAACGCCCCCGCCGTACTCCGCCAAGCCATGCGCCACTGTGTCAGGCTTTAAAACCGGCGTCGGCTTGCCCGCCTGACAAAGTGCGGACGCCCAGCAAATGCTACCCTCGGAAACGAAGATCGAGGTCGCCCGGCTGCCTTTCAGCCCACGATCGAACGCGACCTCCAATTTAAACACTCGTGCTCGGCTTGAACTGACGAGATGGGGTGGACGGCCCCTGCACCGAGGCAAGTGTGCAATGATGCGGCTGTGGATCGCATATCTAGGACGACGCCCTATTGAAAGGACGAGAACATTGCCAAAGCAGTTGCTGCGTTTTCGATATTGGATCGGCGCCAGCGCTTACCGCCGCACTGGCAGCAATGTCTCCGGTTCACAATTTCGCGCCAAAACCTGCCTGACCTTAAACGGCCACAATGACACGAACCCTTGCGCCCCAGATCCGCAAGGACGGCGTCCCGGAATTGTATCTCCTGTTCGTTGCCGCGATCGCGTGCCCAACGAGCCTGCCGCGCGACGCGAAGCGTGGCTTCCTTGCCGTGCCGCGATTCCATCTGCGCCGAAGAGACCCTAACGCTCTGACCAGAATAAAGCATTGCCGATCTCCGCTATTTTCCTGCCGGTCATCGCCAGGATGGGGGCGGCGGAGCCCCGCCGCCCCCTTTGTCGTCAGAAGTCCATCGCCGGCATCGGTGCGGCCTTCTCCTCCTTCGGCAGCTCGGCAACGAGAGCTTCGGTGGTGATCAGCAACGATGCGACCGATGCCGCATCCTGCAGCGCGGCGCGCACGACCTTGGCGGGGTCGATCACGCCGGCTTTCACCAAATCCTCATATTCGCCGGTGGCGGCGTTGAAGCCCCAGTTATAATCGTCGCTCTCGAGCAGTTTGCCGACGATCCACGCACCGTCCTCGCCCGCATTGTCGGCGATCTGGCGCGCCGGCGCGCGCAGCGCGCGGCGGACGATGTCGATGCCCGACTGCTGGTCGTCGTTCGCGGCCTTCAGGCCTGCGAGCGCCTTGAGCGCGCGGAGCAGTGCAATGCCGCCGCCGGGAAGAATGCCTTCCTCGACCGCTGCGCGCGTCGCATGAAGCGCGTCGTCGACGCGGTCCTTGCGCTCCTTGACCTCGACTTCGGTCGCGCCGCCGACGCGGATCACCGCAACGCCGCCCGCAAGCTTGGCGAGCCGCTCCTGGAGCTTCTCGCGATCATAGTCGCTCGTCGTGGTCTCGATCTGCTGGCGGATCTGCGCGATGCGTGCGTCGATGTCGCCCTTCGCGCCGACGCCGTCGACGATCGTCGTATTATCCTTGTCGATGACGACCTTCTTGGCGCGCCCGAGCATGTTGACGGTAACATTCTCGAGCTTGATGCCCAGATCCTCGCTGACGACATTGCCGCCGGTGAGGACCGCGATATCCTCGAGCATCGCCTTGCGGCGGTCGCCGAAGCCCGGCGCCTTGACGGCCGCGACCTTGAGGCCGCCGCGCAGGCGGTTGACGACGAGGGTAGCCAGCGCCTCGCCCTCGACATCCTCGGCGATGATGAGCAGCGGCTTGCCCGATTGGACAACGCTCTCGAGCAGCGGGAGCATCGCCTGGAGGTTCGAAAGCTTCTTCTCGTGAATCAGGATGTACGGATCGTCGAGCTCGACCTTCAGCTTCTCGGCATTGGTGATGAAATAGGGGCTCAGATAGCCGCGGTCGAACTGCATGCCCTCGACCGTCTCGAGCTCGGTCGCGAGGCTCTTCGCCTCCTCGACGGTGATCACGCCCTCATTGCCGACCTTCTCCATCGCCTCGGCGAGGATGCGGCCGACTTCTTCGTCGCCATTGGCCGAGATGGCCGCGACCTGCGCGATCTCGCTGTTGGCGCCGACCTTCTTGGCATGGGCTTCGAGATCCTTGACCACTGCGCCCACGGCGAGGTCGATCCCGCGCTTGACGTCCATCGGGTTCATGCCCGCGGCGACCGCCTTGGCGCCTTCACGAACAATCGTCTGCGCGAGCACCGTTGCGGTGGTCGTGCCGTCGCCGGCTTGATCGTTCTGCTTGTTCGCGACCTCGCGCAGCATCTGCGCGCCCATGTTCTCGAACTTGTCGGCCAGCTCGATTTCCTTGGCGACCGACACGCCGTCCTTGGTGATGCGCGGCGCGCCGAAGCTTTTCTCGATCACGACGTTGCGGCCTTTGGGGCCGAGGGTGACCTTCACTGCATTCGCAAGCGTATCCACGCCGCGCAGCATGCGATCACGCGCGTCAGACGCAAATTTCACTTCCTTGGCAGCCATTTTCGATACCTCCTTTTCAGATTCCTTTCAGGTTGCTGGAACGGTGCGGCGTCAGGCCGCTTTCTTGAGTGCCTCGGCTTGCTCGATCACACCGAGAATGTCGCTCTCCTTCATGATGAGCAGCTCCTCGCCATCGATGCGGACCTCGGTTCCCGACCATTTGCCGAACAGGATGCGCTCGCCGGCCTTGACGTCGAGCGCGGTGACCGTGCCGTCCTCGGCGCGGGCGCCCGGGCCGACGGCGACGACTTCGCCTTCCTGCGGCTTTTCCTTGGCGGTGTCGGGGATGATGATGCCGCCCGAGGTCTTCTCCTCGGCTTCGATGCGGCGGACGACCACACGGTCGTGCAAGGGACGGAAATGCATGCATAACCTCCATGTTGCATAACGATATGATACGAGCCGCCCGCCTCCCGGACAGGCGGCGTGGATGAGCTAGGAAAGCGAATTTTTCGGTTCAAGAGGGCGGCGAAAATTTTTTCGGCACTCTATACTGTGAAGTGCCAGAGGAAGACGCTTTCGGCTATGGCGAGACCTCTTGACGCGACTCGTTTCCGTTCCAAAATGGCGATGCGGCGGATCGCCGCATGCGATGAAAAAGGAGCGACTCAGGAAGGAGGCACGATCATGTCGCAGCCATTTTCCCGTTTTCTTCATCCCTTCGAAATTGCGCGCCACCCAAGCCTCGAACCCGAGGTCAAGCGCGCCTTGCTGGCAAGATGGGCTTCGGACCGCGCCGCAGTTCGGGACAAGCCCGCCCTCCGCAAGCTGCCTGGCGCGAAACGTGCCGTCCCGGTCGACGATGTACTGGCGGCGCTGCGGACGCTCGATCGGGGCGGCGGGGAGCACCGGGCCGCCTTATGAGCGATCCTGCGCTGGCCCGGCAGTTGCAGGGCTATGGCCTGACCACGGCCGAGATCCATTATTACCGGCCCGATCATCCGTCGCTGCTGCAACTGTTCGTCTGGCAGGAATATGATCTCGCGCCCGACTTCCCGGTGCTGTTCGACTTCCTCGATTATTGGCGGCGCGAGGTCGAGGCCGCGCTCCACTCGGTGCGGATCGCGCACGAGCGGCTGATCCGTCCCGCGGAATGGCGCGCGGTGGACGGAGTCATCTCGATCCAGTGAGCGGCACGCGGCGCGTTACGAGACGCGCCGCGTGCCGGTGTCATTTTCTGCCGCGCATTGTTCCAGGACCGGATATCGCCCGCAGCAAAGCGCATGCGGTCCGCTCGGCCAACAGCATAGCGGCGTGGTCGCGACCGGCGGGAGCATCGGTACGCGCGGCGGCCCGGGTGGTGCAAAGCGGCACTCGAAAGATATTCCGGCCCGCCGGCAATAGGCTTCCGCGACCCCCCGGTTGGCGAAACGCAATTCGATCGTGCCCAGCGGATCACCGCCACCGGTCCAGCCGGTCAGCGGATCGGCAGACGGTCCCCATCGCGGGGCAAAGCGCACGCGCCAGCGGTCGCGATGCGCGCGGCCCGATGTGACCGGGCTCGGGGGAACGGGTTCCACGATCGCAACCGCACCATCGGGCACGGCGCCGAACATTGCACACCGCCCTGCATGGTTGTCGTTGGCAACCGGCCCGGGATGGACATCCCGGGCCGCGCCGTCAGGCCGACTTGCCATTGATCGGGATGCGGCGCACATTCTGCTTCGCCGCCTCCGTCTTGGGAAGCGTGACGGTGAGCACGCCATTCCTGAACGTGGCGTCCGCCTGCTCGCGATCGACGCTCAGCGGCAGGCCGATGCGCCGTTCGAAGCGGCCGTAGCTGCGCTCCGAATAGCCGCGATCCTTGTCCTCGATTTCGGCGCGCTTCTCGCCGCTCAGAATCAGCACGCCTTCCTCGACGCTGATCTCGACGTCCTTTTCATCGAGACCGGGCAGTTCGGCGGTGACGCGGATCTCCTTGTCGGTCTCGCTGAGCTCGACGTGCGGCCAGCCGCCGTCGCGACCGAAGCCGCCGAAGGCTGGACCTTCGAAGCCGCGAAAGACATCATCGAACAGCCGGTTCACCTCGCGGTGAAGCGACAGCAGCGGATGCGTGTCATAGCCCCGGTCGCGTTCGGGGCTGACCGGATGGGGGAGCCGGTTTTCCTGCCGACTCCAGGGAATGAGATCACGAAGTGCCATGATAGTCATCTCCTTTCTGGCTGGAATGGGCGTGGCCGACCGGCCCGCCTCGGACAGGCGGCGCCGGAGGGCCGTTCCTTTGTGGCGGGATCAGGCGGCTTCGGCCGCCTTCTCCTTGCGCGATTCAATCCGCTCGGGCGCGGATGAGCCGCTGCCGATCGCGATCTTCCGAGGTTTCATCGCCTCGGGGACGACGCGCTTCAGCTCGATCGAAAGCAGACCGTTGTCGAAGCCCGCCTCGCCGACTTCGATGAAATCGGCGAGCTGGAAGCGCCGCTCGAAGTCACGCGCGGCAATGCCTCGGTGCAGATACTGGCCCTTGCCATCATCCTCGTTGCGCTTGCCGGTGACGGTGAGCTGGTTCTGCTGCGCGACCACCTCGATCTCGTCGGGGCGGAAACCGGCGACCGCGAGCGTGATCCGGTAGCTGTCCTCGCCGTCCCTCACGATGTCGAAGGGCGGGTAGCCGTCGGCCGCGTCGCCGCGCATGCCGGTCTCGAGCAGATCGAAAAGACGGTCGAAGCCGACCGTGGAGCGCCGATAGGGCGTAAAGTCGAAGTTGCTTCTCATCTCCAAATCCTCCTTCTCGAAGCAATTCGGGCATGAGATGCGCCGGTAGCGAAGAGCCGACGCTCTCCATGTCCAACCGGACCCGAACCTGGCGTCCGGCGATGAAAAGTTAGGAAGGCTATATCTGGATTCAAGGGCTCTCTCCGATCGCGACTGCCCTCACCCGGCTCGTCTCCAACGCCGCCGATCTGCTTGCGGCCAAATGAGGTCACGAGATGCTCGGACCGCCCCGCTGGCGCCCGAACGTCCAGCTAATACCGCCCTCGCGCATGATGCCTGAGACGTTCTTGCCGATATGCCGCTCCATCACCGGGCGCCACGGAACCAGCGTGAAGTCGCGCGATCGCTCGACCAGCGCATGGCGTCCGCTCACCATCTCGACCGTGCGGACCAGGCGTCCCTCGATCGGCTCTCCCGGCTTCGCTTCGACGAAGTGTTTGCCGATTTCACCCGATAGCTGGCGCGCGACCCGAAACAATTCGCGGCGCTGCAAGGCCGCGAGCAGGTCGCGGCGATACACGGTTTGGCCGTCCTGTTCCCCGGCAAGCTGCTCGGCGACCAGCCATTGCCGCCGCATGGCCTGCGCGACGCGGACCTCCTGCCCGAAACCGGCATCGCGCAGCGGTACGGGATTGTCGGCGACCAGTTCGCGGTCGAGCCAGGTCGCGGCCTCCGTTCCCGGCAGCTTGTCGAGCGGCACCGCCGAGAGGATCTCGACGGACACGGGTTGGTCGCGAAGCTGGCGGGCTTCGAACGCTTCCACCTTGGCGAGATGTTCGGGGGTAATGATCCAGGTCCCACCGGGTTCGCGCTCGACGTTGCCCGCGACGCGCCGCATCGCCTCGAGCCTGCGGACATGGGTTTGGGCAAAGCGTTCGCTGGCTGCCGGGTCTTGCTTCAAGTGCGCATCGACCGAATAGCGCCCGCCATTGGCGGCGGCGACTTCGGTGATCGTGCGATCGGCGGACCGAACGCCGCTGCCGCGCGGCCTGATCTCGACAATCGCATCCTTGGGGATCGGACCGACCGCTCCGCCCTTCCCGATCTCGGCATAATGGGTACGGCCGTCGATGGCTTCGACGATGACATAATGACGGTCGGCATGTTCGTCGGACAGTCCGCGTTCGACGAGGCGGCCGATGAGCGGGCGGGCATCGGCCGCGGCCGGATCATAAATGGCGTGGTCGACAGGCGCAGGCGCGGTCCCTCGCGCCGCATAGGCGCGCTGCATCGTGCGGACGATGTCGGCGCGCTCGCCCATCCGGCGCAGCGTCTCGGACATCCCGGGGGCCAGCCGCCAATGCGCCGCGCCCTGCCGCGTCGCCAACCCGAGACGCTCGAGCGTCTTGAGGCGGCCCATGCGAATGTCATGGTCAAACGGCCCCCGCGCCTTCGCGCTGACCAATATGTCCTTGTCGGCCTCGCGCAGCATCGCGCGGTCGATGCTGGTGAGCCGTTCCTGCTCGACCTCGGCGCGAAGCCGCTGCTCGATCGCCCGGTCGGTGCGCGGACCAAGGTCGAGATCGACCAGTTCGCACGCGCGTTCGCGCAGGCCATGGCTGATATAGTCGCGCGCGATGACCAGGTCCCTGCCCCGCGCGTCCTTGCCGCGGACGATGATATGGGTGTGGGGATGCCCGGTGTTATGGTGATCGACCGCCACCCAGTCGAGCTTCGTCCCCACGTCCTCCTCGACCCTGGCCATGAGCCGCCGCGTCAGCGGCTTGAGGTCGTCATATTCCATGCCGTCCTCGGCGCTGACGATGATGCGGAATTGATGGCGGTCGTCCTTCGCCGGTTCCAGCCAGGCGCCCCGGTCGACGGCGTCGCTGTCGGCGCTATAGAGTTGCCCGCGCCCACCCTCGCGCGTCGTGCCGTCGCGCTCGACATAGCGAAGATGCGCCTTGGCGCCCTCGAAACCCTTGCCGCCGAGTTTGACGGTCCGGGTCTTGACGATGACGCGGCGCCGTCGGAACGCGGCGTAGCGGTCGCGCGCCGACAGGACGCGGCCGACCCCGGCACCACGCCCGATCCGGCTGCCGGTGAAGACCGAGGGGCGGGAGCGGCCGGGGACACCGCCCCGCGCGAGATTGGCGGCGGCGATCACGCGCGAGAGGAACTTGCGCGGCCGGGGCTTGCGGCCCTTGTCGCCGATGCGGCCGAGCCGCGGTTCGAAATCATCTTCGGTTGACATCGTCGGCGCCGTCAAGGGAGAGAGAGCGCAATTATGCGCGCGCACCCAAAAGATGAAAATCGGTGCCGGAAAAATGGGCGGAAAACCGCCGCTTTCTGCCGGATCGGCACCGTCGCCGGCAGGGCGGCACTGTCTCAAACCCGCAAAAAAGGATGTGCAGACAATGCGTTACGGTACCGGGGGTGCCGCAGCTTTCTATCTTGCCTTCCGTCCCTCCCCCGATCTCCCCGCCGCTCGCATCGTTCCTCGCCGCCTTTTTTCGCGAGCAAAAAAGGAGCAGCGCCCGCTGGCGCCGCTCCGGTTTCGGCCTCGCTCGATGCCCAGCCTACTATCGCCGATCTGCCGTTTCCAACTGCCGATCTGCGCGGCTTGCGCGGCGCAATTGCCGCTCGGCGGCGCGCAGTTCCGCCGCGATCTGGCGCCGTTCGCCCGCGTCGTCGCACCATGAAAGTTCGGCGCGCAGTTCCTCGATTTGCTGTTCGATGCTCATATCTGGCTCCTGGCTTTTCGTGAAAGATGGGAGCCTCGCCCGGCGGCGGGCGGGCCGGGTCAAGGACCGCGAAGCGGCCGCGCAGCGGCGATGGGGGTCACGATTTTGCGCAGCAAAATGGTGGGGCCCCGTCGTCCTTGACGCGGCCCGTTCGCTGCTGGATGCTTGGCCGATCCGAGCAGACAGCCTCTTTCCTGACCCTCGATTGCAACCCGCGTCGGCGGGTTTTTTGGTCGCGACCGGCTGTTTATCGGCGGGATCGAAGAGGAAAAAAAACGCCACCCGAACCGCGAAAGCGGCGGGCGGCGCGATACTGAAATGGACGGGCGGCGGTGCGCCGCCGCCCGCTCGAAGGTCAGGCGGCTTGGCGCTCGGCCTGCGGTTCCGTCCCGGCCTTCGCCGGTGCCGGGAGCGCGATCGCCGCGCCCGGACCCGCCGGGTCGGGGTCATTGCCGGTGCGCGCGGTGTAGGCCGACGGCGGGAACGCCATCCATTTCGGCACCCAGCCCTCGACCTTCGCGCGCCCGTTCGCCCCGTCCAAGTGATCGCGGATGATGCGCTTCAACGTGGCGCCCTTTTCCTTTGCGTTGGCGGCGGCGACTTCTTCGCCCGCGACCTCGGCGACGATGCGCGTCAGCACCTCCTTGTCGCGCAAGGCTTCGAAAAAGGCCTCGTCGGCTTGCCAGTAGGCCGCCATATCGATGCCGATTTCGGCGCCGATCGCCTCGACCGCGGCGCTTCCCGCGGCGAGCGTCTCACCGATGACGATCATGATGACGTCCATGACCGCGCGGTCGGGTAGGTCGAGCAGGCGCAGGAAAATCCCGGCAAGCCCAAAGCCGTCGCCATTGCCGCCGGTCACCGTCGGCTCCTCGGGCGAGAAGCCGAGCAGGTCGAGCACGGCGCGGCGTTTCGTGTCGAACTCGGTCTCGCCCTTGCAGGTTTCGACCGACTCGCGCACCGCCTCGTTGCGGCAGGCCTGCGGTTCGGGCTGCACCTTCCACAGGTGCGACCCGGCGATGGCGTGGGCGACCATCAAGCGCAGTGCGACCTTCGGATGGCGGGTCAGCGCAGCGCGCACGGCGGCATGGCGATGGAGATCGACATAGGTCTGCATCGTGCGCGTGATTTCGGGACGCGGCGCCTTGGGGGCGCTATCGATGGCCTCGCCGCGTTCGAGCCTTTTGCCTTCCTTGGCGGTCACATAGCCTTCGTAGACGGCGATTTCGCCGTTCTCGCGCACGTCGATATAGACGCGCCCGCCCTTGCGCTTGGGCGCCGTGGCGAAGTCGTAGCGGTGGAAATATTCGCCCGGCGGGACGATCACCACGTCGCTCCACCCATCGCCCAGATAGGCTTCGCGGCGCGCGTCGATGGCGGCGTTCTGCGCCGTCCAGAAGGCGTCGGCGTCGGCGAAATAGCGGTCCTCGCCGAACAGGTCGGCGATCACCGCAAGCCCGCTTGCCTCGACGTCGAACAGCGCATGTTCGGTCTTGATCGACGCGCCGCCGAACAGCCATGCCTTGAGCTGGTGGCCCGTCGGGCAATAGCTTTGCGGGTCGTCGTGGAGCGCGAGCCACGCTTTCTGCTGGCTCTTGCTCGCGAGCGTCAGGTGGCGGACGGTCGCGGCATCGATTTCCTCGCGCCGGTAGAGGTCGCGAATGCGCGGCAAGAGATTGCCGAGCGCGAGGATGCGCTTCACCCCCGGTTCGGGGATGCCGAAGGTCGCCGAAATATCGGCAGGGTCACGGCCTTCGCGGACCAGCTTGGTGAAGGTTTCCCAACGCGTCACCTCGTCGGGCGCGAGCCGCGCGACATTCTCGATCAGCGACGCCTCGATGGCGGCGGCATCGTCACCCTCGTCGAGGATCGCGCACGGCAGCGGGTCGCCGCTGCCGTCGCCGCGCTCGTCGGCGACGATCTTGGCGGCGGTGTAGCGCCGCGCGCCCGCGACGATCTCATAGGCGTCGGGACCGCAGTTGGGGCGCACGATCAGCGGCACGAGAACGCCGCGCGCGCGAACGGTCGGAAGGATATCGGACACGTCGGGCGCCTTTTTCGCGTAGCGCATATTGGCCTTGCTGATCGACATCTTGCCAAGTTCGATAAAGTCGAGTTTCATTGTACACACTCCTAGTGAGTGCCGGTCCGTCGAGTTTTGCGATTGGGCGGACCGGCTTATCCAGCGGCGGGAACGCGCCGCGCGTCATCCACCCTTCGATGGAAGCTCGTTGCCGCCGCCTGTCGCCACCTTGCGGCGAAGGTCGCGCTCGGCGCCGATGATCGACCCCGCGCGGCGCGCCGCCTCGGCCCATGCCGAGAGCGAGTGCGCCGTCGAGAAATGCAGGTCGCGCTCGACGGCGAGGCCGAACGGCAAGCGCAGGCTCGCAATTTCGGCGAGCGAGAAACTGCCGAGTTCGGGGCAACCGAAGCCGAGATCGGCGAGGCCGAAAAGCGTGTCGCCGTCGGCGTCGAGCTCGGTCGCGAGCCATGTCGCGGCGCCAACGGGTGATAATAATTTGACGACCGGCACCGGGTCGGGTTCGCGCTGCGCGCCCTGCTGCGCGGCACGGCGGGCGATGTCATTGGCGCGCAGGGCCGCGCGCAACTCGGAGGTGAGCAAGATCATGCCGCCCTCCCCTCAAGGCGCCATGCCCCACCCTCGCGCCACGCGCGACGCTTGCTGATCCTGTCCATTGCTATCCTCCTCACACGCCCAAAACCCCATGGGCCTCCCCCGGAGTGGGGGTGGGCGGCGAGCTGCGACCGGCCGGGCGCGGCTATGAGGTGGCCCGCATCCGCAGGACCGGAACGCAGAGGAGGAGCCGGCGCAGCCGGCTTGCGGGACGCCGGGCCGCGCCCAGAAGGGAGCGCCGGCCACCACCGCGACGGCGGGAAGGCCCCGAACCGAACCCCGCCGCGCGCCATCGCGCGCGGCGACCGCATCGTGCCGGAGGCACCCTACAAGAAACGCGCCCTTGGCGACGCCGCCGGCGCGGCGGCGTGCGCGCGGGCGGGACCGGGTCGGCCATGGTCCCGCCATGGCCTGGACAGCGCAGCGGCGCTGTTCACCCGGCGCACGGGCGCCGCCGCCGTGCCCCCGGCCAAAGCCAAGAGCGCATGCGCGGGCCAAAACAACACGCGACCCTTGGCGGCGGCCCCCCGCCGCCAGTGCGCGCTCCTTATTCCCGCGCTCCGCAAGACCCGGCCGCGCGACGAGCCCGCCCCGCCGGACCAGGCGGTGGCACGTCACTTGCTCGCGCCCGGCGCGGCCGGCGAACATGACATGCCGCACCATGTACGCCTCAAGTTGCGAGCGAACGGGTAAAAATGCAGGACGACAGCGCCATGACCCGGACAGGCGCAGCGCCACCAATGCCGGGACTTGCCGGGCTCGCAGCCTAGCGTCGGATGAAGAAGATCGACTGCTTCGACGCGCTCGCGGCGCCGATCGGGGCCAGGAGTGGCGGGAGACCAACGGGCGCCGTCGGCACTGAGCGGGACAGACCGCCCGGCCCTGCCACCTGCGCGACATAGGCGCGCGTTTCGCCGGGCAGGCGCTGCCGACCCGCGAGGTATGCCGAGTAGCGCCCCGGCCCCGCGTTATAGGCCGCGAACAGGCCGGGATAGCCGAAACGGTCGTACATCAGGCGCAGGTACAGCGTTCCCGCCAGGATATTGTCGCGCGGCGCGTGCGGGTCGGGGCCGAGTCCGAGCCGCGCGCGCATCGCCGCCCAGGTGCCGGGCATGAGCTGCATCAGCCCCATTGCCCCGGCGCGGCTGGTGATCGGGCGACCGCCGAGCGTCGTGCGGCCGCCGCTCTCGGCGCGCATCACGCGCTCGATCCATTCGGCTGGCACTCCGAAGCGCGTCGAGGCTTCCTCGATGTGGGGCCGCCAGCGGTCGACCGATTGCGCGCGGACCGGCGCGGCGGCGAAGAGCAGCAGCGCTGCGAACGCCGCGGCGCGCCCTAGCGAAGCCACAGCGGCACCGCCTTGCCGACGACCGCCCGCCGCTCGACCGGCCCGAAATAGCGCCCGTCGAAGCTCGCGGGGTCGTCCATCATCAGGAGCATCGCGCCATCTTTGAGCGTCCGACAACCGTGCCACCAGGGCAGTGGCCGCCCCCAGCGATCGGCGCCCCGGCGGCGCGCGACCACCCTGCCCTCGACGAAGATCCAGGGTCCGAAGGCGCAGACGCGATCGCCGGGCGCCGCGGCGACACGCTTCAGCAGGGGCACATTGGCGGGGAGATAGTGGCGCCGCGCTGCAAGGTCGCGCCAAGGCTGCCCGAGCCGCGCGACGACCATGTCGCCGCGGCCGACCCGCCCGCCGGGGACGATCCGCCACAGGCCGATCGGGGCGCTGGCGCTAGCGTTCCAGAGCAAGCGCGGACGCGGCGGCGCGGCCAATGTTACCGCCAGCGCGACCGACAGGGCGGCACAGAAGCCGATCCAGCACCTCCGCGCGCGCGTTCGCCGCCGCGCCGCGCGAAGCGCCGCGCCGACGATGCGAACGGGCGCCCTAGGCACCGGGGCCGGCCTCGCCGACGCTCCGCGACCAGGCGTCGAGATCGTCGACATGGTAGCGGATATGGCGGCTATGGCGCCGGAAGCGCGGACCGATTCCCGCGCTGCGATATTCCTGCAACGTGCGCGGCGACACGCCGAGATAGAAGGCCGCCTGGTCGGGGGCGAGGAAGGGCGACCCGCGCCGTGCGAGCGCCGCGCGCGCGTTGGCATCGCTGTCGGGAACATCGGTCATGGCATGGCACCTCGATGCGCGGCGCCTCAACGCGCCGCCTGGTGCCCTGTTGATGACGCCGCGGCCGCTTCCCCGGGAGGGTCGAAGGCACCAAGCGGCAAAAACAACCCCCATCGATCTTGCGCACTTGTTCTGCTTATGTTCTTATACGCGCCTTGCCGCTGCCCGCGGCGATTCGACATCGACGGAGACGAAGAATGCAGCACGACGTGCAGCTGCGCGCTGCCGCGCGCGCGATTTACGACACCTGTTACCCGGGCGAGGAATGGTCACCGATTGGGTTCGAGGAGGCCGAGCGCTGCCGAACCGTCCATTATCGGCAGGCGGTCGGTGCGGCGATCGAGGCGCGCGAGGTGCTGGCGGCACCGCGGCAACCCGACCTTTTTAGCAGGGCGCAAGCCGGGTAACGTCGGTCACGAGCCAACGCCTTCCGCCAAGCGTTTCTCGGCAATCGCCTTCACTTCGGCCTGCAAGAGCTCGATGCGCTCGACGAGCCATTCGAGCTCGGGGCCGGTGATCTTGTAGTGCGGTGAGTAGCGGGCGTTGACATAGGCCTGCTGCAAGAGCTCGAAGCAGCGGCGACCGAACTTGCTGTCGCGCGGCCAGACGGGAATCAGGTCGCGCGCGATGTCCTCGGACTTGTCGCGCAGGAAATTGATCTTGTGCGATTTGGGCGAATAGAGCGTCAGGACATGCAGCACCGTGTGATAGAAATGCTCGGTCGCCTGGTGCAGCAGGAAGGCTGCTAAATTGTTCTCGCCATCCTTTATGGCATAACCAGCGTTCCGGAAAAATGCGCTCGCGCTCTTGAACCACTTATCGAAATAGTCCTGCGCCTCCGCCCGCGCCTCCTCGGGCGACAGCGGCTTCGGCGTATCGAACGCCTGCGTACCGAGCTCGTAGAGCACGATCCCGTCGCGCACGATGTCGATGAAGAAAGGCCGGCCGCGCGATAGCTGCTGGTTCACGTCGGCGAGGCTATGGACGATCAGGCCGACAGGCGCCGACAGTTTCTTGGTCACGCCATAATCGCGCAGGAAGCGGTCCTCGGCCTTGTACCAATAGTCGACGGGATCGGTCAGCCGTTCGTCGTTGACGACGACGAGGATATCATAATCGGAGTAATAGCCGCCCTTGGGATCGGCGACCCAGTCGCCGCGCGCGTAGCTGCCGTAGAGGATGACCTTGAGGATGCGGCCCTGCTTCTTCCATTTCTGCGTCGCAAGCGCCGTCGCGTCTTCGAACTCGGCGAAGAGGATTTCGACGATGCGCGCGAGGTCTTGCTGCTTGCCGCCGGGAAGATGGTCGAGATCGGTTTTCATGTCTCGGGAATCCTAGCCGAATATCACGCCGTGACAACGAAAAGGGTGATCCCCGCGCCCGCCGGAGCGGACGCGGGGTCGGCCGTCAGTCGGCCGGGTTCCAAATGACGGCGTAGGTGTCGTCGTCGTCCTGGCCCGCGGCGCGGCCGAGGTTGGCGTAGAGCCGGCGCGGTCCGAACTCGGGCGCCGCGAGGCTCAGCGAGACATAGGTCTTGCCCGACACCTCGCCGGTGCGAACCCAGCCGGCACCGATCTCCACGCCGTCGGAAAAGACCCGGAAATCGGGCTGCACGTCGTTCGACTTGCTCCGGTTCGGGCTGATCTCGATGCTCGCGCGGATCGAGAGGGTCTTGAGCTGGCCAACGAAGCCTTTTTCGATGGTGCCGTTCACAAAGCCGATAGCTGCCATTGTTCGTCTCCTTCATCGCTGCCGGAGACCGTCCCCGGAGCGTGAGCAGGGACAGGACGGACGCCACGGAAACGCAGCGCACCTGCAGGGTCGCAGCGAAGCGGAGAACGGATGGCCGGCGCTTTTTTGGACGCGGAACGCGGGGCGCGAGGAGCTCGCGCAGCGGGCGGGGAAAAAAGCGGCGGCCAGCCGTTGCGCGGGGTTTCGCGGACGGCCACACGGCTCACACCGGCACCGGGACGGCCTGCGGCAACGGCGGGCGACAAATGGCGGCTAAAGAATTTTTGCCGGGCATGTCATCGAATTTGGCATGGCCAGGCGCGGGCAATCGTAGCAAGGCGTGCGGGATCGATCGCCGGATTCGCGGACGGGGCGGTTCGTGCCTTCGGCTCATCCACCGCGGCCAGCGCGCGTGAACCAAGGGGGATTCGCAGTGGACGGCCGGGCTGAATTATTGATC
>ERZ781399.2543-NODE-2543-length-14797-cov-3.920771_pt1 | contig 14797 bp, 15 predicted proteins | sample MGYA00511014_ERZ781399 | MGnify/ENA primary metagenome ERZ781399 (study PRJEB29847, sample SAMN06458254) | wastewater metagenome | isolation source: Wastewater bioreactor | place: South Africa: Cape Town | study: EMG produced TPA metagenomics assembly of the...
ACGACTACTGCGGCGACTTGCACCTGCGCCTGTCCTTCTACAAGAAGCTGGCCACGGCGCGCAGCAACGACCAGATCGACGCGCTGCTCGAAGAGATCGTGGACCGCTTCGGCAAGCTGCCGCCCCAGGCGCAGACCCTCATCGACGTGCACCGCCTGCGCGTGCTCTCCGCGCCCTACGGCGTGGCCAAGGTGGATGCGGCGCCGGGCGTCATCAACATCACCTTCAAGCCCCGCCCGCCCATCGACCCGATGGCCATCATCGGGCTCATCCAGAAGAACAGGCACATCAAGCTCGCGGGCAACGAAAAGCTGCGCATAGAACGCGCGCTGCCCGATCCGGCGGCGCGCGCGCAGATGGTGCGCGACGTGCTGCGCAGCCTGGGCCAGCCGCTGGCCGAAACGGCGGCCGTGCCGGCCTGAAAAGGTGTGAACGAATCCGCCATGCTCCTCGAAGCCGCCCTCGCCCTGCTGGCCCTGGCCGCCGCCCTGGTAGCGCGGCCCTGGCGCCTGCTGGCCAGCCGCAAGCCGCTGGTGCACGAGGCGCACGGCGCGCCTTCCGCGCTGTGGACGCCGCTGCTGGCCACCCTGGCCATCCTGCCCTGGGCCTGGGCGCTGCCCACGCTGCACCGCATGCCGCTGCAGCTGCAATGGTCGGGTGCCTGCCTGGTGCTGCTCATGCTGGGCTGGCCCCTGGCCGTGCCCGTGCTGCTGGCCGTGGGGGCGATCGCCGCGCTGGTCTCGCCCGGCCTGTCGTGGGCCGACGCCCTGGGCCTGGCCGTGTGGCAGGGCGTGGTGCCGGCCACGCTGGCGCTGCTGCTGGGCGCGCTGCTGCGGCGCGGCGCCGGCACGCACGCGCTGGGCGGCGTGCGCCCCTTCGTCTACGTGCTGGGCCGCGCCTTCCTGGGCACGGCGGCATGCGTGTTCGTGGCCGGCTCGCTGTCGCAATGGGCCGGCCATACGCTGCCGGGCGTGGGCGAGCAGCTGTCGCTCGTGGCGCGCTGGCTCATGGCCTGGGGCGACGCCGTGGTCACCGGCATGCTGTGCGCGGTGTTCGTGGCCTTCAAGCCAGAGTGGCTGGCCACCTGGTCGGACAGGCTCTATCTGGACGGCAAGCCGTGACGCCCGGGTTCCCGCTCAAGGTCTTTCTTCAATCCGGCGAGACGAGCGCGACCGTCGGGAAGTACCGGGCATACCTGCGCACATCCCGTGTCAGCACTGGCCAACCCGCCACCGCCGCATGCGCGCCGATGAAGAAATCGGCCAGCACGTTGGATTTGGTGCCGCCCTGGCGGCGGTACTGCACGAATGCCTTGCCCGCCAGGAACAGCGCGGGCCGGGGGATGTCGACCACGGGGATTTGCAGCGCGGCCAGGGTGTCGTCCAGCGCCTCGACGGTGCTGAGCGTGAGCGACAGCTCGGCATAGATCACCGGGTTGATGTGCAGCCGGTGGATCTGCGCCTGGGCGCGCAATTGGGCAATGGACCAGTCGGCCCATTCGGGGTCGTTTTCCAGCACGTCCACAAGGACGTTGGTGTCCACCAGCATCGCTGTCAGCCGCGCAGCAAGGCCATGAGATCTTGCGTGCGCCAGGGCACATCGGCCTTGCCGCGCGCTGCGTCAAAGCGATCCAGGGGTGTTTTGCCCGCCTTGCCGCGCGGGTCTGCGGCCTTGTGCAGCACCACCTCGCCGTCACGGTTGACGGCGAAATCGATGGGCGTGCCTGGCACGAGGCCCAGCGCGTCGCGGATCTGCTTGGGGATGGTGACCTGGCCTTTGACGGTGAGCGTGGTGGACATGGTGGAGGCTCCTTGGCTTGTCTTACCGTATTCTAGGGAAGTAATACCAGATAATCGCCTTTCATGACACACCCTCATGCCACCCCCACCGAATTCGCCCCCGGCCTCGTCGTACAGGGCATCACGCCGCCGCTGGCGCTGAAGAACTACAAGCTCATCGCCTTCGACATGGACTCCACGCTGATCAACATCGAGTGCGTGGACGAGATCGCCGACTTCGTCGGCTGCAAGGCCGAGGTGGCGGCCATCACCGAGGCCGCCATGCAGGGCGTGATCACCGACTTCAAGGAAAGCCTGCGCCGGCGCGTGGCGCTGCTCAAGGGCGTGACCATGGCCGACCTGGAGCGCGTCTACAGCGAGCGCCTGCGCATCAACCCCGGCGCCGCCGAGCTGGTGCGCGCCTGCCGGGCGGCGGGGCTCAAGACCCTGCTGGTCTCGGGCGGCTTCACCTTCTTCGCGCACCGCGTGCGCGAGACGCTGGGCATCGACTTCGCGCGCGCCAACGTGCTGGAGGTGCGCAGCAGCACCAACTGCGGCGAGCTCACGGGCCGCATGGTGGACCAGGCCTGGGGCGACATCTGCGACGGCCTCGAAAAGCGCCGCACCATGCTCGAAGTCGCCTCGCTGCTGGGCATCGAGCCCGAGCAGTGCATCGCCATGGGCGACGGCGCCAACGACCTGCCCATGATGGGTGCGGCCGGCCTGTCCGTGGCCTACCACGCCAAGCCCGCCGTGCGCGCCCAGGCCCAGGTGGCCATCAACCAGGGTGGATTGGACCGCCTGCTGGAAATATTGAAATGAGGCAGGCGGGGCCGGGCCGCAGATAGCCGCCGATACGCATGCACATCCTCATCGTGGACGACGAAGCCCTGGCGCGCAGCCGCCTGCGCACCCTGCTGGGCGACTGCGATGCGCGCCACCAGGTGATGGAGGCCGCGCACGCCGGCGAGGCGCTGGCCCGGCTCGGCATCAGCGGCGGCCGCGCCGTGGACCTGGTGCTGCTCGACATCCACATGCCGGGCCAGGACGGCCTGGCCCTGGCGCACCAGATCCAGGGCCTGCCGCACCCGCCGGCCATCGTGTTCGTCACCGCGCATGCGGACCACGCGCTGTCCGCCTTCGAGCTCGACGCGGTGGACTACCTCACCAAGCCCGTGCGCCTGCAGCGCCTGCAGCAGGCGCTGGCGAAGGCCCAGCGCACCCTGGGCCAGGGTGCGCCCGCGCAGGCGGCGCAGCCGGCCGATGGCGAGGCGCTGCTGATCCAGGAACGCGGCCGCACCGAGCGCGTGCCGCTGGCCGAGGTGCTGTACCTGCGCGCCGAGCAAAAGTACGTGACCGTGCGCACCGCCACGCGCAGCTTCGTCGTGGACGACGCGCTGTCGGAGCTGGAGGCCCGCCACACCGCGCATTTCCTGCGCGTGCACCGCAGCACGCTCGTGGCCCGCCGCGCCATGCGCGCGCTGGAGAGGCATTACGACGCGGACGAGGGCGAAGGCTGGGCCGTGCGCCTGCACGGGCTCACCGAGCCCCTGCCCGTCTCGCGCCGCCAGGTGGCCGCGGTGCGCGAGGCGCTGGCCGGATAAAGCGGATCAAGCCCGCCTTCGCGCCGCTTGGCGCATGCGCCTGGCGCGCCCCAGGCGAGCCGGCGCCGCGCGAGGGCCCGTTTTCACGCTAATGCGTATGGGCCAGGCCGCTCACCAGGGTCACGGCCACGATGCCCGCCGCCAGCCAGGCGATCTGGGCCAGCGTCTGCGCGGCCGACAGGCGCTTTTGCAGTTGCGGGATCAGGTCGGCCAGGGCCACGTAGACGAAGCTGCTGGAGGCGATGGCCAGGAAATACGGCAGCGCCCCCTCCCACAGCTCCACCAGGTAGTAGCCCACCAGGCCGCCCAGCGCCGTCACGGCCCCGGCCAGCGACACCTTGAGCAGGGCCGCGCTGCGGTGGCGGCTGCTGTGGCGCAGCACCACCAGGTCGCCGATGTGGTGCGGCACCTCGTGCGCCAGCACCGACAGCGCGGCCACCACGCCCAGGCGCATGTCGGCGACGAAGGCCGAGGCGATCAGCACCCCGTCGCCAAAGCAGTGCACGCTGTCGCCCGTGAGCAGCGACCAGCCGCCATGCCCATGGTGATGGTGGCCGTGGTGGTGGTCGTGCGCCGCATGGCCATGGCCATGGATGTGCCGCTCGGCCGCGCTGTGCTCGTGGCCGTGGTGCCACAGCTCGGCCTTGTCCAGCAGGAAGAAGAACACCAGCCCCAGCAGCAGCACGGTGAACAGGTCGTGGGCACCGGCCTGGCTCTCGAACGCCTCGGGCAGCAGGTGCATGAAGGCCGTGGCCAGCAGGGCGCCCGCCGCCAGGCTCAGCAGGTGCTGCGGGCCCACGCTGTCGCCCCGCCCTCCCAGGCCCAGCCGCATGAGCAAGGCGGCGATCCACACACTGCCGATGCCTGCGGCCAGGGTGGCCAGAATGATTGCTACCAATGTCATAGCTGCTTACGCTTATCCAACCTGCCAAAGCGCCACTTTTTTCATTAAAAACGGAAACCGGACGGCATCAAAAAAAGCCCCGAAGGGCTTGCACGGCCGCGGCGGCTGGCTCACGCCACGCCGTGCCGCTTGAACCAGGCCAGCATGCGGCTCCAGCCATCCTGCGCGGCCTCCTTGCGGTAGCTCGGGCGGTAGTCGGCGTGGAAGGCGTGCGGCGCGTCCGGGTAGACCACGAACTCCGACCCCTTCGCGGCGGGCGACCCCGCACCAAGAGCGGCTTTCATCTTATCAACCGTGTCAAGCGGTATGCCGCCATCTTTTTCGCCATACAGGCCCAGCACCGGCGCCTTGAGGATGGGCGCGACATCCACCGGCTGCTTCGGGGTCAGCGCGCTGGCCTGCCCCACCAGCCGCCCGTACCAGGCCACGCCCGCCTTCACCGGCCCATGCGCCGCGTACAGCCAGGCGATGCGCCCGCCCCAGCAGAAGCCGGTGATGGCGACCTTCTGCAGGTCGCCGCCATGGGCCCCCGCCCAGCGCACGGCGCCGTCCAGGTCGGCCATGACCTGGGCGTCGGGCACCTTGGCGATGATCTCGCTCATGAGCTTGGCCACCTCGCCGTAGGCCCCGGGGTCGCCCTGGCGCGCGAACAGCTCGGGCGCAATCGCCAGATAGCCCGCGTGCGCCAGGCGCCGGCAGACGTCGGCGATGTACTCGTGCACCCCGAAGATCTCCGAGACCACCAGCACCACGGGCAGGCCAGACCTGCCCTGCGGCGCGGCCCGGTAGGCATGCACCTGGGTGCCGTCGACGGTGAAACTCACCTCCCCCACCGTGAGCCCGTCGGCGGGCGTGGCGATCGCCTGCTGCGCCATCACGGGCGCGGCGGCTGCGGCGTAGCCTGCGCCCAGCATCAGTTGCAGGGCGGAGCGTCGGCTGGCGCCCCGGGCGGGCACGAGGGCGTCGAAGTCTTGCCGGAGGTCGTCATGCAGCATGGAAGTGCTCCTGTAACGGGGTTGGGTCCGGCAAGTGTAGTGTTCCTTCCCGCGCCGCATGCCCGGGGCGCGGGCTGCCGCCTCTCACCACATGGGCTTGCGCTTCTCGACGAAGGCCGCGATGCCCTCCCTGGCGGCGTCGGTCAGCGCCACGTTGCAGAAGCTGTCGGCCGCGGCCGCCACCGCCTGGCGGTAGCCGTTGTCATTGGCCAGCATGAAGGCGTTGCGGCCGAAGCGCACCACGTCGGGCGACTTGCCGCACAGCGTCTGCGCCAGCGCACGCGCGCCTTCGAGCGCCTTGCCGGGCTCGGTGAGGCGCGAGACCAGGCCCAGCGACTGCGCCTCCTGCGCGTCGAACGCGCGCCCGGTGAACAGCAGCTCGAACGCGCGGTGCCTGCCGACGATGCGCGGCAGATGGGTGAAGTGGATGGAGGGCAGCACGCCGGCATCGATCTCGGGGTAGCCGAAAGTCGCGTCCGACGACGCGACGACCATGTCGCAGGAGATGGCGATCGTCATGCCGCCGCCGCGCGCCGTGCCCCCCACGGCAGCGATCGTGGGCTTGCCCATCCGGAACTGCACCTCGGTCATGCGCACGTACAGCAGGTCGAGCAGCGCGCGCACCTTCTGGTGCGCGCCCGTGTGCACGGCGGTCAGGTCCAGGCCCGCCGAAAAGCGGCCCGGCACCTGGCTGCCGATGATGACGGCACGCACCCCGGGGTCATGCGACGCGCGCTCCAGCGCATCCAGGAAATCGCCCAGCAGGGCTTGCGTCAGGGCATTGACCGGCGGGTTGTTGAACAGGATTTCCGCAACCCGGCCATTCACTTCGTAGCTGAACAAAGACATTTCACTTCCTCCATTTCGTCATATCAATGGGACGCGGCCGCGACCGCGCCCTGCTGCTGCAGCCGTGCGATCCGCTGCGCGTCATAGCCGAGCTCGCGCAGGATCTCCCGCGTGTGCTCGCCCAGCAGGGGCGCCGGGCGCGAGGCGGTGCGCGGCTGGTGCCGGAACTGTGCCGGATGGCCGATGTTGCGCACCCGCCCGAGCACGGGGTGCTCCGTCTCGGCCATGATGGCGCGGGCCTGCACCTGCGGGTGGGCCAGGGCCTGCCCCAGCGTATGGATGGGCGAGCAGGGGACGCTGGCCTGCTCCAGGCAGGCCAGCCACTGCGCCACCGTCCTGCGCTTCATCACGGGCCCAAGCAGCGCAACCACCTTCCCGTGGTTGGCCACGCGCAGGGCGTTGGTCGCGAAGTCCGGATGATCGACCCAGTCCTGCAGCCCCGCCACGGCGCAAAAGCGCTGCCACTGCGCGTCGTTGCCCGCGCCCAGCATGATGGCGCCATCCGCCGCGTCGAACGCCTGGTAGGGCACCATCGACGGGTGGGCCGTGCCCATGGGCCTGGGGTTGGCGCCGGTCTGCCAATAGCTTTGCGCCATGTAGGTCATGAAGCCCAGGGCGGTGTCGAGCAGCGATACCTCCAGGTACACGCCCTTGCCCGTGCGGCCGCGCTCGACCACCGCCGCCAGCACCCCGCTGAGCGCGTTCATCGCCGTGCCGATGTCCACGGGCGAAAAGCTCGCGCGCGCATATTCCCCCCCGGGCTGGCCCATGGTGCTGAGCATGCCGCTGAAGGCCTGCAGCATCACGTCGTAGCCGGGGGCGTTGCCCAGGGGGCCGTTGCGCCCGTAGCCCGATATTTCGCAGTAGATCAGCCGGTCGTTCAGGGCGGACAGGGTCTCATGGTCCACCCCCAGCTTTTTCGCCGTGCCGCCGCCGAAGCCCTGCAGCACGATGTCGGCGCCCTCGACCAGGCGGTGGACGATTTCCCGGCCCTCCCGCGACTTCAGGTCCACCGCGATGCTGCGCTTGTTGTGGTTGACGGCGACGAAGACCGCCGACTGCCCCTGCGCCTGCGGCAGCCAGCGGCGCGTGTCGTCGCCGCCGCCCACGGTCTCCACCTTGACCACATCGGCGCCGTACTCGCCCAGGTACTGGCCGCACAGCGGCCCGGCCAGCACCTTGGTCAGATCGACCACCTTCATCCCCTGCAGCGGCTGCATGTGTTTCTCCCGCACTGCGCGCCTGGCTCATTCCGCCTTGATGCCGATGGACAGCGCGGCATCGCGCCACCTCCTGGTCTCGCTGGCAAAAAAGGCGTCGAGCTGCTCGGGCGCGACGTGCAGGTTCTCCACGCCGCGCGCCGCCACGCCCTGCTTGTATTCCGGGTCCTGCACCGCCCTGGACATCGCCTGGCGCAGCGCGGAAACGATCTCGGGCGGCGTCCTGGCCGGAACCTGCAGCGCCAGCCAGAAGTTCACGTCCACCCCGCCATGGCCGAGTTCCTTGAGCGTGGGCACGTCGGGCAGCAGCGCCGAGCGCTGGGGCGAGGTGATCGCCAGCGCCACCAGCTTGCCGGCCTTCACGTTCGCGATCGCGGTCGTCATGCTGTCGAACATGAAATCGATGCGCCCGGCCAGCATGTCCTTGGCCGCGTCGCCGCTGCCCTTGTAGGCAATGGGCTCGGCGGCGACCTGGGTCGTCTTCTCGAACAGCATGCCGTAGAAATGCGGCGAGCTGCCCGGCCCGAAGGTCGCGAAATTCAGCTGCACGTCCTTCTGCCTGCCCTTGGCGACCAGTTCGGCAAGGGTCTTGATGCCCGACGACGGGTGGACGACCAGCACGTTGGGCAGCGCCCCCGTGATGCCCACCGGCACCAGGTCGCGCGAGGGGTTGAAGTCCTGGTCCGGGTACATCAGCGGGTTGACGGCCTGCATGGCGATCGTCGTGTGCACCAGCGTCAGGCCGTCGGGCCTGGACGCCATGACCTGCTTGGCGCCGATGTTGCCGCTGGCGCCCGGACGGTTGTCGATGATGACCTGCGCGCCCATCTCGCGCCCCAGCGGCCGAGCCAGCAAGCGGGCAATGAAGTCCGACGGCCCGCCGGCGGCAAAGGGCACGACCAGCGTCGCGGTTTTTCCTGCGCCCGATTGCGCCGCCGCCTGCAAAGGCAGGGTTGCGGCCAGGACTGCGGCCACCCAAGCCCTGCGCGTCACCTGATACATAGCCATCTCCTTGAAAAATATCTCGCGAATCGCGATGGCGGCAGTCTGTGGCGCCGGCAGGTATTTGACAAAGACGAGTTTCGTATCCCGCGCATAATGAAAAAATATGGGTAGCACGCTCTTTCCCGACAGCCATGCGACTTGATCTCCGCGCCCTGCGCAGCTTTGTCACGGTCGCGTCGGCCGGATCGATTTCGTCTGCGGCGCAGAGCCTGCACATCGCCCAGCCCGCGCTGAGCGTGCAGATCAAGCAGCTGGAGGAGCAGCTGGGCGCGGCGCTGTTCGACCGCCATCCGCGCGGCGTGGCGCTGACGGCCGTCGGCGAGCGCCTGCTGGGCCATGCGGTGGAAATCCTGCGGCGGGTGGACGTGGCCTACGACGACGTGCGCCAGGCGGTCGATCAGCCCGGCGGCCGGGTTGCCATCGCGCTGCCGCAGTCGGTGGCCAAGTTCGTGACGGTGCCGCTGGTGCAGGCGGTGGTGCGCCAGTGGCCCCGGATCCACCTGCAAATGGTGGAGATGAGCTCGGGCTACATCCCGCAGCAGCTGCTGCACGGTCTGGTCGACATCGGCATGACCTTCGGCACGGAAGACGACGCGCGCATGCGCTTCATGCATGTGCTGCAGGAGGAACTGGCGTTCGTCACCACGGCGCAGCAGCTGGCGCGGCACCGCGGCGGCCCGGACGGCGACGCGACCCACATGGCCCTGCACGACGCGGCGCGGTTTCCGATGGTGCTGCCCACCACGACGCAAAGCCTGCGCCGCGTGCTCGACGCCTACATGGCCAAGGCCGGCGTCGCGCCCCGCATCGTGGTGGAGGTGAACACCATCCACGAAATCCTGGCCCTGGTGGCCGCGGGCATCGGCTCGACGATCCTGTCGTTCGCCGCCGTCCACGACATGCTGGCCGCCCGGCAGCTGCTGGCGCTGCCCGTCGGCCGCCCGGCGATGTCCCGCTCCATCTATGCCTGCCGCTCGGCCACCCTGCCCATGTCGATCGCGGCAACCAAGGTGCACGAGCAATTGCTCGCCACCATCGTCTCGCTCTCGTCCAGCCAGCGCTGGCCGCGGTCCACGGTGATCGCGGCCCTGCCGCAAGGCGATGGCCGCGTCGCGCCATCGGGCTGAAACAGGGTCAGCGCGCGTCGTGCGAGTGGATCTGCAGCGCCTCCAGGAAGCGCGAGACCATGTTGTAGGCCGCCACCGTGGCGGTCAGCTCCACCAGGCGCGGCGGCTCGAAGTGCGCGGCCACGGCGGCAAAGACCTCGTCGCTCACCTGCACCTGCCGCGTCATCGCGTCGGTGTAGGCCAGCACGGCGCGCTCGCGCGCGTCGAACAGGGGGCAGTCCTGCCAACCCTCAAGAGCGTCCAGCTTGCCCTGCGACACGCCCTCGCGCAGCGCGATGGGCGCGTGCTGGTCGGCTTCGTAGGGCGCATGGTTGAGCAGTGCCACGCGCATGATGACCAGTTCGCGCACGTCGCCCGGCAGGCTCGATTTCTGCCGGATGGCCGTGAGGTAGCCCAGCCACCCCTCGGCCACCGGCGCGCTGTGCAGCAGCATCTGGTAGAGGTGCAGGATGCTGCCGCGCTCGGCGACGATGCGGTCGGCCAGCGGACGCGCGGCGGCGCTGGTGCAGTCGGCGTAGGGGATACGGGCCATGGTGCTCCTTGGTTGGAAATCAGTCGGCGGTGACGATTTTTCGTGCCACCAGGTCCGCCATCACGTCCGAATCCTTGCGCACGCGCGCGGCAAAGTCCTCGGGGCTTCCGTTCACGATGTCGAACGCGCTGTCGCCGAAGCGCTTGGCGACCTGCGGATCATGCATCACGTCGTGCACGGCCTTGATGATCTTGCCGCGCACGTCCGCGGGCATGCCGGGCGGCGCCACCAGGCCGATCCAGGTGGGAAACTCGAAGCCCGGGATGAATTCGTTGACTGCCGGCACGTCGGGCAGTTGCGCCGAGCGCCTGGGCGAGCTCACCGCGATCGCGCGGATCTTGCCGGACTTGATGTGCGGCAGCATGACCGACAGGCCCGCGAAGGCGTAGTCGATGTGCCCGCCCAGCAGGTCGGTGAGCAGCGGCGCGGCGCCCTTGTAGGGCACGTGCTCGGTCTTGAGCCCCTTGGCGATGGACAGCTGCGCGCTGTTCACATGGCCCGCCGAGGCCGTGCCCGCCGAGCCGTAGGAGCTCTTGGGGTGGGCCTGGAGGTACGCCACCAGTTCGCCGAAGTTCTTCGCCGGCACGTCGTTGCGCGTGACCAGGATCTGCGGCGTGGTGACCAGCAGGCTCAGGTAGTCGAAGCTCTTGAAGGTGTCGAACGGCAGGTTCTTGACGATGTGGTGGTTCACCGCCTGCGAGTCCAGCGCCAGCATCAGCGTGTAGCCGTCGGGCCTGGCGCGGTGCAGTTCGCCCGCGCCCACCGATCCGCTGGCGCCGGGCTTGTTGTCGATCACGATGGGCTGCCCGAGCGCCTCGCCCAGCCGGTTGCCGATGATGCGCGCCGTCTGGTCCACCGCGCCGCCGGGCGCGAACGGAACGATCAGGCGGATGGACTGGCTCGGATACCCCTGCGCCCAGGCAGAGGGCAGCGCGCTGCAGGCAAGGGCTGCGCCGGCGCAGGCCAGCCAGATACGGCGATGGATCATGGTGTCGTCTCCTTTCATGGTTCTTTTGAAAACCAGTGTGCTTTCCCGCAAATAGCTGCACGAAATGAAATCGATGGATTCGCGTTCAGGGCAAGGCGCAAACCGCAGCGATAGCCGTAGCTATCGCGAGGATTTGCAACGCCGCCCTGGGCGCGAAGGCGCGATTTCATGTGCAGTTATTTGCGGGACAGCACACTAGCGCGTGGCGGCGATGAGGCCGCCGTCCACCACGATCTCCGTGCCCGTCACGTAGCGGCTCTCGTCCGCCACCAGGAACAGCACGGCGTGGGCGGTGTCCCAGCCCGTGCCCATGCGCTTCATGGGCACCTGGTTGTTGCGGTGGTCGATGAAGCCCTGCGTGTCGCCCTTGGCGTACTTCGCGGCCAGCCCCTCGATCAGCGGCGTGTGCATCAGGCCGGGCACCACGCAGTTCAGGCGGATACCCTCGGCCGCGTGGATCACCGCCGTGGTGTGCGTGAAGTGCAGCAGCCCCGCCTTGGCCGCCGCGTAGGCCACCTGCGGCTTGCCGATGTAGCGCAGCCCGGCCACCGAGGCCACGTTCACGATCGCCCCGCCGCCCTGGCTGCGCATGTGCGCAATGACGTGCTTGCACGAGAGGTACGCGCTCTTGAGGTTGACCTGGATCTGCGCGTCCCATACGTCCTCGTCCATATCCACCGGACCGCCGGGCTGCGACACGCCCACGTTGTTCACCAGGATGTCGATGCGGCCGAAGCGCTCGATGCACTGCGCCACGGCGTCGGCCACCTGATCGGAGCGCGTGGCGTCGCAGGCCATCACCTCGCACGTGCCGCCCTCGCCGCGGACCAGGCGCGCCGTCTCCTGCGCGTGCGGCAGCGCCAGATCGGTGCCGAACACCCGCGCACCCTGCCGCGCGAGCAGCACCGCCGTGGCCCGGCCATTGCCCCAGCCGTCGGCCACCGCCCCGCAGCCCATCACCAGGGCCACCTTTCCCGTCAGATCCAGCACATCCGCCTCCTCAGCGGTCATCAAGACGGTGCGAATGCTAGGCAGCGGGCATATATTTTTGAAATTCTTTCTATCTATCCATTTATAGAATCAAGGAATGAATATCGCGCCCCGGCAACTCCGCATGTTCCTTGCGCTGGCGGAATCCCTGAACTTCAGCAAGACGGCGGAGCAGCTGTTCATGACCCAGCCCTCCCTGAGCAAGGCGATCCGCGACCTGGAGGAAGCCCTGGGCCTGCCGCTGTTCGAGCGCACCACGCGCAGCGTGCAGCTCACTGCCGGCGGCAGCCGGCTCGCCGCCATCGCGCGCGCGGTGGTGGGCGAGTACGACGCGGGCCTGCAGCGCATGCTGTCGTCCGCCGAGCGCGAGGCGCGCCACATCGGCATCGCCTCGCTGCCCTCGCTGCCCCACGTGATCCTGCCGCAGGTGTGCGCGGCGCTGGAGCGGCGCTACCACCTGCCCCAGATCACCGTGCACGACTGCTCCAACGACGCGTGCATCCAGCGCCTGCTGAATTACCAGGCGGACTTCGCGCTCGCGTCCGTGGCGCCGTCGCACCCCGACCTGAAATACGAGGAGGTGCTGCGCGACCGCTTCGTGCTGCTGTCGTGCGGCCCCTGGCGGCAGCGCCTGAAGCCGACGATGCACCTGGACGACCTGGTGGACCTGCCCCTCATCAGCATGACCGACGCCAGCACGGCCATGCGCTACATCAGCGCCGCCTACCTGCAACGCGGCGTGGAGTTCCGCCCCAAGATGCAGTTCGACCAGGTGGGAACGATCGCGGGCTTCGTGAAGAAAGGGCTGGGCATCGCCGTGCTGCCCTACCTGGGCATGATGCCCATGCTCTGCCTGCGCGGGCTGCGGCTATCGGAGATCGCCGACGGGCCCGTGCGCTCCGTGGGCATCGTGACGCGCAGGCTGGGTGCGCCGACCTCCGTGGCCCTGGCAGCGATGGAGGAAGTCAAGGCCACCACGCAGGGGCTGATGGCCCGGCATCCGGGCTGGATACTGCCGCCGATCAGTGCGCCTTGTCCCAGTCCGGCCCCACGCCCACCTCGGCCAGCAGCGGCACCTTGAGCTCGGCCACGCCGGCCATGATGCGCGGCACCTCGGCGCGCAGCCAGTCCACGTCGCCCTCGGGCAGCTCGAAGACGAGTTCGTCGTGCACCTGCATGATCATGAGCACTTCGGGCTTGGCTGCGTCCAGCGCGTCCTGCACCTGCACCATGGCCTTCTTGATCAGGTCGGCCGCCGTGCCCTGCATGGGCGCGTTGATGGCTGCGCGCTCGGCGCCGCCGCGGCGCGGGCCGTTGGGCGAGTTGATCTCGGGCAGGTACAGGCGCCGGCCGAACACGGTTTCGACGTAGCCGCGCGCCTTGGCCTGGGCCTTGGTGTCCTGCATGTACTGCCACACGCCGGGGTAGCGCTGGAAGTAGCGGTCGATGTAGTTCTTGGCGGCCGTGTTGTCGATGCCGAGGTTCTTCGCCAGGCCGTAGCTGCTCATGCCGTAGATCAGGCCGAAGTTGATGACCTTGGCGTAGCGGCGCTGCTCGCTCGTGACCTGGCCGAGCGCCACGCCGAACACCTCGGCCGCCGTGGCGCGGTGCACGTCCAGGCCTTCGTGGAAGGCGCGCAGCAGGGCCTCGTCGCCGCTGATGTGGGCCATGATGCGCAGCTCGATCTGGCTGTAGTCGCAGCTCGCGATCACGCGGCCCGGCGGGGCGACGAAGGCCTCGCGCACGCGCCGGCCCTCGGGCGTGCGGATGGGGATGTTCTGCAGGTTGGGGTCGTTGCTCGACAGGCGCCCGGTCACGGCCACGGCCTGGGCGTAGTGCGTGTGCACGCGGCCTTTTGAGTCAGCCAATTGCGCGAGCTTGTCGGTGTAGGTGCCCTTGAGCTTGGAGAGGCTGCGGTGCTCCAGCAGCTTGGCGGGCAGGGGGTAGTCCTCGGCGAGCTTCTCCAGCACCTCCTCGTCGGTGCTGCGCGCGCCGGTCGCCGTCTTCTTGACGACGGGCATGCCGAGCTTGTCGAAGAAGATCTCGCCGAGCTGCTTGGGGCTGCCCAGGTTGAAGGGCTGGCCCGCGATGTCGTAGGCCTCCTGCTCCAGCTGCAGGATGCGCCGGCCCAGCGCATGGCTCTGGGCGGCGAGCCTGTCCGCGTCGATGAGCACGCCGTTGCGCTCGATGCGGAACAGCGTCTCGCTGCTGGCGATCTCCAGCTCGTAGATGCCGCGCAGCTTCTCGTCGGCTTCGAGCTGCGGCCAGAGCACGCGGTGCACGTCGAGCGTCTGGTCGGAGTCCTCGCAGGAATAGGCCGCGGCCTTGTCCACGGGCACCTGCGAGAACGGGATCTGCTTGGCGCCCTTGCCGCACAGGTCTTCGTAGCTGATGCCGGTGCGGCCCGTGTGGCGCTCGGCCAGGCTCGCGAGGCCGTGGGGCTTGTGCACCTCCAGCACGTAGCTTTGCAGCATGGTGTCGTGCACGTAGCCGCGCACCTCCATGCCGTGGTTGGCGAACACGTGGCGGTCGTACTTGACGTGCTGGCCCAGCTTCGGGTGCCTCGGGTCCTCCAGCCACGGCTTCAGGCGCGCCAGCACCTCGGCCAGCTGCAGCTGCGCGGGCGCGTCCGGGCCGTCGTGAGCCAGGGGGATGTAGGCGGCGGCGCCGGGCTCCACGCTGAAGGAGATGCCCACGATCTCGGCGCGCAGCTCGTCGAGCGAGGTGGTCTCGGTGTCGATGGCCGCCAGCGGCGCGGCCTTCAGGCGCGCCAGCCAGTCGTCCAGCTGCGCCCAGGTCAGGTTG
>ERZ781399.2571-NODE-2571-length-14714-cov-4.419606_pt1 | contig 14714 bp, 13 predicted proteins | sample MGYA00511014_ERZ781399 | MGnify/ENA primary metagenome ERZ781399 (study PRJEB29847, sample SAMN06458254) | wastewater metagenome | isolation source: Wastewater bioreactor | place: South Africa: Cape Town | study: EMG produced TPA metagenomics assembly of the...
CAGAAGTGGTAATGATAGCAGTAGTGGTAATAATAGTAGTAATTGTAGTTGTAGCTGTTGTCGTTGTTGTTGTAGTTGTAGTGGTAGTGGTAGTGGTAATAATAGTAGTAATTGCAGTTGTAGTTGTAGCCGTTGTCGTTGTAGTTGTAGTGGTAGTGGTAGTGGTAATGGTAATGGTAGCAGTAGTGGTAATAATAGTAGTAATTGTAGTTGTAGTTGTAGCCGTTGTTGTTGTAGTGGTAGTGGTAGCAGAAGTGGTAATGATAGCAGTAGTGGTAATAATAGTAGTAATTGTAGTTGTAGCCGTTGTCGTTGTCGTTGTTGTTGTAGTTGTAGTTGTAGTGGTAGTGGCAGTAGTACTAGTACTAGTAGTAGTTGCCGTTGTTTGTCTAGTATCAAAAAGATAACCTGCTGTTTCTGAGAGTTGACCTGAAATGCCATTTGGACTATTTAATATGTTATCAATTACAGTCCAATTAAAGTCTTGCGATAACAAAGAAGGCAGTAAAGGATCATGATAACATATCGTATTAACTTTAGCAGTCTTTCCTGTGCACTTTTGATCAGGTATTACCAATGCAAAATATTGTATAAAACGGCAAATAATATTCAGCCGTGGAAATGTGATATAATTATAGAACGTCAAAGATGGCTGGAATTGTTGTGGAATATCGTAAAGTAATACTTTCTTTGGCTCTTTTGTTGTCTTTGCTTTTGATGAATGACTAATATTTTCGAATAATACGTCAACCGATAAATCTTCAAGTATACTATTATTAAACATTTGCTCTGCTTGATTATCTCTTAGAAGATTCACCGTATACAACCGAATATATAACATCTTTTCTGTTTCGTTACATATATATTCGTGATGTTGAACATCGTAGATGCGATAATTATCTTCAAAAAGACTGCCTTGATTTGGACATGATATATTTCTATTGGGGGACAAGTCCAATTTTCGAAAAAACAGATATTCATACTCCGAACAACGAATAATACTATTCACTGCCACCATAAAAAATTTTAGTTTAGCAGATGAACAAGTGTGATGATTAAGAAGAAAAAAAACGAAGAAAAACAGAAATGAAGCGAGCTTACAAATCATAATATAGAACTTAAAGTTTATCAACTGAATATGAAACTATTAGTGCGCCAAAGTTTGCAGTTTTTCAATATAATAACAACAACGTGTATCACTGAAGAATCATCAATGAACTATCTGATTAATTGATCAGGATAAATGCTTTATCTTCAGGACAGCTAAGAATCTACTTCTCTATCTCTATAGCCTTCAATTTTAAAGTCAAAAGATAGATAATAATCGATTCATATTTATTAGAAATGAAATTGTACTTTGAGGGTAAAGTTTAAAAGATTACAATTCATCTGGATCTATGCGATTTACAATATGTGTGCCATAACCTTTTGGATGTTGGTCCTGTTTGATATTTTCTTCATCGTTGAGCTCAGAATTTTGTGATTCATCATCATTATCATCATCATCTAGTGGACTTACGTTAGATTCACTATCATCTTGTTCTGATTGTTCGTGTTTTCGGCGATGTTGAACGAATAAAAGGACTGAACCGAACATGCAAATAAGGAAGAGCAATATGAGTATAATAATAAAAAAAGATGGTGGTCGAGAGGTTGGAACAGTTTTTCGGTCGTATTTATTTGCTTCAGCAGAATTATTTTTAACTGGTTGAAGTTTTTGTGATGTTCTCATTTTTCGATCTTTTGTAATTGTACTAATGATAATTCTATGGCTTGTCTTAACTGGTCGGTTGGTAGTTATACGTGTCGTTTTAATGGCCTTAGTAGTTGTTGTCTTCGTTGTAAGAGTTGTGGTAGTTGTTCTACCAGTTGTTGTACTAGCGGTAGTAGTTGTTGTCGTAGTGGTTGTAGTTTTTGTTGTAATAGCTATTGTAGTAGTAGTAATAGCTGTTGTTGTAGTAGTAGTGGCAGTTGTTGTTGTTGTAGTGGTTGTAGTTACAGTTATAGTGGTAGTGGTGGTTGTTGTAGGAGTTGTAGTAGTAGTGCTAGTGCTAGTGCTAATGGTTGTTGTTGTTGTAGGAGTTGTAGTAGTGGTAATAGTTACAGTTGTAGTTGTAGCGCCAGTGCTAATGGTTGTTGTTTTGGTAGGAATTGCAGTAGTGGTTGTAGTTACAGTTGCAGTGGTAGTGGTAGTGGTTGTTGTTGTTGTTGTTGTTGTTGTTGTTGTTGTAGTAGTGGTGGTTGTTATCGTTGTAGTAGTGGTGGTTGTTATCGTTGTAGTAGTAGTGGTAGTAGTTACAGTTGTAGTGCTAGTGCTAGTGGTTGTTGTTGTTGTAGGAGTTGTAGTAGTGGTTGTACTTGTAGTAGTAGTAGCTGTTGTTGTAGTGGGTGTCATTGTTGTTGTTGTTGTAGTAGTAGTTGTAGTGGTTGTAGTTGCAGTTGTAGTGGTAGCTGTTATCGTTGTTGTTGTAGTTATTGTTGAAGTTATAGTGGTGGTGATAGTGGGGGTAGTGGTGGTTATTGTTGTTGGCCGGGAGTCATAATGATACCAACCTGCGTTATACCAATGTTGAGGTAAATGTATTTCACCATCGTTCATACGTTTTAATGTATTCCAATTCAAAGTTTCTAATGGCGAGTATTTCCCAGGGTCATGATAACACATTGGATAGTATTGAGCATGGGCGTCGTTACATTTCTTATATTGAGAATGAAATCTGATTTCAAGAAGACAAGCAATATTTTGCTCTGGAAAAATCAAATAATGAGTGAGAGTCATGTTTTGTTTAAATGGTTTCGAATTAAAAGCAATTAGTGCATGATCCACTTTATCTGTCTGTTTTGCTTTAAATTTTTCAGTACTTGTATCTGATCTTAATAGAGAAGATAATTCGTTCAACATAGAATCGGTGAATGTGTGTTCTCCATTATTTTCTTGGGGTAGAATCTTTGCAAAGTAATTAAGAGTAATTTCTTTTTTTTCGCATTTTTTTCCATAAGCCATATTGTAAACATGATAATTATGTCCGAAGAGATCAGCTTGATTTTTACATAATTTATTTGACTTTTTGAATGCATACCAATCACGTATAAACAAATATTCGTGTTGTGAACATCGTATAATAGTATTTGATGCTAACAATACGAATTTAAAGTTTGAAGACAAACAATTATGAAAACTCAAAATAAAAAGTATACATTGAAATATAAATGATGAATATTTACAAATCATAATAGAGAACTTAAAGTTGAGAAACTAAATATATAAACAAAAGTGCGCTAATAAACTATTATCAAAAGATCTCTTCGAAATAATTCGTTTTCAAGTCAAGAAATACTATTGTTTCATAATCTTTATTTCACAAATCTATTTATAACAACTCAAACAGAAAAAGAAAACACAAATGGAACTGAAAGATGATTGATTGGAAAAGAAAAAATAATTTGAACTGTTATTAATTGTTATTACGACGTTGTTTAAACAAAATAATCAATGATTCTATTTGTGTAACATGCATTGGTGAAATAAACGACGATTGAGTCAAGATCGATTCCATATCTTGAATCCATTGCGGAAAGATTTTCGCTAAACGTTGACAATGACGAAAAACAAATAGATAAAACCAATGTTCTGAAATAACGGATGTCGATGGAAAATTCTTTTGTATACATAATAAATATTCTTTTTCAGCAATTCGTCGACATGTTGAAAATGAATTATCGATTGAATTAATCATCTCACGAATAATTGTTTCTTCTTCATAGGCTGTCAACGGATGAAAACAAACCGATGATGTATGTTTTAAATATGATTGTGTATCATTATGGTCATCATTATCTGTCAAACAAATGATTTCATCCTACAATTGAAAACAAAAAAATCTCATTTCATCTCTGAATAATCACGAATTTTTCTTTACAAATTCATTTGCAATTGGATTTAATAATTGAAGAATTTCTTCGGTTTCGTTATTGTCTTGTTCAGTGATTAGATCTGTTTGACTGTCATTAATTGTTATTTCACTATGAATTGGTGATTCGAAAGGTTCATCCCAATACCACCATTCATTTTTCAAAACTGTTATTCGTTTTCTCAATGAAAATTTGGCTAATTTAATCGTTTGTTTAATAGCTGTATTGAGATTATTTTTATCGTCGGATGTTAATTTAGCATCTTGTTGCATTCGACCTTTCATCTTAACACGAACGACAAACAGTTAATCGTTTAGTTCTGTAGGAATTACTTGACGACGCCATTTATTACGTTGTTTTGGAAATTTATCCGTGCCAAGAAAAGGCAAAAGTCGTGTCGTTGGAATCCAATTTCGTTCAGCTGTTTGACCGAAGAAGAAAACATGAACCTGTGTCGATCTACCTGAAACACAACAGATCTTTTCCGTCAAAACAAGCAAAGCAACTAGTCGATGTCAACTTTTTTGTCGAATCCACTCTTGATTTTCCTCGGTAAATATCACAGCTGGCCAAAACGGAGCCGAGCCTAGTTTCGCCCAGACTAATTGCCCGAAATGAAACGAACTGAACGAAGCTATCGAACAAAAATCAATCATATCGAATCTTTACACTCGAACTCGTTCTTACTATCACTTGGATCTTTGACTGAATCATCAGTCGTTGTCGTCATAATTTGTTTTCTCAAAATCTAAAATATAGATTTTCATATACATTTAGATTTCTTTTATTTTTCATTCAAATAAGACAGATAGTAAACACGAAAGAGAATAATCGAAAGAAGGAGGAGAAGAAGTATCGAGAAAGAGATCGTATTTACAAAATAAAAAAAGAAAGAGAAAACAAATAAATCATTGAGAATTATCAAAAAGTTGATCAAGTGAATTGATTATCTAAAAGCGAAAAATTTCGTTGTAAAGGTTATAATTTCATTTTTTCTCTTCGTACTTCTTGTTTCGTCATGGAATTCAGATCGACTTGTTCATCGAATTTTTCCAACGCTCTCATCCATAATGTCGAACTCATTTTCTTATTGATATTCAATTGATCAGATAGAACAAGAATACCTTCGTCATTGATAATCTTCAAGACAGACAAATAATTAAACGATTTATTAAAATAAATTTGAATTTCTCTCACTGAAAAATCATCGGTGACATAACTGAGAATGGTTCCCAATCGTCGATGAAGCATTGTATCATCGATTGTACGAACTTTTGCTAGAAGAAAACGAGAAGAATGTAATTTGAGTTTCTTGTGAGAATTTACCGATTTCGTGAAGCGGTTGTTCGGATAAACGTTGTCGTTTCGGTCGACGACATTGATTTTCAATTTGAGTTAAAATCTTCAAAAAAAACAAAAACACTTTTTTCTCCCCAAGAAAACCAAAATGTAAATCGATTTACTTCGTCATCAACAGTATCGAGCTCTTCATCATTCGTTTAGCTAATTTACGGTAAACTCGTTTGAATACCCTCATCGATATTTCCCGTTGAAGTTTGCGTAACAATCGTTTGAATCTGCGGCATCGATTTCGATTTCACAAGAAACAGTTCCTGTTTGAGACGAGCATTCTCTTCGCGTAGTTCATCGATTTCATGTCGTAAATGTGGCGTTTTTATTCGAGGAACATTCGTGATTGTCGATGCCAGACCAGCATAACGAAGTGTATTGATCGTTTCATCGATCACCGTCGACGATGGACTTATCGTTGCTAACATAAATGTTTTGGCATCACCGCCGAGACTATTTTTAAGAAGATATGTTAAACTTGAATCTCGATAGGGAACGTGATTTTGTTGACGAGAAAGAGCGTCGATGACATTTCGAAGAGTTGATAACGATTGATTGATATGAACACTTTCCTTTACAAAAAAAAAAAAACAAATTAATTGAATCGAAAAAAGTCTATTTTCCTACTGCAAATCGATCGTTTTTGCCCTGTGTGCCATTGTATTGCTGCGATTTCTCACTGCCAGCTAAATCGACAAAATTCAATCGAACTGCTTGCGCATCGATTTCGTCTTGAGCTTGTTGTTTCGCTGTTTTCTTCGATGATGACGCCAACGCCGTCAGTTTACTCAGATTCGACGACGATTGACCAGCATTGAGTCCGAACGACAAACGTTTGTTGACCGTTTGCGGCACATCGATTCGACTGATTTTAACTGTAAAAATCGCGTGTGATCTCGACGATCGTTGATTGGCAGTCGTTGCTGCAACAGAACGCTGCTGATTGCCGAGATTTAGAACGTTCTGAAAGTCTTCTTTGCTTTTGATTTCGATGTATTTCAAATCGGGAACGTAGGGACCGAGTGATGGATGTTCGCGAATTTCTAATGTTCGTGTTGAATTCGAATTGGGCACGAGTTTATTGAGAATATGTGTACGAGCTTGTTTCGAAAATGATGAAGTTGTCGATGATTTTGGTTTGGCTGATAGTTCGTTGGATGTCGATGATGAGGAGTTGGGAGTTGCGAGAAGATCTGTGACTTTTTCGTTGTAGATTTCGAGAAAACTGAGTTCGAATTTGAGATGTTTGTTTGCGTTCATTGTGATTAGATCTGTGATGCTCAATGAAAGGATTCCATCTTCAGTCGGAGAACCGAATATCGAATGAGATTTGCCTGATGCCGTTTGACCGTAGGCTAAAACAGTTGTGTTGTATCCTAAAACAAAGCGCTTGAATCGATAATCGAGAGCAGAGATTCGATGAAATACCTTGTAATGAAGCGAGAACAGCTGGACGAACCATTCCATCGTAGACATTTCTCTAAAAATTTCGATTAAAAAGCAAAAAAGAAAAAACATTCAATATACATTTGTTGCCGAAAAATCGAAGCAATTGGTGAACTTGAATAATTGTGGTCGATTGTTTTGTGTACAAATGATATTATTTTCGTAGATTTGTACAGCTGATGAATTGTCAACAGCTAATTCTCTGAAAAATTGTCTCTTGTCTTGGTTTTTTTTCTCTCTCTCAAGAATTTAACAAACACTAACCGTTCGAGAAATGGTCGAAGTCGAATACCGGTTACGATTGGATCGCCTTTCGTCAGTTTTTTTCCCGGTGTTCGAGGCGAGGAGACAAGAGTTGTCGACGAAGACGCAAATTGATCATCTAGGACAAATTTCAAATAAAAAATTTAGCTCATAATTCGAAATCTTACGAGCCGAAGCTGAACTTCGCAGTTGATTTAAACGATGAGCCATATTAACAAGACAAAATTTCGATCTATTGAGTAGACGTTTTGCCGCCGTATAACGATCGATCACTTTCAAAGAAAGAATGAACAATCAAATCACATTTCGATTCGCTGAATAGATGGCGCATATATGTCAAATTGGGTCTTTGTTTCAAGTTTTGATGTTCGTTCATTCGCAGATATCGAAATGCTTTGACGTTGATAAAAGTACAGAGAGCAAATCGTCTTTCCTTTTTTTTTTGTTTCGTTCGAAAACTAAAATTAATCGTGTGTATCAAAAGGACGAAAGTTCGATTATTGTTGGCGTGACTTGTATTTCACGTCACGTAATTTGTTATCAAAATATTCAAACTTTTATCAATAAAAAAATTTCAGTATTTTACTTGATCTACTTGCCTATGATTGACATATTATCTAATGTTGTTAGAAACTGGTGACATCTGATGAATATTTTGCAGATTTTAATTGAACATTTTTTAAAAAAAAAGTACTCGAATATCGATTGAAATATTTTTATCAATACGAAAAAAAATCGAAAAAAAAATTTCCTCGTTTTTACTCACATCATAAACATCATGGCTGAAAATAAGACAGAACAAACACCTGACCGATATGAGAGAGTATGTAAAACGAACGAAACAAATTCATAAACATGTGATTTTTATCATTGTTAAAATAAAAACAATCGTACGCCCTCGATCTAATTTCGTACTTCTTCATTTCAGATTCTCAACACATTCGAATCATTCGCTCGCTAGTCGAGCGCGTGAGCATATTTCTCTCTCTTCAATTACTACTAAACGTTTGTTTTTCTCTAAACTAAACATGTACAAATGAAAGAAATCATTTTCATGAAGTATTTTTACACAAATTTACGTTCATATAATGGCAGTTTTACGTACATTTATCCAACGAACATCGAATACAAATAATCGAAATCAAAATACTCAAACAGACTCATCAAGCGATACATCATCCTCAACAACAACCACTGAACGTGTAATAAATCCAACGAATGATGGCTATAGTAGCACATCAACATTAGGCGTTCTCACCGTACACAGTGATGATTCCATACGTCCTCTACTTCATTCAAATTCAACAAATCGTCGACGAACATTTTTCTCACGGTTAATTCATCATCATCAGCAACGTTCAATACCCATGACTAGTCAACAAGAAGAACAAAACCAGGAAAATCTCTGTTTATTCGACAAAAAACTACCGAAAGAACTTATTCTTAGAATATTTTCTTATCTTGATTATAAATCTTTATGTCGTTGTGCACAAGTATCGAAAGTAATAACTCAAGAAACAAAAAAACCTAAATTGATCATGCACGATGTTTGTTTAGTATTGGAGTATGCTTGCATCTGATGGATCCAATTGGCAAAGTGTTAATCTGAAAAATTTTCAACGTGATATCGATGTAAGCAGTTGAAAAAAAAACAAGAATTCGATTTGTCTATTTTGTTTATTAACACAAAAATAACAGGGCACAGTTCTGGAAAATCTAAGTAAACAATGTGGAACGTTTTTGAAACGATTAAATCTCGAAAATTGCCGAAATATTACGGATCAAAATATGCGGTAAATCAAACTTCAATTTTTTTCATTTGAAAATAAAAAAAAACGATTTGAAATTCTAGTGTTCTTACAAATAATTGTCCAAATTTAGAACAAATTATACTTGAACAATGCACAAAACTAACGAATATGTACGAATAAAAATTCGAATTAATTCATGTCTTCATTGATTGATTTTCATTTTCAGTACTTTCTTTCATTTGAGTACGCACTGTCAGCAATTAAAATCTGTTAATCTCGCATCATGTCATCATATCGATGATCAAGCAATTAAAATGCTCAGTTCGAACTGTCCGAACTTAGAATCAATTGATATATCATGGTGTTTGAATATAACTGACAATGGTATTCGAAGTCTTGCAGAATCTTGTCCAAAATTATCTGTATTCAAAGCTAAAGGCTGCACACATGTAAAATAGAAGAAGAAGAAGAAAAACAAAACAGATATTTATTTATTATTTAGATAACAAATAATGCTGCAAAAGATCTAGCAAAATATTGTCATGAAATAACAGTTCTTGATTTAAATCGTTGTTCCGTATGTTTAAAAATGAAACGAAGAAACAGTTTGATTAATTTCTTGTTGATTTAGTCTCTGACTGATGAAGGTCTTGTGATTCTTGCTGAACATTGTCCATTACTTGAAACATTAATCATTGCCAATTGTCGACATTTGACAGATAATACTTTGTTAGCATTGGGACAGTATTCACATAAATTAAAGTAGAAATTCGAATAAATAATAAATCATTTGCAACAAAAACAAATTTCTTTTGATAGAAAACTTGACGCTACACTTTGTTCACAATTTACAGATGCAGGATTTTTAGCATTGGCTCAAGTAATTATTTTCTAAGTTCGATTTATTAGTTTTTTCGACTTTGATCTATGTGTAGGGTTGCCGTCTTTTGGAAGGATTAGATCTCGAAGATTGTACAGCTGTAAGAGAAAATTGATTTTGAATTTCGAAATTTTGAAATATATTTTCAGGTTACCGATGATACTTTACGACATTTGACTGATAATTGTCCTCAAATAGAGATTCTAGTAAATAATTTGATTTTCGAAAACTGAAATAATCGATGAATTTCTGTGTAAATTTAGACACTTTCTCGATGTGAACAAATAACCGATGAAGGTATTCGTTATGTCTGTTCGAGTACATCAGCGCAAGAGAATCTTCACATACTTGAATTCGACAATTGTCCATCGGTTACCGATGTATCCATTGATCATTTATTAACATGTCAAAATCTTCGTCGATTAGACATATTCGATTGTCAACAGATATCGAAAAATGCCGTTCGAAAGATACAAGTAGGCCGATTGAAATGAATTTCTAATCGAAAATGTGTTTATATATTTTTCTTTTAGACTCACTTTCCAAATTTAAATATTCATGCCTACTTCGCTCCACGAACTCCCGTCGCACTGAATCAACGTACAAATACATGTTCAGTTTGCTGCTGTACATCCTGCACAACATGTGCTCCTTCATGTTGCACTATTGCTTGAAAATTTCTATCTTTCTAAACTATGTACATACTTAATTCGTTATTTCATAGAATTAACAAGTTCTTTTTCTTCTCGTTCTCTCGCGTTCTTTTGGCAGATTGACTCGGCAATTGTATTCTTTGTATATAATTATTTATATTTGAACTATTCTTTCAACAATCAGTTTTTCGTTTTGTCTTTATCATTTTATTATTTTACTTGGTATTTTGTTTTTGCTCTCTCTTTCTCTCTCTCTTTTTCTCCTGCTCTTCTTTCTTTCATTACTCTGTTTTCCTTTTCGCTTGTTCTGATAACAAAAACAAAAGAAACCGGAATAAAATTTTAAGAATTAATAAATTTCATACGAATGAACTCTTCAATCCAAATCAAATTCATAAGTTTACAGTCTAACAAAAACACGAACGTGTAGAGCCATCTGTTGAAGTCTATGAATACACGTTTTTACTAAACCAATCTTGAGTAGTTTACGATGTATATATGTGTGCAGCTATCATAATTGCCCAACTTTTAATTTCGTTTACAGTCCTAATCTGGAAATATTTTCCAATACTTTATTTTAACAATTGTGAACTTTTATATATTTATTGAGTGTTGAAAGATTAGTCATTGTTTCCCCACCAAATAACAGTTAAATTAAACTAAATTACATTGTTATTGCATAATAACATTCAAATATAAATCTATGATTTTGTCTTTCAGACGTCATTACTAATACTATCTTACGTTCATTCTCATGGACACAGACGAAGCATCCATTTGTCCACTTTGTCGTCATGAAAAAGTGAAAATCTTCGCTGTTGGCGATTGTGCACATCCAATCTGTTATATATGTTCGACAAAAATGCGTATTTTATGTGAACAAACATATTGTGCTATTTGTCGACAAGAACTTCCAAAAGTAAAAAAAGAAAGGACTCGCGTTGAATTTGTAAACTAATTAACTTTTTAGATTTACTTGGTTTCGAACGTAGCTGAAACTCAGCCACCATTTGATCAATCTCGTTTTAGTCCTATCGATGGTACAGGTGATTGTGGAATCTATTATCCATCGAAATCCGATTGGATTCGTCGGGAAACAGAAAAATTACTGAGAAATTTTTGTCCATTTTGCCGTCACGAATATGAAACATTCGATGTTTTACGTGATCATGTTCGACGTAGTCATCATTATTTCTATTGTGAACTCTGTTATGATCATTTGAATTTATTTCCGTTCGAAAGAAAATGCTATTCACGACAAGATCTTGTTCAACATACACGCTATGGTGATCGAGATGATAAATCATTTAAAGGCCATCCATTATGTCGATTTTGTGATGATCATTTTCTTGATGTTGATCAATTGTATAAACATATGAGAAAAGAACATTACTATTGTCATTTATGTGAAAATGATAATATTTACTATAGTGATTTTGATCTACTTCGTGATCATTATCGTTCAAATCATTATTTATGTGAAATTGGTCAATGTAAAGATGTGCAATTTACGAATGTTTTCTCATCGGAAATGGAATTTCGTGCACATCAAGCCGCACAACATAGTAAAACTCGAGCTGAGGCAAGACAATTAGGTACGATACCAGTTGAATTTCAATCAACAAGGAGACAACAACACGATCCAGCTCATCGAGGTGAGCTCATCTAATGCAAATAAATAACCTTTTGAAAATCGTCACTATTCATGGTTTAGGTACATTCAGAAGTGGTGAATTTAAGACACAAGGAAACAATAATACTATTGCAAGAAATGAACGGTAAACATTGTTTTCATTAACGAGAATCAATTGTTGAAATGATTGGATTTGATGTTCTAGTGAAGAAACTCGACAAGAACCAGCTGTTGCTGTAACAGTACCATCGATTGATGAATTTCCAACATTAAATGAAAGTTCTTCGACATCACAAAATGCTCCACAACGTGGTGCTTGGTCGAATGACGTTCGAGGAATACATTCAGCCGATGATTTTCCTGCTCTTACAGCAGCTGGAAATGCAACTGTCGGTCAAACACGAGGAATTTGGCGAGAACAATCAGCAGCAACTGCATCAACATCTGCTAATCAAAATACAACATCGAAAAAATCGGCACAATCAACGAACACAGTCACAAATGGCATGTCATCAATGAATATAACAGAAGATTTTCCAGCATTAGGCGGTGCAACCAATAGGAAAATACCGCCACCCGTGTCCATGTTTTCAACTTGGTCAACAGCTAAAAAAACAGCAAAACAAACGAGTAAAAATTTAAAAAAAAAAAACTAACAAACTGATTTATCAACAAAAACTATTTCCTTCGTCTAGATAATTCTCGAGTTAATCAACCGCAAACACGTATGAATACAAATCGTTTAATGTACGACGATGAAGATGACGAATACATTCGACGACCAATGTCTTCTCTTATGACAAGTACAGCAGCAACAGCAAAATCCAATATAACTATGGTAACAAATACTGATACCACAAGCAAACAAACCAAACCTAAAAATCAATCTCTGCCCGATGCTCATGATTTTCCAGCTTTACCATCAAACTCAAACGCAGTACAAACAAATTGTAAGAATCTCTTTGATTTTTTGAAGATTGTTTTAATTGACTTGTTAAAATAGCTGCAGCATCCGGCGTATGGACAGCTGCACCGGGATCGAATTCACCCAATCCACAACAGAAAAAGAAATCTGCTGGAAAGAGTAAGAAGAAATTTTTGGAAGAAGTCAATACAATGCCACCTCCGCCATCATTGTCATCGACAAATGATTTTCCAACTATTGGTTTGAGTGAACTCGGTAAACGGTTGATTAAAGACGAAGATGAACCGATAACAAAAGAAAAACCAGCAGCAGCAGCAGCAGCAGCATCTACTTCTGTCAAACAAGAAAATAAAGCACCAAATCAATCGAATGAAAAGGTAAATCTTTCAAAAAATAATTCAAATGTCCTCGAAAATATTATTTTCTTTTACTTAGAAACAAAAATCACCAAAAACAAAACAATCACCAAAACAAGAAGTAGAACTACCTTCCCGTTATTAATCACTTTTCTTTACAATCATTTTCTCATTTTCAGACTGCCACCATCAACAAAGAGCTTCCAGAAAAATCAGTCACAAATCAAGTATCTTCATCAACAAAATCACCTATTCAGAATGAACCTACTTCACAAACAATCACATCTCCTGCTCCACCTGGCTTTTCAGCACCATCTTCTGTTCCACCGCCACCTGGCTTTGGAACAGCAACATCTGAATCAACTAAACCGTCGTATATCTATCATACATCCTATCCGAAACAAAAGGATGAATTTGGTGCAAAAATTTTCATTCTGTTCGATGGTGATCAGAATTTATTCGCTCAATATGGCCAATTTTGTGAAGCTTTCGTTCAAAAAACGATAGCATCAACAGATTTTATTAAATTTACAAGACAATTATTCAAAGATAAACTCGACGAATATTTACTCGAATTAATTGTAATCACACCGAATATTGAGCAACAAAATGAACTCTATACTATTTGGGAAAAAGATATTCATGGTTTATCGAATCCTACAACAACAAATAAATCGAATGCAAACAAAAATTGGACAACAAAAAACTCGGATGAAACTAAAGTTTATAAATGTCGAATTTGTCAACAGATTATGTTCGAAAATGATAGCGAAGAACATAATTCAAATCATGCAGAATTCAATTCACAATTTCCATCTTTACCAAATTCGGCCCTGCCAATTGGACGCGGAAGTGGAAGAAAGAAAAGATAAATTGAATTATTTTACATTATTCCATTTATTTTTTTAAAAAAAAAAACAGACAAAATATTTCGCAAAAACGTTTAGAAGTTGCCCGTTTTTTTTCTTGTTTGTTTATTGTTATGCCAGTTGTAGGCTAATTCTCAATATACTAAAAGAAAAAAAAAGAATAATTTCATTTTTAATAACGATTGAAATGTCAGAGTTTGAGGCCAATGATTAATACAAGTGATGATAGCCATAATGGATAGCAGTGAGAATATGCAAAATTATCACACATATTTTCAAAGAGAAATTATCGATAAAGAATAACGTCGAAAGCCCACATATCATTTACTTAAAATAGATCGATATTCATCTCATCATGCAAGTTATGATATACGTATTTTTAATGATGATAGCCGATGTTGTTGAGCTTTTATAATGAGAAAAAAAAATCGGCACGCTTTTTTAATTTACTCGTATGTTTACTCGATCAGAACTAGGAAATGTACGTAAATATCTCGTCAATGATAATAGTTGACAAAGTAAATCTATAATCCAGTAGAAAATATACGGGATTAATAATAGTCGATAAATCATTTAATCAAACAAAGAAAAAAAAATCTCTGTGATTAGATCGCTGTTTTCATAGTCATTATCAATCCTATTTTTGTCCTGTTTTCTTCATTTTGAAATATTTCA
>ERZ781399.2576-NODE-2576-length-14691-cov-3.776578_pt1 | contig 14691 bp, 11 predicted proteins | sample MGYA00511014_ERZ781399 | MGnify/ENA primary metagenome ERZ781399 (study PRJEB29847, sample SAMN06458254) | wastewater metagenome | isolation source: Wastewater bioreactor | place: South Africa: Cape Town | study: EMG produced TPA metagenomics assembly of the...
AACATCCGAAAACAATGGTACCAGCATTTGATCGTCGGCAAGGATTGAGGTACAAATACCTTTCAGGAGAAAAAAAAGACTTTTTTTCAATGAGTTTGCTATTTGTTTAGAACGATTTTTAAGTTATTATCCAACACGAGTGAAGCAACTCGTTTACAAGCTTTGAAATTACTCGGGTTTTTTCTGCAACGAAGTACCATTAAGTATGTGTTTGGTTTTTTTGCTCACAATTTATTATATATCGAAATTGTTTTCATTTTAAAGACGAAAAACTGATGCTATGCAACCGCATAATCTCTTCGCGTTGCTTACTGATCGTCTATCACTTCATCCGAATAGTTTTACTATGTCGACGTATAATATTCTTTTCGAAGTAATAAACGCAAAACGAAACTTTCGATTGAAGTCAATGAAATGTTTAGATTCTCGTTGAGAAAGTCAACGGACCTATTATCGAAAAACGTAGCGCAGAAATAACAGGCGATTGGAAAATTGAAAATCCCGGTAAGAAAATGACGCAGTTGAATTTGAAATTATTTGCAAATCTTCGTTTCCCATTCAGCTATGATCAAAGTAATTGCTACATTACTTCGAAATTCACCTGAAAACATTCATGTCTACGATATAAAACTACGTTTTCTCGATGATATGATTCTCCTTTCATCAGCAAGTCGAGAAAATCGTCGAATTATTTTGCAAATGTCTGTTTGGCAAGATTATCTACTAAATCTCGCCTATATCTATCCATCGAATGATCAACAGAATGAAGTGACTGATCGAGTTTTTGAATTATTAAAAATTCTTCTTCATCATGCAATTAAATTCGAATACGGAGGATGGAGAGTTTGGATTGATACACTATCGATTCTACATGGTCGAATTACCAAAGAAGATTACTATCGAAAGATTAACAAAATGATGGAGAATATGGACGATGAGAATGAAGTAATTGCTCGATACTCAACTACAAATCGATTCTATTTTTTGTTTTAGACACCAATTGCTAGTGGTGCAGAGACGCCGAATAATAATGATAGCCTATCAATTTCATCACCAACTAATCGAACAAATCGTCAAGTGTTCAATAAAGCGAATCAATTGCCACCATTTACCATTTCAGAATTTAAATACTCACAATTACATATCCGTTTACTTCATAGTGTATTCGATGAAATCGAAACCGATGTTCGCGCATGGAAATCGTACGATTTTGTTTTTTGCTTTCCACGTTTCTTACTTTGCTCTCTCTCTCTCTCTCCTAGGGATCAAACAAAGCTACTCACGGATTCAGTCAGTCATTCCGATAACCAAATTTTTACTATCAATGTTGTTCATATTATTTCTCAAATGGCAGACGTACTATGTAACGCATGTGGAGGTTTGTTACCTTTACTTGCAAGTGCAACTTCTGCATCGGTAATTCATTTCTTTAACAAAAAAGAAAAGACATCTGTTTGTTTGTTTTAGCATGAAATTGAGATTCTTGAAAATACTGAAGGTTTATCGCCGTACAATGCATTGAAAATTTTGAAACGAGTTATGAGTTTAATGGATGTGTTCATTCTTTCGAATAGTTCGAATTTTACTGAACTCGAACAAGAAAAAAACATGCCGACCGGCGGAATTATTCGGCAATGTTTACGATTGAGTAAATCATTTTGTTTTTGCAGAACAATCTGTTGTTTTATGTCGTCGTTGTGATTTTAGCAATGTCAACTGCTGTTCGACAATGTATGGAATGTCGTTTCGAACGAGTTGATACGTCGAAAGCAGCTGCATCTCCACCTGCAACAACAAACACAACTGCAGCTAAAGGTCCTTTTAAAGATCCAATTGAAACACTCTTGGATCTAACATATCTCTTCAATACATCATCGGAAGCGAATTCTGCCGAAGACAATCTAGAAAATCTTCTCTTGAGTTTTATAAAAAATTCCGAATCTGTTTTGCAAGATGTTGATATTCAACGTTTACGAGCTATTCTCTATCGTGATGTGGTAAGACAAGATCGAAGTAAAACTGGCAAAAACGTTGTCATTGTCGTGGTAAATCTATTTTTCGCACTATTTCTCTTTTCTCTTGCTTTGTGTGTGTGTATATTGTTTTGCATGTCATTGTTGTCGATGTTCAAAAAACAAACAAACAAACACAACGATCTAATTGTTAATTTATCTCATAGGATGATACGAAACAATCGCAATTTTTGGCATTGTCAATTATTTATTTTACATCGGTTTTGATGGTCTCGAGATATCGAGATATCATCGAAACGAATCAAACGAATCTGTCACGAACACCGTCTATTCGAAGTACGACAACAAGTCTTCGAAATGGTGAGACAAGGTTTGAGAGAGAATTATGAACGGTTTGTTTGTTGTTTCAGGTGCTTTGATGGATAGTAATGATACGAGTAGTATGAATGGTTTAAGTTCAATCGTCGCACCGATTGCGAATAATAAAGTTTGATTTAGTTGAGAAATTTAATTTAAGGAATTGTATTTTATTTGTCTAGAAAATCGATTCGGATACAGGAAATGAAACGGATAATACCGATTCACAATCACTTGGCCAAGCATCTGTTGATTTGAATGGTACAAATGCGTCAAATACTCCCTACGGTTTGTTGAAATCTTGAAAAAAGAAAAGAAACGATAATCAACATTCTATTTGTTTCTAGCAAGTGTAGCAAGTATTCCAATTCTCGATCCATCGAATGTCGATCAAAATCAATTAACTGACTCCAAACTTCCCGATTATCCAAAAACAACATTTAATTCAACTGAATCATCAACTGTCAATATCACTGAAAAACTCGAACGTACATTAACTAATATTGCTCCATTTTTACGTGATATATTCACTGAATTTGCTCATATTCTAACCAAGACATTAGTCGGTTCACATGGTCAAGAATTATTACCCAATGGTCTTCATGCTTTGAAACAAACGGCATCCGTTGTCGAGCTAGTCATGCTTCTTTGCTCACAAGAATGGCAAAATTCACTTCAAAAACATGCTGGTCTCGCATTTATCGAACTCGTCAACGAAGGTCGTTTGCTTTCTCATGCGAGCAAAGATCATGTCGTTAAAGTTGCAAACGAAGCTGATTTTATTCTTAATCGTATGCGAGCTGATGACATTCGTAAAAGTGAAGAATTCGAACAACTCTGTTTGCAAACCACCAATGAACGTAAACAAGAAGAAGAACTATCTGATCATTTTATTACATCGTCTCATCAACGTTACGAGCATCTTGCTGAACGTTTGCAAGAGAAATTTTTGGGGCAAATGATTAATGATGAAAGTGATTATTTGAATAGTTCGTGTCCGTTTTGGAAGTTAGATGTTTGGGAAGATGATTTACGTCGACGACGACGTTTAATTGCGGATTATCATGGAAATTCACATGATGATGAACTTGAAAATCTGACATTTCAAGAGACGAACGATGAAATTCAGTTCGATTATAAACAATTCAAACAACAGAAAACAAATTCGTTTCTTCCGGATGAAAATGAAGATCTTTCGCAAGTCGACGAAAAAGATCTCGAACAAGAACTTACCGGACCAATTCGTTATTCGACTGATTGCTCATTAATCAGCGGCATTCGTTCGATTCAAGGCACTTTAGCAATCACACACGATGCGTTGATTTTCGATGCCAGTGAAAATGAAATCATCGACCCGAAGATCGCGCCCTACATCGACAATCTACACGGCAAATGGCGTTTCAGTGATATTCGAGCGATATTTTCTCGACGTTACTTTCTGCAGGATCGAGCTTTGGAAGTATTTGTGTCCAATCGAACGAGTATTATGTTTGCATTTGCTGATCGAAGTATAATGAAAAAAATTGTTAATGCTTTGCCAAAAGTGGGTGTCGGTGGTCGATACGGTCTACCACAACAACGACGAACGTCATTGGCATCGCCGAAACAATTATTTCGGTCGGCGAATATGACACAACGATGGCAACGACGAGAAATCTCCAATTTCGAATATTTGATGTATTTAAATACGATCGCCGGTCGTACTTATCAAGATTTAAATCAATATCCAATTTTTCCGTGGATTATTGCGGATTATGAAAGTGAAAAACTCGATTTGAATGCTCCGGCAACGTATCGTGATCTTTCGAAGCCAATTGGCGCGTTGAATCCAACGAGAAAATCATTTTTCGTCGAACGATACAACAGTTCCGATTCGGACACGACAACTCCATCGTTTCACTACAACACACACTATTCAACGGCTGCATTTACTTTGAATTGGCTCGTTCGACTCGAACCTTTCACAACGTATTATTGTCATTTTCTTGATGAAAAACTTGAAGTGTCAAATCGAACGTTCGATTCGATTGGTCTTGCTTGGCAAAATTGTCAACGTGATTCGTCCGATGTCAAGGAATTAATTCCGGAATTGTTTTCTCTTCCAGAAATGTTAACAAATATCAATGAATACACATTTGGACAGAGTGAAATCGATGATGTCATTCTACCGAAATGGGCACAAACACCTGAGGATTTCATTCGACTTAATCGAGCTGCATTGGAATCGGAATTTGTTTCGGCACATTTACATCAATGGATCGATTTAATCTTTGGTTACAAACAACGAGGACCAGAAGCTGTTCGAGCTGTCAATGTTTTCTATTATTTAACATATGAAGGCATGATTAATTTCGATGCAATAACAAATCCAAATGATCGAAAACTACTCGAAAAACAAATGATTAATCTTGGACAAGTTCCAGCACAACTTCTTACCGAACCACATCCGCCAAGAAGTTCACTTGTACCAACAACACCAACAGCTTTCAATGTTACACCTGAAGATGTATCGATGATAATGAAATTCTCGTCAAATGCTCCGATTATTCACGTATCAGCCAATACAAATCCTGTTCTTTCTGCATCAGCTGTTCTAACGATCAGTAATAAACATGATTTTTCAGTTAATAAATACAATCCCAATGCTACACCTCAACCACCTCATTTCTCTGAATCCAATCAAACAATAACTACAAATCAACAATCACAATTACCATTGAGCATGGACTCACTCTTAGTATTAAATACGGGTTTACATCGTCGACATTTAGGCGAAAATTTCGACGAACGTATTCAACAACGTTATCAAAGTTTTGTTGTTACAATTGACAATCGATTTATTATTTCGACGGGCTATTGGGATAAAAGTTTTCGTGTGCAAAATACCGATATGGCTAAAACAACTCAAGTACTCTATGGACATTTTGATATTGTCACTTGTGTATGTCGATCCGAAGCAACAGCATCAGGAAATTGTTTCATTGCCACGGGTTCACGTGACTCATCTGTTTGCATTTGGATTTGGAATGGAACGAAAGGCGCTATTGTAGATAAAGATAGTCCAAATCAAGATATCAATCCATCGCCAGCAGCGATTCTAACAGGTCATCGATCTGAAATCAGTTGTCTATGGATATCAGCTGAACTCGGACTTGTTCTTAGTGGTAGTAATCATGGTTATGTCGTTCAACATACGTTAACTGGCGAGATACTTCGTGCTTTTGAAAATCCGTCCGATATGGCTACGCCTCGACTTTTATCATCATCAAATGATGGAGATGTGATCACTTGTTATGAACGATCAAAATTATGTTTATATACATTGAATGGTAAATTACTACGACAAGCTATTTTCGAAGAAGAAACTATTCAAGTAAAGATTTTTGAAAACGAAAAAATCAATAGTAGATTAATTATTTTGATCACGATTATTTCGATAGAGTTTGGTCATGAATAACGATAGTCAATATACAGTCATCGGTGGCGATCGTGGTTTCGTACAAATTCTTCGAACTCACGATCTTCAACCAGTTTATGTTTATCCACAATGTGATGCTAGTATTCGTTCATTAGCAATTAGTCATGATCAAAAGTAATATGACTTATTTAAAATATGCATTTGCATTGAATATTTCGCTTTTTTTTCTTCGCATAGATATATCATGGCTGGTCTTTCGACTGGTTGTTTGATTGTTTTCAATGTAAATTTTCAAACTCTGAACCAATCACGACGTGATCCAGCAATTATCGTTCCAAATTCTACAACTTAATTTTTCTTTTCATTCTTATTTATAGTCTCGATGTTGCTTTACGTTATAATCTTTCGTTCATTTTGTCCATACATTCCAAGAATTTTTGTTTTGTCGATGAAATCAGAGAGAGAGAGAGAGAAAGTGATATTTTATCATCATCGTGTTAGGCTAATTTGTAAACGTGAATAAATGCAACTTGATTTTCTTCTTCTTCTTCTTCTGTTTGCTTATCTGTGTAACTTGATCATTGAAGCTTCTTTTTTCCTTGGTTTTGCTTTCATAATTTCACTGCATTCCTTTACTATTACGTTTACTTTTAATCAAATCAAATCAAATGACATGCACTGTGTTCTTTTTTTTTGCAAAATCTTTTAGATAAGCTAAAACATGACAACGGAAGTGTTGGTACCTGGTGGAGTCGGTTTCATCGGTAGTCATTGTGTGATTGAATTAGTCAAAGCTGGCTATGTGCCGATTGTTGTGGATAATTTATCGAATTCATCGATTGGTAAAAGAAGACGAGGAATTGAATTGAATTGAATTGAAATTTACGGTTTAGATTGTTTAAAACGTGTTGAAAAAATCACTGGCACAACAATCACAAACTATCAAGTCGATTGTCTTGATTTAGAAGCTTTACGAAATGTTTTCAAGAAACATTCGATCTATGCAATTATTAATTTTGCAGCTTTGAAATCCGTTGGTGAATCGGTTGAAAAACCAGTTTTATACTATAAAAATAATGTTGGTGCACTAATCAATCTTCTCACTTGTATGGAAGAGTTCAATGTTAAAAATTTCATTTTTTCATCATCAGCTACCGTCTACGGCAAGCCACAATATCTCCCATTAGATGAAAAACATCCATGTGAAGGTGATGCAATCACGAATCCATATGGAAAGAGTAAATATATCTGTGAACATATTCTCAAAGACACAGCCGTTGCTCATAAAGTTCGTTTTGTTCGATGTTGCCTATTGAATGAGAATTTTTTTTTTTTTTGAAAATGTTAGGATTGGAATATCATCCTCTTGCGTTATTTTAATCCTGTTGGTGCACATGAATCAGGTTTAATCGGTGAAGATCCCGTCGGACGACCGAATAATCTCATGCCGTATGTTGCACAAGTTGCAGTTGGAAGATTACCGCATGTCAATGTCACTGGCACGGATTACGATACACCTGATGGAACAGGCGTACGAGATTATATTCATGTTGTTGATTTAGCAACTGGTCATATTGCAGCTATGAAACAATTTAGAGAAAATTGTGGTTTGAAAATTTATAATCTTGGCACAGGAAAAGGTTATTCGGTCTACGATATGATCAAGGGTCTCGAAAAAGCATCAGGAAAAACAATTCCTTATCAGAATTGTCCACGACGTGCTGGTGATCTTGCGTCCGTCTATGCAGATCCTGCTTTAGCTACAAAAGAACTCGACTGGAAAGCTGAACGAAATCTCGATGATATGTGCCGAGATTTATGGCGTTGGCAATCAAATAATCCCAATGGTTTTCGATAAAGAAAAACTTTCTATTTATTCTTCAATTCCTCTAAGTCTACGAACATATGGTGTTTTGTTATTCTATCATAATCTTTCAATAATTGTTCTCTTTATCTCATTAGTTATTTTCTCTTCTCCATTAACCTCAGCAATGATAAATAATTTTCGAAATATTAAAATAAAATTGATCTGCAAAGGTTCGGAAGAAAACCCACACTGGGTAAAAAAAAGCGTACGACTATGAAATTTTATCTTTGTTGATAAGAAATCAACAACAAAGTTTCGTATAAAAGCAAAGGTTACTTTCAAATTTCTATTTGTTAAACTAAAACAAAATGAGTAGATGTGCTAAATGTAACGAGCCAATTCGACATTATCATGAATCATTAAAGAATAAATCTGGTTATGAATTTCATGAGGAATGCTATGCTAAACAACATCAAAATCCCATTCCAGCACCTCAAAAAAAAGTAATTGACTCTATGAAATACGTATATAAATTTCTGTACGAGAATTTTTAGAAAACGATTGTTCAATATGCAGAAAATTCACCACCGAGATCGTCAAGAGTAGAAATATGGGAGTGCTCGGAATGTTCAGAAGACAATCCAATATCGAAAGATCGATGTAATGGATGCGGACGATTAAGATACGGTAATGTTTCATCCAAACATGAAACAGACAGTTCATCAGATTCTGAATCAACAACAGACGACGATGATGATGAAAATCAATATCAAAATAACACACAAAACAATCCAAGACAACAAATTCGTAATGATAATTCGGACGAAGCACCACCGAAGGCAACGGGTAACATGGAATTGATATACATATTGGATTTACCATCAACTATACGAGATAATTATCAATTGGAACAAACTATTCGTCGACGATTAGATGATGCATTTGACATAAAAATTAATAACATAAAATGTTATTCGAAATTAGGCATTGGTGTTATTGAAACAAAAGATTCTCAAGTCCGAAAACGTTTATTTAGCATTGGCAGACTTTCATTAGATCCCAAACAGAAACAATGTGATATAACATTTTCAGATTCGATCGAACTTGTTTCGTATGTTGTACTTAATATAACAAAAGAAATGAAAGATCTTGATCTACCAACAACAAAAGAAGTAGCCCGTCGTTGGTACGATTTGCACGATGATGATCAGCCACTTTCTTGTGAAATAGTTGATGCACATTTTCCGAATGTCTTTCGTATTATTTCGACATCCTTGGATAAATTACTTGCCAATTCTGACAATGGTGATATGAAAATAAAGAAAATTCTCGGTCAATGTTATTACTATGCTGATTGTAGTTTTTTCGAAGATTTACCTGAATCAATCACACACGATCAAATACGAAAGGAAATTTCGAGATCAATTGATAAATCTGATATTCCATCGAGTTCTCTACGTATTGAAATCAATAAACGAGCAGCTGTTGCATGTATAATTGCTACTGATACTGCTCGACAATGGAATTCAACAAGTTTTATTCGTGTTGATCAACATATCCTATCAAGAAAAAAACAATTAGCCTATCGGCTAGAACTTCATCCGATTCCACAAGGATTTTCTATTCCAAAAATCATTAGTAATCCGAAATTCAATGATACAGTAGTCAATCATAAGTTGATTGATGAATCACTCATAGTCGAATTATCCGATCGAGATATTTTTCAGCAATGTCTTCATCAAGGTGCACTTCGAATCGATCGAGAAATTGTTGTACACATTGATCTTCCTGTTAAATCAACATCTTTCGATGAAACTGACGAGTCAACTCATTCGAATTCGCCATTTAAAATCATAGCTAAAAACGAGCCTGATATTATGCAATACATTATCAATCCAAAACATCCGATATTTAAATATAAATGGGATTCACAAGCGTGGCTTCAACATTTTAGTCAAGTGTCAACACAAAAACGAGATGATAGTCGAAAAATTGTGCACGATCCTAAGAGTCCAACGCCGGATCGACAACGCCATCAACTTCGAGTTTTAGTTATGCTCGATACACTGAATACCATTCGAAAACGAACGTACACTCTCAATAAACGTGAAATCAATTTAAATCTAAAACGTCAACTTCAAACAATTGTCTACGATCATGAATCGATTTTAGAAAAATCACCACAAATCAAATCAATTCAGCCATCCTACGAGAAAACAACTGTTCGCGTAGTTAATCGAGATTGTCTTGTTGAATATGAAAACATGCTGAAACATGGCCGAAAACCTGTTGTTCTCAATATGGCCAGTGCATCGAGTCCCGGTGGTGGATATCGAAAAGGCGATGGCGCACAAGAAGAACCACTCTTTCGTCGTTCGGATTACTGTCGAAGTCTTGACAGTGAACTCGATCGTTTTTTTGAACAACAACAAGAACGTTCATATTGTTCATCGACGGGTGAACTCAAATCTTTTTCAACACAGAAAAATTCCATGTATCCAATGAAAGATTACGGTGCAATTTATACATCAGGTATAACCGTTTTTCGACGTGAAGAAACAAGTGGCTATGAGTATATGGAAGAACCAATTGAAGATGTTTGTGCAATTGCTATGGCTGCTTATTATAATCCAGAATTGAAAAACAATATGCTCGTACCCAAACTTGCAGCTGATACACGAAAAAAAATTGAAAATATATTTGCTATTGCTCATCAGCATAAACACGATTGTCTTATCCTATCAGCATTCGGCTGTGGTGCATATAAAAATCCTCCGTCACATATTGTTAGTCTATTTCAATCAGTTATTGTACAATATGTCGGTTTTTTCAAAGATATCGTCTTTGCTATTGTCGATGATCATAATGCTGGACGACAATTAAATCCTGATGGTAATTTTCAACCATTTTTCGATATATTAAATGGAATGACTGTTACATCTCGACCGATCAGTCCCATAGCTAATGTCATGTTCGGTTCATATCGATTTTCAACGGATAGTTCAACTATTTGTGATGTTTGCATTTTCTCTAATCCGCCATGTCAATACGGAGCTAAATGTACTCAAATGAACGATCAAACTCATGCGAATCAATATTCGCACACACCGATTTGCATTGATATTGCTCAAAATCGAAAATGTAAATATGCAAACGATGTCGTACATGCAACATCATTTATTCATCGTATTGCATGTCGAAACGGTGGTGAATGTGAGCATATCGATGATGAAAAACATCGTTCGGAGTACATTCATCCAGAATATTGTACCGATGGTGGTAAATGTCAAAGACAAGACGATGAACATTTAAAACAATTTCGACATTTACCTTTATGTACTCGAGCGCAGAGCTGTTTGGAATATATCAAAGATAATAACAATGCACATTGCAAACAGTTTCGTCATTGTCTACCACGATGTCAACATGGATATAATTGTGCGGGTTTTTATAATCAAAAACATGTCAATGAACAGCAACATCCATTTGCAACGCCATGTTTACGAACGCCGTTCGATTGTTCAGCGTATTTTGAAATAACACAAACGAGAAATATTCGAAGACTGCCCACAGAACTTCAGCAGCATGGCCTTGAATTTGCTCATGTCTGTCGATATGGTCGTACATGTCGAGATAAAACTTCATTGCATTGGTCAAAATCGATTCATATTGGTCGATATATGTGTTCAAATGATAAAAAATGTACTCGACTTACCGATGAAGAACATTTAAATTCATTTACACATACAGATATCCCTGATATTCGTATACCATGTCGAGATAGTTTGAAATGTCGTGATCGTCAAAACATTGAACATGTACGTTTCTATCAACATCCAACATTCGACTTAACTGGTGTAGTGAAATATTATGGTTCGAATGATAAAATAGATTTTGTCGAAAATCAAAAGAAGAACACCGATAAAATCAAAGCATTTATGAAAACAAATAGTTGCCCATCGATTTCATTAAAAGATATACCCAACGAAATTCTCAAATGGTTTCGTCAAGTACAACCTGTTCATCGTTGTAGTCCGGAAATATTCGAATCGATACTTCTTCATGGACATGTGATGAGCCGTGAATTTATGCATAATTTAACTAAACGAAAGTTTGTTGTCGATTCAATTCTACAGCATAGTCAATTACAACATATCAAAGCGTTGAATCGTAAAGATACAAAAGAAGATATCAAACAGTTTGTTACAGCATTAGTTGATCTTGAATTTCAGAAACATGGACTCTTAGCGGATACATCCTATACGAATGATGAACATAAAGACTATGTAATCAAAAAAGAAACAAAAATTTCGATGATGATCACATCTGAAGAGCTCACTGCACTACGTACGAAATCAACCGAAGTAGCTGAAGCATCGATTAAACTTCAAAAGAATCCAAGTGGAATTGGCTACGATAAAGACACACTTTTAAAAACTGATCGACTTGTATTTAGTATTCTCGGTCCACATTATGGTCATTACTACGGTGACGTTATTATTGTTTTTAAACGAGAAATTCTACATCATCCAGATGCAAATTTTACAATGCAAGCTGCAACATCATTTCCTAGTGCATCTAGTTATCGATGTCGACCATGGTTAGGTGCTGATCCTGGTGCAGAAGATCAACGAGTCAAACATTTTCATGAAACGAAACTACATGCCGCTGTTCAAGGTTATGAATATGTAGCAGCTTTAGAATTAATGTTAATTACAGCTACTCATAAAAGTTCAAAAATTTTAGATACCAAAATAGAAGATATCCTCAATGAATTAGCTAGAATGGATTCGCATCGTAATATTGAAGCGCATTTACATCAATTGATTCCTTTGGATTGTATTGATCATGTTTATATACCGAAGAATTTACATGATAATCTCGCAGCAATAACACGCAAAGCAATGACCGAAGTTCTTGCTGGACGCGTTACTGTCGTGCCACATGATGGTATAGCTAATCAGGATAGAAGTGTAACTGGACCAGTACCAGCAATAGCATCACGAGCTGAATTTCAAAATTTTGCCATGAAAAGAATACGAGAGCAATACAGACAAAATATAAGATCACCATCATCGAAGATAGCCGAAGGTTTCATTATAACTTTGCCTGCAATGCTATTCGATGATCACTATGCATTACCATTGACCATTCAACAAGCATACGCACAATATCGTTTACAACATTCTCATACTACGAAAACTGATACCGTTTATATCTATTGGAAAGCATCATTCGGTGAAATGATGTTAACATTGACAGACAGTCCAATTGATTTTAATGACAAAACTTCTGGTCTTCGTTCGCTAATCTGTTATCTTGCTCCAGTATCATCATTGAATAATAATCATGAATATAGACAAATTTCTTATATTGCATCAGGTCATCCATATGAACATACGAAAATCATGCATCATAAATCATACAAAGTTAAATCAAATAATTTCTATGCTGCATGTCATACGAATGATTTTTATACATATTGTTTGGAGATTCATCGTTCGAATGGTAAAGTCGTTTTGTATCATGCTGGTCCGAATGGAATTTATAATCACGAACGCATGTCGTATACTTTCAAACAAACTGAATGTGAATTAAATAAATTAGATTATATTCATTTAAGTTCGGGCAATGATAGTGTAAGCATTCGAAATTTAAAGATTTGCTTTCAAAAGGAAGTAGATCTTCATCCAAGTTTTGATGACGAATTTAAAGCTACTTTATGTCAAGCTGATGAAAAACCTAAAGTCGATGAATCATCTGCCTTTGCATCTAGTAAACATTCTGTCAAAAGTGATGATCATCCATCTGCTGAAGATTCAACGCCAAGAGGAGCTGGTGTCGTCGATAAACTGATGAAGCTAGTTTTTGGTGATAACGATTCACCTAAAAAACCTTGTCCATATGGACCAGAGTGTCGTTTTCAACATACAGAAGATTCGAACAAACACAATGCTGAATATTCACATTTACCTCCGCGTATTAAGAATACAAACAGTACGAAAAGTGTGTGTAAATTCGGAGCTGGATGCTACGATAACAGTGAAGATCATCGCGCAACATTTTCACATCCATCAGCTCCAAAATCACGCACAGAAGTAGATGAATTGAAGATTCCATGCAGATTTGGTCCTGCCTGTCATGATAGTAATCCTGATCATCTAAGAAAATATTCGCATCCTTCAATTCTAAAAGCAGGTGACTCGAAAATTCCATGCAGATTCGGTCCTGCCTGTCATGATCGTAATCCTGATCATCTGAGAAAATATTCACATCCATCAAAATAAATATATTCGAGATTGTATTTCGTTTACTCATTTCAATTTATTATAAGTACAAGTAGAAAAAGAGAGAGAGAGTGAGAAAAAAAAAGAAATCATTTGTTGACGGTCTCAGTACGCGCTCGGATTGATTTTTTTCTTCAAAATGAAGTTATGCTATTGCCTGAAAGAAAGACAGACACATTAAAGAGCCAAAAAAAATGAATGAGATACAGACACATAAACTGATTCATTCTCCTTGTGGAAATCAAGAAGAGAAAAAGACGCAACAAATTCGATTTGATTACAATACAACAACAAGAGAAATGTGTTTTTTTGTTCTAAGAAAAATATGACAGAGAAAAGAAACCACGAATTCTTTGGCTTTTGTTTTGTTCCACAGCAAACCGATATGAATATACAAGAATATTGTATAAAAAAAAAGAAAAAGAAAACTACTATAGCTGAACGATGCACAAATTTTCTTTTCATATTCAAGCGAAAAACAAACATTTATACATAGATTCGTAGAAAAAAGAAAGAAAGAAAGAAGGAAACGAATGAGATGTGTTATTTTTTTAAATATTATGAGATAAGATTTGATTGCCGATAACTTAAGAGAAGAATAAAATCAGTCGGCGGAAAGAGAAACAAAAAAACGTTGAACAAATAGATGAAGATAATAATAATAAATAGAAATAAAGAAGAAAATAAGATTTATTTATTTATTAAGAGTTTCTATCGTTTTTGTTAACGAGGATTCATTGACGGCGGTGGTGGCGTTGATTGAAGTCCCATTGGATTGTTATTCATCATCATTGACGATGGATCACTAGCCGAAGACATCATTTGCGAAGGATGTGGACCTCGAATTCG
>ERZ781399.2580-NODE-2580-length-14687-cov-4.957627_pt1 | contig 14687 bp, 15 predicted proteins | sample MGYA00511014_ERZ781399 | MGnify/ENA primary metagenome ERZ781399 (study PRJEB29847, sample SAMN06458254) | wastewater metagenome | isolation source: Wastewater bioreactor | place: South Africa: Cape Town | study: EMG produced TPA metagenomics assembly of the...
AATTATTTCAAATAAAACTGATTTAACAATAACATTAAATGTCGATAGTTCATGTACTCAAAAGAAATTGATTGGTCTCCGGTATCTTTGGAGAGAAACACCGTGTCCCTTGCGACAAGCAACTATTTATAGTGCAACGGATTCAAATTTACCTTCACCACCATATTTCAAATATTTTTAACATTTCCTGAATAATTTATATGAAAATATGAGAACACAAAAAGCAAAACTTTAAATAAAATGTTAAACATAAGCAGTAAGATGAATATAAAGTTTTCCATCATGTTCATTTTCAATGACTTTGTCAACTGTGAATTCGACACCAGGTTTTAAAAGAATTTCTTTTCCATTTGGAAAATCTGAAAACAAACTAATATCAGTTGCTTTCTTATCATGTTCATAGATTTTGTTCAATCGAATAATAAAAATAGTATTTATGTTAAATGTTTTAACTAATTCTAAATTTCGACTTGTCGAAGTGAAAATAATCCATCGAAAAGTTGTTCTATTTTCTCGTGCCGTTTTATATGAAATGATCGCATTTTTGGTTATTTATTTAATCAAGAAATAAAATTTAAAAAGTTTTTGATATGAAATGATATATCTTAACTTTGAAACAGAGTTTATCTCTTTTGTTTGAATACATATACTGAAGATAAGAAAACGAAGTTCTCACATAGAGTTGAATAGTTTATTTTTTATTCGAAATGGTAATTGAAGTTGGTGAATTAGCACCTGATTTTAGTTTATATAACACAGAACAAAAAGAAATTCATTAAAAGATTTAACATCCAAATCGAATGTAGTTCTTTTATTTTTTCCATTAGCATTTACAAGTGTTTGTACAAAAGAATTATGTTCAACTCGTGATGATATTGCCAATTATGAACAGCTAAATGCAGCTGTTATTGGAATATCAGTTGATTCATTATTTGCTTTGGGTAAATTTCGTCAAGAACAACAATTTCCATTTGATTTATTATCCGATTTTAACAAAGAAGTTTCACTTAAATATGATTCACTCTATGAACAATTTCTTAAGTTTAGTCTTAAAGGTGTGACTAAACGAAGTGCTTTTGTTATCAATCGACAAGGAATTATTAAATATGTTGAAATTCTAACAGATGCAAGTCAAGTTCCAGATTTCAACAAAATGAAAGAAGCTTTACAAAATGCTGATCAATAAATATTTCCATTTTTGATTAAAAAGAAAATTTAAAAAAAATAAATAAGTGCGTATTGTAAAACTTAACAACAGAAAGGACGAGAAACGAACGTTTTCTTTTTCTTTGTATCATTCTCTTAACGACTGAGAAATGAGTATAGCATAAAGATTATCTGCATATTTGATTAATATTATTGGTCATTGCCTGCCCTCCATTCCATGAATTGTCATCGAGAAACAGAAGAATTAAACAAATTCTAACATTAAAATATTCATCCTAGAACCGATATTCCTTTGACCACAGATTCGTATTATCCGTATTCGAAGACCGCTGATACTACTGCTTGCGGGATGGTTGAGATCTAATGAACGATGATGGTAGAAGTGATATTTCTTTGACTTATATGTACTTTCGGTTCTTTGGGTTTTTTTTTCTATATACCATTGGTCCAGAAGTGTAAACATGTTATTCCATCGAATGATATACGTAGCGACGAATATTGACTTCACCATGTTTAAAGAAAGAAAATATTTTTTGATTGTGCAATCATCTTCATCCAATCAATTGATCTTTATACAGAATATAGACAGACAAAACCACACGATGTCGACGTATAGTCATTGAAAACTTTTTCTTTGTGAAATTTACCTGTTCTATGTTATTATTTTTACAATGACACAACCATCGTCTTTATTATCGTTGACTATGACAAACGAAGATGTTAGTAGCGATTATGGTGAAAATCATGCAGACGTCAACAGCCAAATCGTGATAAATGATGTTTTAGCATTCAAAAACAATGAATGTAGATTGATTAATAGAATTCTCTTGAAAGTTACATCATGATTTTTAATCTATCCAGATTTGTTTCGAATTGGCAAAGTGAATCACGTTCAAGATCAGTTGATTCAAGTGACATTATTTAACCTGAAGTTAGATAAGAAGTCGGAAACTATCAACCAACATGATATTCTGTTGAAATTTGGAAATATTGGTTCAAAAGCGACATTCGAGCTCGACAATAACAATCAAAAGATGTTACTTAATAAACTTATCGAATTAGGTATATCATTGCTTCTATATGAAACAAATTTTAGTGTTTTCTTTTCAGACGCAGACTGTAATTCATTCGTTTATTTGATGGCTGAAACCAAGAGTAAAGATGATGTAAGTGCCGTTCTGTTCAGCAGCATTGTAAATAAAGAAATTGATGATGTTTTCGTCTGAATCTGGTTGATTCATTGAATATAGACATAGCTGTCGGCATATTTGATAAAATAATAGGCCGGTCATGACATGCGTCCGTAGAATATTGATCATTGTTTTTTCATTCATCAATTTCTATATAAACAATTGTGTTTTTAGGTCATTTCAAATTTGTCGTTGAACATGGAAAATATGATGAAGAAAATCATTTTAATGGACAGTAATGCTGAAGTATTACAAGAAATGTTAAGTGATGGGATTATGCATTCGTCATTTGATACAGTTGATTTTATTTTCGGATGTTTGCAACAAATACAAAGCGAAGAAAAGATTAAAACATTAGCCAAATTTGTTGCCTATCAATTGTATGAAAGCAAATGTTTAGCTGGTCTTCAACATCAAATTAATTGTTCGAATGATATTCCATTGGATATATCGAAAAAAAAATTTATCAGACAAGTCGTCCTTCAAATAAGTAAGAGTTGACATGTTTGTTATTGATTTCCTATATTTATGCTAAATTTAGATAAACTCTTTCGCGATACACATGATCTGAATGAGTCGTCAGTCATATTAGCTCTTTTTCATCTTAATTCAAGCGCTTTAGAATGGGAACTGTAACTTTTCATTGTTGTAAACATATTCACTTTGTTATTAAATAATTCTATAATCAATTAAATGAAATAAACTATTCAAAAGCTGTATCTATAAAAAAAATTCTGATTTTTTTTATCTATCATTGAAATTCAGTCAGAGTTTTGAAAGTTGAAAATACGCCGTTATAATGATTGTTTATTATTTTGTTAAAATTTTGCATGCGAAATATTTATATCGATGAATAGGTATGAATACGGTCGAATCAATAAAACGCAATTTATTTCAATAAAAATACCTTTTCGTGATTAAAAATTAAAAATAGAAGTCTTTTCATCATTTTTTCTGAATCAATTGAAATGGAATGATCGTTGTGGAAGGCGAAAATAATTCATCAATATCATTGAGTGACATCATCGTCATCCAGTAAACAACCGTCCTGTTCTAATTTATAAAATTGATTATTCAAATGAAGTAATTGACAAGCAATGGAACATAAACGTGTGACTGTTATTGTTGATGAACAATTGAATTTAACAGATTGTTGTTTATGTTCAACGGTTACAGCTAATGGTAGATTTGTCTCCATCAGAGTGAACTGAATAGTTCGTGATGAAGAATGCAAAAGAGAAATTAATTGAGTGTCAAAATTTGGAACGAATTCATCGGAGCAGAGAAGAAACTGTTGATGAATAGAAAATTGATTTTGTCGATAAATATCGGTAATAGTTGCATAAATTGTAAATCGTTGAGAGTGTTGAATTGAAACTAAACATGTTTCACTTTCTTTCACTAGAATAAAGCTCGTGCCAATTAAATTTAGAAGATTTTCATTGAAATTGAGAATCATTTTCGTATAATTCGATGCTACATATTTATCATAAGGCGATTTATTTTCGATCGATTGGAAGATCTGTTCAATTGTTTGGTTTGGATTTGAAATAAGTAAATTCGAAGTTGAGTCTTTAGCTTATTTACGAATTTGAATGGAAATATGAATTCGAAAACGAATGATTTCGTTTAGATTCGTGGAATAATTGTCGATTGATTTTCTCATATCATTTTCTGAAAGTTTATGTTCATTTGTGTCTCCTAACAATAAAACATAATCATTAGCTGAAATATCGATTAATTTCAAATCATTGAGAAGTTGTTCATTATTTAATAAAAAACGAGAGTACAACAATTATTTAAATGGTTAATGAATGCGTCGAATCAATTGAATATCGCATTACATTGAAATTTGATAAGGCAAAATCACAATACTTCGCTTTTCTATCTTAATATATCTCCGAAATCAATTCTAATTAGATTACGCTAGATGACTATATTTTATCATTATAATTAGTATTCACAGAAAAGAAAACAAACATACACATGAGAATATAGAAAAAAACTTCGTCAAGTGTCTAATGAAAGAAAAGGTCAAACATTCTGGTGATTGTCTCGTAAGATAAATAACAATTTCGATGATTGTTTGTTGAAATTAATGAAGAGCACTTGGATAATCTATTCTTCATGAGTTTCATATTGATTATTTTCCGATGATCGTGTATCACTATCTTTATCCTTCAATTATCGAATTTCATTCTTTAATTTTTGATTTTCATTCTTTAATTTTTGATTTTCCTTCATCAAACGATCAATTTGTATCTGTTGTTGCTGAATTACTAATTCCAAACGTTTAACTGTTTCAGTTAATTGTCCAATCCCAGGACGAAAAATCCGACTGTCGGATCCCGTCGGATTCACCATGGAAAATTATCGGATTTTATTGTATCCGATGGGAATTCGATTGTTTTTGTCAGAATCCTTGGTACAGGAATCCAATCGGAAGTTATAGGTGTCGGGAAAATATTGGATTAGTTGTAGTTCCTATCGGATCTGGAGTATTCCAACATTTTCCGATGTCCCACAACTTCCGATTGGATTCCTGTACCAAGGATTTCGTCGGATTTTGTTAGGATCCGATAAGATCTTGTGAGGCATGTTCGCCCTGGGTTGTTTTAATATTTCGTGCTCTTCGACATTTCTTTCCAATTGTAAGAGTATAATTTTGATAAGTTCTTTCTCATGTAGTCCAACTTGACCAGCAACTTGTTTAAAAATTGACATTGTTGTTTTCATATCTGTTGTTGAAATTCCCGTGAGAGAAGATTTATTATAAATAGCATACAATAAATCGTCATCTAAAGGATCAATTCGGATATTGTTTCGACGAAATTCGTTGCATAGTCGATCTTTAATTGGAGTAGAAATACAAAATACTAGTTTTTTGAATTCTTCTTCATAGACTAGTGCTTGCAGACTTTTTGTTTCTTCAGATAAATTTTTCACTTGAAACTGCAATTGATCGATTTTTTCCGATGAAATAAAACTATCTATGACCAACTTTTCGATAATTCGTCGTAAACTCTTCATTATTAAATCAAACTGTTCATATTGAGTAAAGTCAATGAGTGGATTTCTATTATTCGACAACAGTATATTCAACAAATCACTATGAATTTGATCAAATTCTTCGATCGATTTTATCTGACTCACATTGACATCTTGATAATTTTCTACGATATTCAGAAATTTTTCATATTGTTTTTCTGCTTCGGTTGTTAATAAATCTCGTACAGCTACTAAAAATTGCTCTCTGTTATATTATGTTTAATAATAAAATGATCGAAAACTAAATAAAATAGATTAATAACGTTTGATTTGTTAAAAAACTGTTTCCTACTAAATTTGATGAGATATACGAATATGACGAATATGTATATATATTAGTGTTCTTGTCATCGAATGATCAACATATAAACCAATAATGGATAGTTTATAAAAATGATATCTATAAACAAACGATGTCGCTCACTGATTTATTTCGAACAATGTGTTCTATGGTAAATAATCGAAGGCACATTGCGAACATAGTGCCTGGAGAGCTTTCGTTTAGTTTTACATAGCATAGGGAAATCAAAACGAATAAAGTTTCTCAAATATGACGACCAATTGAATTACTATTAAAGAGACAAATACTTTGTCAAAATGTGATCCAATTCTGAGTGGACAGGTAATCTCCAAGGAGAAAGTTAAAGAGATTAAGAAAATATTTCGGAAAGGTAAATCCTTCTACTTTTCCCGCTAATCGTATGTTCTACATGTGAATACGTTCTATTTAATTAGAATCATTGCATTTCGTCAATAAACACAATTCATTTTCATATCGTGCAATTCTTTCTTTCCCTTTTCAAAACAAGTCATGTTTCTTCATGTTAAACTTAAGATGAAATACTCAGGGCCAGCAGTTGCAGAATTCAGAATTTTGTACTTACGTGTTTATGATGATGATGTGAGTTGAAAGAATCTAGAATTCTGGTACTATTTGCATTGCTGATACATAATTCTCTACAAAGTTCTGCTGGTAGATACACAATTCTGCATTTGATTTCATTTGAAGAAGGTTATACAAGGTTTGATGAAAGCGAATAGGATTCTGATCAGAATTCTGAAGCAGCATTTGATGCGTATGTAAGCACCTTATGTGGTAGTTGCTATCAAACTTGACATATATTGGAAATAGAAATAATGACACAAAATTCTGAATTCTGCTTAGTAAGAATTCTGCAGATCCTCGATTGATAATATTTATTATTCGTAAATATAAAAACAAACGAGTCCAATTAGATTTTGAAGTTGTCATATTCGTTTATTACTTTCTTTTTTATATTTTATTTTATTTATAACATAGTAAATATTGCAATCAGCGTGAAATAAAAAAGAAATAAAGCAGAACTTTTGTTTCTATTTTATGAGAAAAAAAAAATTTTCAGATGGCTGCACTTAAAATCAAACGATGTTTCAGTTTATTTTTCTTTTTCACATCGAAATTCCGATCAGGTCATTTTATTTTATCGCATTAGTAATACTCTCGCTAACATTTTTAATGCTTCATTTTTTTCTTATCAACAGTAAGTAATAATGCAAATTATTCGATGTTTTTTAAGTATTAAAAAAACTGAGCAGAGGAGAGAAATAGGTACGTATTTTTAATGAAGTTTTTCTTTCCCTCGTCGACATTTATTTGTTCTCACTCAGAGAATTCCTTTTGTACACATATCTTACAAATATAAAGATTTTCTCTTTGCTTATCAAATAATTCGTTTGAATAACAAATTAGAATATTAACTATTGATCTTAAAATAGCAAAAAAGAGAATAAAATGATAAGTGAAAGTCGTAAAGAGTGAACTTGACAAAGATACCACAAAAAAAAGTCATTAGTCATCTTGTATTGTGTGTACTTTCTCTCTTCTCTTTTTTTTTGTTGAAATATATTTATTTCCAAATAAATCACTGACTTTAATCGTTCAGCAAGTTGTCACTATCTTCATCAATGAAAACATCAAACACGTCTGTTGCCACGTTTAATAATTATCAACATGATCATATGCACCAGATTTAAATTGTTTAAAGAAGAAACATACATAGAAGAGGAAGGAAAAATGCTCTCTCATTTCTTTTTGATTATCGTTGAGTACGCAATTATCGAGTTTCAATTGTGTGAATACGTGTCTACGCTACTGAGCAGTGATAAGATGAGAGACAGTATGAGTCCGAACTAAATATATATTTTTTCTTCTTCTTTTTCTTTTTTTGTTTCGTTGTGTCGCTTGAGAGTGCAATTCTAATGAGTAGTAGTACGTCAAGTGTATTGGCAGCACCGAGCTAATTGAATGTCGAGTACATCTCTATATTCGTATATTCGAACTGTCAAAATAACATTTCACAATGATTTTTCATGCTGAGATCAAAGAGATAAATATTCTACCGATATTGCATAAACCATCTAAGCAAGTTATACTTCACAAAGATCATATCTTTTGACTTCTATATGTGCACGCATACAAGCTGGTAGTTGCACTTTTCTTTATTCTTTATTCTTCTTCTTCTTCTTCATTTTTTTTTCGTGCATATAGATAGTCCTGTGAATGAGCACGCATGTGCCTTGCTCGATGATATTTTTTATCTAAACTTTAACAAGTCACACGCACGTACACGTACATATATCGCATATGGTCGATGCCAAACAATTATTCATGTTCGTTTGTTCGCCTTTTTTTCTTCTTCTATTTTCATGCTTCTTTTATAAAGTCAAGGCCTTTTTTCGTTTCTTTTTCTTCACTCAATTGTTTATCCTAGATATCTATTCTGAGTTCAATTATTCGCTAAGCATAAATCTTATATACACACACACATACGTATTGATCTGTCTGAAGTTTGAAATAGAAAATTGAAAAAAAAATTGTAATTACACCATAGGTACTTCAACTTTCTTTATTTCTTTTTTTTGTGACACATGCATAGTCATCGTTAGAGAACGAATGAAAAAGAGACTGAAAGGGGAGGAGGGAGAAGCAGAGCGAGAAAGAGAAAAAGAGAGAAAAAATATAATGAAAAGGTGAACTTTGTTTGAGAAAAAAAAACCAAGAAAAAAAAACCGCCGACCTCCTGTTAGTGTCATACGAACGCGTCCAATACCAATTTTACAATGAGAAGTAAGACAAAGAAAGAAAAGTATTAGACCGTGTACATATATACATATGCATTAAAACATAATGGCAATGGCATGGTACACTTCTCTTCCGGTCATAAGTATGTCGAATCTGGAAAAAAAGACAAACGAAGAAGAAAGAATAGAAGAAGAAGAAGAAAAAAAAGAAGCCGAGAGAATAAGAAAGGGAGAAAAAAGGTTATTGACCGGTACCTGCAGACAAAAAAAGGCAAAAGTAGAAAAAAGAATGACAGGAAGGAAAGAAGAAATGAGTTTTATATACACCCATATATTACAAATGGATACTCGAGGTTTGCGTCTCATCTTCGTTTACCCCTCGATGCGTCTCGGCTTCTCTTTTTCTTTTTTTTCGTATTCTGCTAAAAAAACCCAACATTCTAGATGAAGAAGAACAAGAAGAAAATGTCCATACCCATTCATTCATCTATCGTAAAGTTTGGCTAGTGTGTACTACGCGTATTACTATGAGTCGCTATTCTACTCCCACCCCCCTCTCTTTTTTTCTTTCGTTCCATTCCTTCAATATTGTCTTCGTTATGACGTTTACTCAGTTTGTTCTGTTCTCTCTTTCTCTCTGGTATTCGCCATTCTTAACTACTATTATACGCTATGCTCGCATAATAATATCTACATTCTACGCACACATACGTACACACACACACACACGTTTTTCATCTTCTCATCTTACAACACGCTTGTCTGTACATTGATTATTATCGTCGTCGTTGTTGTTGTTGTTGTTGTTTTTGCTTTTCTATAGATACAAAAAAGCAAATGCGAGAGCAGAGGCGAAAGAACGCGAGTTTATGCAATTAATCTTCATTCGTTTAATTTTCTTTTTTTTTCATTTTTTATTTAAGATTGTCTATAGTAATGCCAAGTGTCGACTCGAACTCTTCGTATTCATCATCAAATTCATCGACATCATCTCTATCATCTCCTCGCGCACTTTTAACTGATCTAAGACGTCAACAACAACAACAACAAGCACAACAACAAACGCAACAACAAGCAATACAAAATCATCTTCATTATCCACAACAAGGACGTTTTCAAATGAAAACAACGACGAGTAATACACCGTCATTAACTCAATCACATGTATGTGTCACGCGTTATAAAACCGAATTATGTCGACCATTTACCGAAACTGGTAAATGTAAATACGGCGATAAATGTCAATTTTCACATGGAATCAAAGAACTTCGAGTTTTAATGCGTCATCCAAAATATAAAACGGAATACTGTCGAACATTTCATACGAGTAAGACTTTTGAGAGTTTGTTTTATCTTCTTAAATGATCGATCGATCGATCGATTGATTATTTTATAGCTGGTTATTGTCCGTATGGTCCTCGATGTCATTTCATTCACGATATTCATGAAGCACGAACGAGTACAAATTCAAATTCAACGGATTCAAACGATCGACGACATTCCGATGCTCGAACGAATCAATCGATATCGAAATCGACGAATAGGTAAATTTATAAATATTTATGTTTTATTTGATTTCATTTCTGTTTGTCTTCAAATAGAACTCGTCTCAACAGTGATCACGCCAATGTATCTTCTTCCTCCTCGTCTCATCTAAACCAAAATTCAAATTCATCGAAATTTCCTTTTTCATTCGATGAATTCAATCAATTTCTACTTTCATACGGGACTGGTGATGTATTTCAACAGCAATATCAACAAATTGATCAAACACAATTACCCCAACAACAACAACAACAGCAGCAACAACATCAGGACTATTATCCGTCTATACTATCAACAATGACAAATTCGTTAACACCTCGTACATTTTCATCATCATCATCATCGAATAGCAGTGTAACTCCACAGTATCTTTAAGACTCGTCAATATTAACGAGCTTGTTTTCTGTTTTCATTCACCGTCCGTTCATTTGCTCTCGTGCTCTATTATTATACATAAGTTATACATAATAATATATCTATATATATATATACGTAAATGTTCTTGGTTTCTATCGTCGTCTTCTTCTTCTTCTTTTTTTTCTTTTTTTCTTCTTCGTCTCTTTTTTTTATTTCATTCAGACAAATTGACGAAACGGTGCTGTACTTATCCTCTGAAGACATGTCTTATCGTACGTATGATATTTCAAGCAAAAAAAAAGAAAACTGTCGATACATATGCGTATGTGTATCTCGTGAGAGAGAGAGAGAAAAAAAGCGAATGACATCAATTTGAATTGATAAGCATGCTCTCAGGTTTTTTTACTTGCTATTCAAGAGGCAAAAAAAAGTAATAATAATAAAAAGAAAATATGAAATAAATTTTTGAACAAATATTTATTTGAAAGTCACTTGTCGAGAAAGAAAAAAAAAAGAGATATGAATATCCAATTAAAGAGATATATTTATGATAATGATGAATGCACCCGTTGGCAATACCTATTTGAGAAAAGAAAATTGAAAGTACTTGAAATTTACGAAACAAAAAAAAAACGAGGGAAAAACTACTCATAGTTCTGCCCTCAAGCAACGTTCTCTCGTTTTCTTTTTTTTTATTGACACTTTCGTTTCTTTCTTATTCTTCTCTTATGCCAATACAATTAAAAGTGAATACTCACATATACTTTTCGTTCGTTTTCTATGCTGTATTTATTCTCATATCAAGAGACTTGATCATCAATAGAATAATATTTTTGCTTGAGGTATACACACACACACACATACATTCGATTAAAAATATGTCATCAATATCGAAGAGAAATCTATGTAGCGAAAATGTGATGAAAGGCAAACAAGACTTGTATACATAGTGCATTTTCATTCCATCATACTTCAAACATTTCGATGGTTTCGTTTGTAAGCAGAATTATGTTCAGTACTAATTTAAAACATAAATGAAAACCCTCCGATGACAACGACGCTGAATTCAAGATGGTATCCATTTTTTGTCATTTGATGTTTATCTTCGATCGACGTACGTCGGTTTTCTATAACGTAAACATTTGTAACAGATTTGTTATTGACGTTTGACATACGTTGTCAAAGAACTCGGAAAACGGTCTGATGACGAAAAAATACGAGAGATTAAGTTGTTCATTAAATAACAAAAAAAAAATATTTATCGATAATGATATTGATGATGATGATGAAGAAGACCTTGAAATTGTCATTCATCGGACAGATTTATTCAAATGATTGATCAATTAGTATCAGTATATCAGTTGTATAGACATTTACATGTAATTACGAGAGAGAAAGTAACTAACAAGAATTCAAACGTGACAGGGATAACAAATGCGAAAGACAAAAAAAAAGAATGATAAACTTATCAATAGTCTATCCGAATATAGACATACAAATATTCTACTACGCAGATCATAAATCGTTCTCTTTTTTTCTGTGTGTATACATTAGAAGAGATTATAAATTTTTATAACAGATTTTCAATGAACAGAAGTATTGTAAACTTTCTACTTCGGCTCGTTCTTTCTTTCCTTTTTACTATATGTAATGATGATAATTATGAAATAATAACAAGAAGTGAAATGGTTCATGACAATTAAAGGAGTAACTAATGTAATCACAATGACAAATAGAGATCATATGACAACGAAAGAATATCGAATTGATGGTTATATGCATGATTAGTTGATTTGTGATGATGGATGAGAAACAAAGAGAATTATATAATCTGATCTTTCTCTCTCTCTCTCTTCCATCTTTATTCAAGCACACGCATAGAATAAAAAGTTTGTCTGCTAGTCTTGTCACTTTGATTTATTACTGTTTGATGCTGTTAACGCACAGACTGTGTTCTGCATGAAATGAATCGAATCAAATAAGTGAAAACTTCGTTTGTTTTATTTGAATGCATCTGAATGTTAATCAATTTAAAACACAGAGAAAAAAAAAGCTTTTGACACTACAAAAACACTTTATTGAAGATATATTTTTAGTTACCAGAATTTTGTTTAAACTGAAATGTCATTTTCATTTCATGCTAATTATTTTGAAAGCTTTGGTTTCACTCAGTGAATATCATTGTTTCAATCGGATTTTACGCAAATCGAAAGAATTTTTATTAAAAAAAAATATATATCTATGTTTTCTTTTCCACTATAAACAAAAGGAAGACTTATTGATGTTCTTCAATAGCAATGACCTAATTGAAAACGTAATTTTAAAAATAAAAGTACTGCTAAAATAGAAAATGATCTGTCTTTCGTTTGATTGATCAATCGAACAACCAATGAAAAACTCATTTACATACTGAAGATTACCTCATGTATTTTTTGTCTTAGGATTGGACATTTTGTACTAGTTGTTGTTATTTTTCACTCAAATTATGTCAGATATTTCATCATTTCGTAATAAAAATCCATCAATTCAATCGAAATTTATCAGTCAATTAGAACAAGAATTTACGACTATCGTACGATTGCTCTATTCATCGAGTGTACCTCGACCAGCACTTGAAAGTCAAATTCTACCGTATATTGCTAAAAATATTCATTTTAAAGATCCATTACAAGAAGGCAATGGCAAAGAATTATATCGTGATAGTATTAAAGGTTTTCATAATCTTTTCTATTTCACACATGATACATTTCAATTGCAAATTAAATTGAATAATGATGGTCGAACAGGTCGTTGTATTGTCGATGGAATTATTAATATTAGACAATTTTCATGGTTATATACATATCCATTACGTGCAATGTTTGTATTTGAATTTCGTTTATTAAGCAATCCAACAACGGATAAACCTCAATTTGAAATATTTCGACATGAAGAAATGTGGTTTGTATTTTGTTTTGTTTGTGTTCTCAATCAAAAAAAAAAAGTTGAATCTTTCAAAGGTCAATTTGTGATATGATCGATGCAGTACCTGGTATTGGTTGGTGCTATAAAAATCTCGTTCGCCGTGGATTTACTTATTTATTTGCCGGTATTTCAAGATTAAGTTGTCTTTTACATGATAATCTCGTACAAGTCATTAAAAAGAAAGAATAAAATCGAAACTATTTATATATTTTCTTTTTGAAATAAACGACAAACTTTTGTTTTTCTTATATTTGAACTTCTAGATGATATTTTTATATTCTAATTAATAATGAATAATGTAGACGAGGTTTGTTAAAAACAAACAAAATTGAAGAGAATTGCAAAAAACATAAAACTCTTTTTCGTTTTCATTTAATTAGTTTACACCATGTTTTTATTGTGATGGTTATTATACGCGATGTTTCGGTGATCCTATCTGTCGAATATGTCATGCTTTTATCTATCCACATGAAATAGATCAACAACAGGAGCCAAACATTTGTGAAGATGTATGTTTGAATGAATTAAATCGACTGATTGTCTTTGTTTTTTCTTGTCTAAATAGAAAGGTGAAGCAGATGATTCGGGAAATGAAGATACCGATGATGGTTATGCATGCGCATCGGGTTCAAGTCGACCAGCAAAAAAATCATTGACAACAGCCAATAATTGTGATTCATCAGTTCAATCGAATAATAACAATTCTTTATTTTCATTAGCATCAGCTAATCGTAGAAATGATCTATTAAATGAATTATTAATTGAACTCACTGGTCCAAAAGTGATCTGGAACGATCAAACATCATATTTAAGTCAATTACCACCCGAAGTCATGTTAACTCTTATGAAATGTATGGATGATTTGAGTATCTATGCATTAGCCAAAGCATCTAGTCGTTGGAGACAATTGATTGATTCAACAGTTGATTGGAAACAATTTATACGACGACGCTGGCCACTTTTTCCTCTAACTGATGATGATAGTAATAGTGTAAATTTAAGTCGTATTTATGATCAATTGTATGTCAATGAGAATGATTGAATTAATCATGCTTTTTAATGTATTTATTTTAGAATTCGAAGTTCAAGTTGTTTTATATGTTTAAGTGATACCGGTATTCGGGTATGTTGAAAATAAATTGGACATATTCTATTGATTTTAATCATTTATTAGTTCGAAAATAACGGACAAATGCAACCGACATTGTGGCGTCATCGACGATTGCAAAGCGAAATTCGAGCATTACGTGTACGAGAATTTGATGTTTCGTATAGGAGACGGTCTTTGTTCTATTATAGGACGATCCACCCGATGGAATACGTGCTGAACCATTGGATTCTTCTTGTTGCCATTGG
>ERZ781399.2598-NODE-2598-length-14618-cov-4.378974_pt1 | contig 14618 bp, 11 predicted proteins | sample MGYA00511014_ERZ781399 | MGnify/ENA primary metagenome ERZ781399 (study PRJEB29847, sample SAMN06458254) | wastewater metagenome | isolation source: Wastewater bioreactor | place: South Africa: Cape Town | study: EMG produced TPA metagenomics assembly of the...
TAAGATTTAATAGAAAAACATATTCGAACGTCGCACTTTAGTCTGTTTGTTTTTTATACTAAAAGTCATCTTCACGCAAAGATCGTCTATGATTGTAACAATAAGAAGAATACTTATATGTCACTTCGGTTCGCATTTTTTCAGGCATGAATATCACATCCTCGAACGCTCTCTGTATTCAACAATTACGTAGAGGTATTGCCATGTCAACCGCAAACTTCATGTGAAAAAGAAACTACTTATTTCTTTCTTTTTTTGTTAATCATTTTTCTTTAAATAAAAATGACCGAATCACAAGCTGCACCAGCAAATGATGAAATCAATGCTCAAGAAAATCTTCTTCACGATCCATCATCATCATCTGTGTACACAATAGGCAATGGATCACCACAAATTCCAGCTCATCTTCTACAAATCATTGAATATGAATTAACATCGACGAATAGTCCATCATTAGCTGATATTCAAGCTTATCCAACGACTGCTTATTTTAATAAAACAGTCATACCAATTATAATCGAAGGTTTAACAATTGTTGCTAAAGAACGACCCAAAAAACCTATCGAATATTTAGCTGCATTTTTTATGAAAAATCGAGAACGTTTCGGAGAAACAATTTGAAAAATAAAAATTTATAACATTTTTTTTTTCTTTTCAAATAATTCTCGTTCTTCACGCTCATTTATAATTTATCATTACTTCGGAAATTAGAAACTGGCTAAATCATTCATTAAATCGAGCAGCTCTATATTATAAAAGCTAAAAATACCAAAATAGGTCATAATTAATCTTTAGTTGTGATTTTTGAATATAGATATTTTTATTTATAACCTATCTTTCAGGTTAATAAAGATGTCAGCAAAAAAAAACAACAGATTCTTTTCTTTTCCTCTGAGATAACAGAATCTTTCAGCTTTCGTATTCAATGAGCGTTCTTGAGAATATTTAAATGAAAAAAAATTTTGTCTGTTCTTTGCCTTGATCGAATATAAAATAAGAAACCAAGAAACTCAATGAAAATACGCGGATAATTAGCATAATATAAATCTCCAACTGTGCATGTCTTGTTGTAGTCTCAAGGCAATTTTATCTTCTAGCATGCAATTTCATGAAACAGATGGTTAATTTCGCTCGAGACATTGACACTCTTATTTATAGAATTGAAATAAAATGACTCTCGTCTTTTGCTTCATTATTGTCTATTTATTTTGAAGCTTTAATATATCTTTTTTTGTTATCTAACGAAAAGCACTAGATTGAGACAAAAGAGAATAATGCTGAATGTCTGACTTTTTTGTTCGCCGAGTTCAGAAGAACATGAAATATTAAGTACAAATTAAAATTATATATATATCTAAGTTTTTAAAACATCAAAAGTCGCTTTGATCTGCTGGAAGTAATTTTTTCGAAATCATGCATTTATTAAGGAAATTATCAATGCTATCAAGATGAAGTAAATATCACATAGATTGATAAATGAGATGAGAAAGAAAACAAAAATAAACAGATTGATTTCCTGTCAATAAACAATATCTGTATTTCATTTTCGATTTGTGCTCTGTTTTCTTTGACGACAAATATTAGCAGATGTTCGTTTTTCGTTCGACGAATGAACTTTCAACAGAAGAGAAAAAGAAAGAAGAAAAAGCAATCGATGCCCTTATGAAATTGCTTTCGTAAAGAACATGCATGACCTTCGTTGAGGGTGACCGTTGGCGTGTGCGTTATGTCGAAACTCTTATCGAATCAAGCATTGAGTTCATGATTACATAGTGTCCGCTCTGACCTTGACCAACGGGTGATTTATGAAAGCAAAAGAAAAAGAAAAGGAGAAAAAATATAGATTCATATTGTACCATCGGTCAATCGACAAGCTTATTCAAGGTCATCGAACTTGTTAGATTTAACTATTTGCATTTGCACATGCTTATCTACCAACAAGACTAAAATCCGTTGTTTTCATCACTTTTTTCCGTCTTTTGCTACTGCTTATTCAACATGAATTATTTCAATGAAGTAAGTTCTTTATATATATATATATATAGTAGTGTAAAAACTGCCTTGATATTTACATCGAACAAAGCGAGAGCGAGCGAGAGAGAGAGAAAAGCAATTTATCGAGAACCAGCCGGGCTGTTGTTGTTGTCGTATTATTGACATCATCAAGGATCTTACATATGCTTATAATGATTGCATGAGAAAAAGAACAGAATCAATAAGGCCAAAATAATAAGTAGACGCAGACACGAATACATAACGTAATATTACATAAAAAATGGAATAGATATGCATAAAAAAAATGAGATAAAGAAAAGCAAAAAAAAAAAAAAATAAGCAAAAGAAAGAATAGAAGAAGAAGAAAAAAAAATAACGAAGAATTGCATAATAGCAATTCGATATGAAAAACAACGAGCTTTTTTCTCTCTCTCTCTCTTTCTCTCTTTTTCTTGGTTTAACCACGACATTGAGTGATGAAAGAGACCTGGTAATAGTACGCAATTATTTGTCTTGTTCTTTTCTCGGTATTCATAACGATCCTCAAGAATGTAGTTGTGTTCCCTATTTTTTTTTCTTCTTCGTTCTTCTCTTAACTTACGCAAGAGAGAAAAAAACAACAAAACAAAAAAAAAGAAAAGAAAAAGACGAAGAAAAACGACTGCTATTACGTTTACTAACGAATAATGGTAATCTAATGCAATCACACATCGTAAGAAGAGAAAAAAAACCTACCATCCCTGAGTAGACGAAAGAAAAACCGAGAAAAATAGAGCGTAAGAGAAAAATGAGAAAGAGAGGCTAAGGAGCGCGAGAGGACAGAAAACAGAAGAAAAGAAAGACGAATCAAATCACGCAATCGCTCTTCGTCATCATCGGGCGCCACCAAAAAACATTATTCGCGTTCTTTTATATTCAACGCTCACAAGGACATTTGGATAGATTGATAGTGTTGTTGTTGTTGCTGCTGCTGCTGCTCGATGCGTGTTGATTGAACCAATAACAACAACAACAATAGCAGATTCTTTCGAAATAGAGAAAAAAAAACAAAACAAAACAAGAAAGAACTATCCGACCGAGAAGCTTCCTTTCGTCCATTCATTCCATACCCGGTGAATTGTTTAGACAAAGCAAAAAAGTATAATTATATTTTCGAGAATGGTAAGTTGAATTTTCGACATCGATGAACATTTTGTTTTGGTTCGTTCGACTTTGTTCTTTTAACCTGTCATACAAATAGTTATTCAAACTTTTTTCTATTTGTTGATTCTCCGCATTTAGTTTTTGAAAAACATAGTAAACCTTAGGCAAAACATGAGTCAAGTAAACAACTGATAAAAAAAAAGAAAAACTTTATTTTCAAATGATGTAATAACACAGCGTCAAAGTAAAGATATGTCATGCATGTAGTAAAAATAAATATAGACGAATGAAGACGAAGAAGAAGAAGAAAAAAAACACAAGAAACTTAAAGTCGTCATTTCTTTTCTTACTCACATTTAATCTTTGCTTTTTCCTTTCTCGTCTTAAATCAGGTTGGTCCGGTGACAAACGACGAATCATCTATGAGTCCAAATAATACAGATTCTTCTCAACAACATTATCGTCTCCAATTGCTCGCTCAGGCAATTGAAAAAGTTGAAAATGAAAGTCTACAAAAGAAAATAAGCGTACCGACATCGCCAATATCACCTAATCGACAACAACAACAAACACAAGTTCCACTAGACTCACTTTCCATGACCACACAACAACAACAACAGGAATTAATTATGAAACTTCTCGCTCAGCAAAATGTTGCCGCAGTCATGGCTGCAGCTGCTGCTGCCGCTCAATTGCAAATTCATCAACAGAAAAAGCACGAACCAATTTCACCTCGACATCGTCAGCATCGTCGACATCAGAAAGTCCAATTGACTTCTCATCTCATCGTTCACTCGACGACAACAACGATTGTTCGACGCCATCGTCGCCAATATCCAACCAACATCAATTAATTTCAACAATGCTACAAAATCTTCAATCATCTCCAACAACTCCGTCGACATTTCCATTGCTTCTAACAAACAAAAATGGCAAGCCAACACGACCATTCAAAGCGTATCCACGTGAACCTCTAATGTTGCCACTTGGTTTTTGTCCAACAGCTGCACCGACAGCCGATCAAACCAATATTCTTCTCGAAGCAGCAACACGAACGACATCGAATCGTAAACGTCTTGCTCAAACACAAGAACGTCTCAAACAACGTTTACAACAGCAACAACAACAACAACAGCAACAAACTCAACCGTATTTCATCTCATCATCCGGTGCACAAATTTTACAACCACCAAAAAAACGTCATCGAACTATGGAAAGTACGAATTCAAATGAGGAAAATACGACAATAACACCCTCAACGGAAAATAATAATACGAATTCATCTTCAACAACAACAACAGAACCGAGTCCAAATGATGAATTGAATAATTCGATTAAAGATGATGCTTATTGGGAACGACGACGAAAAAATAATGAAGCTGCCAAACGTAGTCGAGACGCACGACGAGCTAAAGAAGATGAAATTGCCATACGGTACTAACTCGAGAGTTTTAGCAACAACAAAAAAAAACTAAAATATGTTTTTTTCTTCTTTCCTATTTACAGAGCTGCACTTCTCGAACAAGAAAATATCAAATTACGCCTTGAAGTTTCTCAATTAAAACAAGAAACAGCGAAATTACGTTGTATGGTCTATGCGACATCATAGTCATATTGTTCTCTCTCTTTATATATAATTCTATGTATGTGTATGGTGGTCTCTCGGTGATGTCTGTGTATCTTACTCGTTATAATGACTTCTTTATTGTGTCTCTTGTCAAAACAAAAAGGTATTCATCGAGTTGTTTGATTTTTATTTCGATCTCTGCAAGGCAGTGGTGTATTCTCTCTTTCTCTTCTTTCTTTGTTTTTCGAAAAACCCAATAACATATTCTCAAGAGCCGAGCTCGAGATTATGATCTACAAATTTCTACTGCTTTTCCAAGAGAAGAAACGTTTTTATTCTATCATTTGCCATTGATGTGCGTGTGTGTGTATACGTTTATCTTGACGATATATTTCAATTGCTTCGTTTCATGACATCGTTTAATGTTTCTTTTTTTTTAGTTCTTCCCTTATATTTCGTTTCACGCGCTTCACATTTCATTTCAATTCGTTTCGTTTCGTTTCTTTCTTTTTTTTTATATTACGCAATATATCTTGCTGCTTTTGTTGTGTGTTTAGAATTGTTTAGAATTTTATCAATTAATGTATATGTCTTTTGTGTTGTTGTTTTGTTTTTTAAATGTAAACTAAATCTCATTGAATTTACATGTGTGTGCTTGTTTGTTTTTTTTTGTCACATTCTAAAAGACAAAATATATAAGAGTTTGTTTTTCTCTGTGGAAAATTCAATTCGACTCGATTCGGTTTTAATGAGTAGAAGATCTATTAACACCTATGTGTGACCTCATCGGATCATATAACACATTGATAATGATTAGAGAGAAAAAGCCTTCTCCTTGATATTGACATTCGAGTATACTTGACAAAAGAAAAAACAAAAGTGTATTAAAACATCAAACGAAAATGTGTAAATAGCGACTTTGTGGAAACAAATGTTCGTGAATAAAGATCAGCAATCAATTGACGTAATGAAATTTCAATAGACTATTGAATTCGTTCTCTCATTGCCTCAGGTGTTAAATCAATGGAAATATGCAATCAGATGTGAGTTGATTAGATCAGTGAACTAGAGAAACGAGAAAAAGAGAGCGAAAGAGAAAAAGAGAAAGAGAGAAAACGTATGTATGCACGGAATTCATTGATGAGAAAATCATCGATGAAAATGTTGATCGAAAACAAATTGTAAATTCATGTTTTTTTATCGCCGTGAATTCAAATGACGTTTGCCATAATAAGATCGAATTGATCTTTTGTATTTATGTTTTTTTTGTGCTCATTGTTGTTTTTCTGATTCATGTATGTAAAGAGAAAAGAAAATGAAAATGTGTTTGTTTTGTTCGTTCTAAAATAAAAAGAAAGACTTGAAATTCCTGTACAACGAAAGGTTATCTATTTTGTTACTAAAAATAGTTGTTATATGTACTTTTTTCGAAGGGGATGATATTCGGCGCCATCTATGCGTTAGGATCTCGTGAAAGAATGGGTCGATCGTGCGTTCGAAAATCTTTTTTTCTACCTATAATCGATTAAATATGAAAGAGAAAATTAACGACTATTTTCGTTCGAAAAATATTTACCAATCATTCTGTAGATTGATTCTCTCGCTCTCTTGCGAATCGAATCGAGCAATCGAAGTATATTGACGACAGAAGAAGAAAAAAAACCGAGAACATTCGAAAGAATCATTATTTTTTTGTCCTTAAATTTTCAGATGAGTTCAATCTCAATTCTTGAAACATTACCAGATGAATTATTATTAGAAATTTGTAAATATCTTCTGTGTATCGATGTTCTTCTTAGTTTTGATAATCTCAATCAACGATTCGTTTGTTTAACACGTGATTATCGTCGTTGTGTATCTTTACATAAAGCATCCTATAAACAATCATTTCAATTCTGTACAACTATTCTTCCACAAATCGGTTCATATATTCAAACATTAATTATTGATAATTGTTATTCATCTCTACAAGCTATTGTATTTCCAACATATTTTACTCACATTCCTATGTCAAAATGTTTTCCTTGTCTTGAAAAAATTATTTTAATTTCATTTCGACCTGATCCATTATTAGTTTTATTGAATATTTTAACTAATCTTCGATCACTGTCTATTATTGAATTACGTAGTCTTTTTCGTGTAACTCTCAATCAACAAAGTGAAATTTTAATTGCACTTTTTCAAGCCAATAATCAACGAATAAAATCGATTCATATCGATGATCAATCATGTCCATTAAATCCAATTCGAAAGTATTTCTTAGCAAAAAAACAATATTCAAATATTCATCATCTTCAAATACAAATTTCGACACTCAATGATCTTTCATTTCTTCTACAATTAATACCAAATATACAATCATTAAATGTTTCAATAACTAAACGACGACACATCGATCATCTCAATCGTTTATTTTCATCAACGAATCGATTGAATTTACTTCGAACTTTGCAATTTAAATCCGTTCAACATTCGTGGACATTCGATGAATTAAATCATCTATTCAAACATTTACCAACAATCGAACATTTATCATTGAATATTCGTACGTCCGATGTTCGTCTTATAAACGGACAAATTCTTCAAAATTGTCTTTCAAAACAGATTCAAACATTTCATTATGCTGTACATTATCTTCCCGAACAAATGCTATTCAATGTTGAACAAATTCGACAAACATGGCAAATGTTTCGTCCAATTGTATGTTTATATAATCGAACCGAAAATGATTATATGTTTTTACATACATTACCATATTCATCGTTTGATTATCTCGAAGTTTCATCAACAGTCATGAATTCATTGATGAATTATTCGTATACAAATATTCAACGTTTACATATTGATTGTGATTGGAAAATCAATGAAATCTTTCCAATAATTCGTTGTTGTCAGTATATTCGATATGCAATGATTTGGTTTCATGGAAATCTTATGAGTACGAATGAACAACAATCGACAGATTCGAGTAGAATTTTTCGAATTCATGTATTCTCTGAAATTAAAATTTCGTTTTCTGTTTATTTGCTTAGATTGTACGAATGAACAATTGTTATTGCCAAAACTTGTTCGACTTCATCGTTTAGCTTTAGTCGGTTCTTGTCCAATTGACCTCGAGAATTTCTCCATTCTTCTCGAATCAACACCGAATCTCTTTCGTTTAGATTTACCCTATCAAACATTGAAATCTATTCTTCAAATTCCACAATTATGTTTTCTTCTTCGACAACGTATTACAGCGTTGACAATCAATGATCTTCCATCGGCATCGTCCGAACAAAATCCTTTGTTTATATCTCATCTTGTTTCGATTTTTCAGCATATTCAACATTTTTATGTTGATATGCGTTCGTTAGATACTCATATCGATGAATTTGTTCTACGTTATCTCGATGAATTTCATCGACAAAATCGAACGCTAACATCGTTTTGTGTTGATGGCAAACCATCGAATGAATTGAAACGAAATGCATATGAATGGCTTCAACATCAACGAAATGATTTTATTCAGAAGAAATTTACAGCATTTTTTAATGATAAAGTCGGACGACTGTTAATTTGGTTGTGAAGATATTTATTTGAGAATAAACATAGACGAAAAGGAAAAACACGAGAGAGAGACACTCAACAAGATATTTCAAAATATAAATAATTGATTTGACAATAGAAATAGTTTCTGTCGAATTTGATTGACATGATCAATAGAATAATAAGAACAAAAAAATGTTCCTTTTTTCTTTTTTTCTGCATTGTTCTTGTCCGTTGAAATTAGTGTACATTTATCAAATTGAATGAAAGAAAATATTTAATAGATTTTCAATGAATTATTAAAGTGAAGATCATTTTCTACGATTAGTTTGACATATCCTCACGAGATATTTATTCTGCATTCGACATAGCACACGATAATCAATGCAAATATCATTCAAAATGAAGAAGAAGTAAAGTCTCATTTCGATCGGATTTAGTTGCAATTTGAAACTATCTTGTTTTTGCTTTCAATAGATTAGAATCGATCAATCTAGTCAAGCAATAAATTTATGTTTATAATTGAAAAAAAAACATAAGTTCTCGTTGAGATGAAAGAAAAAGAGAGGAAATTAAAATTATTCATTGCGACTAGTAGAAAGGAAAACAAAATAAGAAAAAATGTAAGGTAAGTATGATGAGATTTCTTATTGAAAAAAAAAGAACGAGAGAGAAAAACCTTCTCTATCTCTGTATGTTTTTAAGTGACAACAAAGCTAGACAGATGTTTTCTTTTTATTATCACGAAATGAGGAGAAAGAGTTTTGATAATGACAGAAACTGAATTTTCTCAGCTTGTTTTATGTCAGAAGAAGAAAAGAAAAATTAGCTTCGCGCAATAGGAAAGCTATACAAATATGAATGTACTCAAGAAAGTCTTTGCATATGTTTTTCTTTCTTATTCTTCGTACGTTAGTAGTTTGTTTTATTTATATAGACGCACATAGTCATAAAAAGCAAATCAATTATAAATAAAAAAAAGAAAAGATTTGCTGTTCCTTTTTACAGTCTATTATTTTCAATGTGATCATTGATATTCATTTAGTTCGTAATAATCATTGTCATTTTAACTACTTCCGTTCGTACTTTTCATTGGACTTAAATGACAAAAAAAAGAAAAACATATTCTCCTAACGTGATTTACAATTAGTGAATAATAGTTATTCGTATATAATCAATTGAGACGTGTATGACAAGACCGAATAGATCAGTATGAACTCGTTGATATTTTTGGAAATTGAAGAAACGATCATCAATTCGTTGTTGTTGAGACTTTCGTCGTCGCCTGCTGTTTCTTTTTTTTTCTAATCATCGGATTTTCTTTTTCTTTTTCTTTTTCATGCGTAAATTCTTAATCGATTTCCGACTAATATCTATCTATTTTTCTTCGCTAACGTTTTAGAGATAGTAAACCGCATGTATTTTGTCTCTCTGCTTCTCTCATTTTTTTTGCCGATGAAAAAAAAATAGATTAAATAGAATGGGAAACAGAGAGCGAGAGAGAGAGAGAGAAAATAATTGGACCTGGGAGAATTGTTGTTTATCTGTAGATAGATAGTCCAAAACGAAAATCGAATAAGTATGTATGAAACTCGATCTCTCCTCTTTAAAACGATTTTAATAAAGCGAAGAACGAGAGAAGCGTTTCCGAAAAGGAAGTAAAAAATCGAGTTACTAATCATTCTAACTATCACAAAATCCCATTGAGATGATATTTTAGAAGGAAATTCTCGTTGTCTTTTTTTAGTAACACAATCATTGATGTATTCAGTGTTGTTGTCTTTTTTTCTTCTCATCTTAAAGCATTTGTCATCGATAGATAGATAAGCTCGATTGTGTTGTTCATTTACACACAAGGTAATAATAAGAAATAACTAATGCATCAACATCTCGCATACTGATTAGGTTATTCTTTTATTCGAAAAAATTTCTTCCCTTGTTCTTGATATAACATTTGTTTGTACTATCAAAAGATGACACATAGATATATGTTGAAGTTTGCTTCTTTTTCTTTTCTTTCTCCTTGTGTTGCCCATCTTGATTCTGAATATGTGTATATTATCATCATCATGATCAACAACAACAAAAACGCCAGATATCCAAATAGAAGTAAATATATTAAGAACCATAAACAGACTGACAGAAAAAAGAAGTTGTTTGCATATATTCATTACTTGCTTTAATAATATTAGCACTGCCGATTTCGAATGTCGTTGTTGTTGTTGTTGTTGTTGTTGTTACTACTGTTTGTATTATTTTTATTATTAGTTGATAGTATTTGTTTGAAACATCAAGCTACTCTATCAACACTCGGTTGAAGTACTCGTCTGTTTCTGTCTATTATATAAATATCCTTTTAGCTACTAATGTTTATATTTTAAAAAGAAAAGATAACGCGATAAAAACTTTTTTGTCCTCTTTTATTTTCTAATTCCGAATAAGCCAGTCGTCATTATGGATGACAGTTTCCATTAAATGAGAATAGAAGAAAAAAAATCTAGAAATTCTTCAGTTGACTATGTCATATGGATAAATACAATGTTTATTTGCTTGAAATCTCTGTCATAGCATAGCAATAGTTTGTTGTGCCGTCGTTCTATCGGCTTATCTAAATTGACAGTCACAACTTGACGTGATATTTAAAGTGATAAACAAAAAACGGCTCGAGAATTTTATCTATTAATTTTCTAGCGTCAGATAAGTACATCATTATCATAATCAGACTAGTTTATAAATATCTGTATCAACGAAGCATATTTGCTTGTTTTCTTTTTCTTTTCGAAAACAGACAAGATGAGTGAAAGAATTATTTGATTAATTGAATTTTTTATTCTTGATAAGTAGCTAAAAGAGAGTGAGAGAGAGAGAGAAAAAAACTATGTGATTGTTGTTTTGTAATTCGATTTCGGGCAGAAAAAATGCACTTTATCATGAAAATGACCTATTAGCTTGTTTTTTTTTATTAATACTATTATTAGTACTATTATTCTAATGATTTATCTTTGTTGATTTTTACACGTCTAATTCTAACGTGTTAAAATATTCTCACAATTCTTTTGTCATCTCATGAGAATTTCGAACTTAATTACACATAGAATTTTCGAGTTCATCGAGCAAACTTTTCTCATATTAGTAAACCTTTCCTTTTGTTGTTGATATTCTTCGGCTTTTTCTCTCTCTCTCTCTCTTGTTTTTTGTTGAATAGATTTCTTGTTGTTCGTTAGTTTCCTAAATAAAAGAAACTGTCGCGTATAGACATATTTTGTTTGTTTGAAAATTCCGAGAACGATGTCTTTTGTTCGGATGCGACCGAACAAAGACCTCAACCGCTTGCCTTTTCCTCTTCTTTTTCTGTTCATTCGAATAGTTTCGATAGTCTATCTTTCAAGAGTGAGAACATGCACTTATCATCATCTTCTTTGACGATAACAACGAAAACAATTAATTTTGTTAATATTCCGCACTTGTAATTTAATTTTCTTCACGAGAGCAATAACAACGAAGACATAGAGAGAGAAAAAAACTTTTTTTTTTTCGATTTGGCTTTGGTAAACCCACACGCACACATACACAATATGAACATTAAGTTATGCATAAAAACAAATAGAAAATTTATTGATTTCTTTCTTTTTTCGAACTATTTTTAGTGATAAGAATTGAATGGAAAAGAAAAAAACATGGGAAGTACAACATCTATATATATGTAGATACGCACACTGTTTCTTTTGTTTTGCTTTTTATTTACATAATTGAGTATGTGACCGAGAAGACACGATGAGAAATAGAATTTTCACATTTCAATCGGGTTTAGTCTTATTGAATCAAAGATTTTCTTATTTGAAAAACCTATGCCAAACAAGTAAAAGTATTTTCTTCTTTAGTTTTTTTTTGTTGTTGTTGAACTCTTGATGATTGAATCAAAACGAGAGTCTACTTTTTTCTTCTATGTTCTCGGAAGCGTTTTATTCGACGACGAAAGAAAGAATCGTCTAATCATAGTTGATTATTTGTTTCTTAAATCGATCAATTCAACGAGAAGAAGAAAGGCTTTTCCTTTCAACCGAAAGCAAAATTCACATTCATAGGAATAAAAAAAAATCTTCTTATTTAATCAAAGTTTCTTTTAGATATGATTTTTTCTCTACGAAATTAATCATTTCCGTCGTTGGCCTTGGTAGTCGTGTGTGTGCGTATGTGTGTGCACTTCTTGTTATTTTAAATGAATAATCATGTTCTTTTACAAGCGACAGATTTTTCTGTCGAACAAAATTTAACTTTAGTCTTACTTAACAGTCGAACGATTGATATCAATGAAACACAAGGCAATTGCAGTATTGCATTGCAATATCAATTTATTGAACATATTTTCTATTTATATTTCATGTCACCATTATGTCTTATTGGACTTATTTTAAATGTGATTAATTTAATCATATTTGCCGATCGTTCATTTAAAAATTTAACATTTAAATATCTACGTTTAATTGCATTTGTTGATTGCATAACATGTATACTTGTTTTTATTTATTGTATAACAAACTATACACGACCACATACAATGAATGACAAATATTTTCGTATATGGTATTTAGTTAATGTTTATTTTCCATTAGCCAATATAACTGCAGCTTGTAATGTTCTACTGACGATCACAGTTACAATTGAACGTTTAGTAAGCGTTCGTTGGCCAATGTCAAAACAACGTTTATTTAGTCCGAATCGTGTTTTATTAACTTTAATCATTGTATTTTTATTTCCTATTGTTGCTAATTCAGTTAATTTTCTTGTTTATAAAGTTGGAGAATGTAATAATCTCGATCAAACAATTATTGCAACAACACAAGCATATAAATATTTTGGCATATGCAAAGAAATTCTTCTTCGATTTATTCCTATATGTATATTAATATGTTCGAATTGTCTTCTATTATCAACTGTACATGTTGCCAATAAAAAATTTAAACCAAAGAAAAAACTTGGTCAAACAACAATTGCATTAGAATTAACAACCAATGGTAATGACACAAAACCAATAACAAAATATCTATCTGAATCACAATCACAAACAGATACATTATTATCGATTCAACCTGAAGAATCGACGATCAATGATTTGCAAACAAGAAAATCATCGGTATCGACAACATCGAAAAATAAGATGCACATTCGAAAACAACAACAAGAACGACAATTAACTATCATGTTAGTTTGGTTATCGACACTTTATCTATGCGGACAAATACCAATGTTATTCGCTTATCCGAATTTTGTTTTTAAAGATACAAGTAGTCGAATCTATAAATATTATGCATTAGTTGTTAATCTATTGGAATTAATAACTTATCTAGCAAATTTTTTTATCTACGTGAAATTTACAACACAATTTCAACAAGTTTTTCGAAACAAAATCAAACAGATCTTCTTTTGTTTTACGAAGACTTGAAATCCAAACTCAACTGATAGACTTCATTTTATTTTCTTCATGTTTTCTTTTTCTCGTTAAATACATTCAATTATCATTCATTCTCAAAGATATATATAGACATTTAAGATGATGAACATTCGTGCCATTGACAAGTTCATATCCGTTTCTTTTTAATCCGAATAAATGAGGGTGAAAAAACGCATTTCAAGAATCAACTATTAATAGGAATTAATAATAAGCTATTGAATCTAGAAAATTTTGTTGAGCTCTTTATTTTGTTTTTGTTTTTTTTTGAAAATCTTCGTTGTTAGCCAGAAAAAAAAGAGAGGAAAAGAAGAAGCACGCTAAGCGTTTTTAATAAGAATACATAGTTATTCAATAATAATATTGTGAAGAAGAATGTTCTAAGAATCTTTGTTCAATATGTGCGCTGTTTTTTTACATATTAACAATCGAGAAAATCTGCAGCAACAAGTAATTCAAGTACAACATTTGTATCAATAGGAAATTCAGGTATATCAATTGACGAACTAAATTCAAAGATAGAGAGAAAAATTAATTTATTCTTTTGTTTTTGAAAGAAACTTTATACTTGGTATATTTGGCTTTGTAAGCGAAATATCGACAAACATGAATGAGAACATGTGACGGAATATCTTTCAAGTAGATTTCATTTGGTTGTGATTCGGAATATTGTCCTGGACCGCTCAACATATTTTTGATTGTTGGCGATGCAGTTATGGCAAAATCTCGTCGAACAACAAATTCATGTCCATCGGATGATATCAATTTCAAATACATTGAATCAGGTCCTTCTAAACCACCGTAGGCATTCGGCGGCGTTACTGATGATGCTGTTACACCTGCGTTTTCTGTTGGCATTTTTAATCTAAACGAAAGTGTATCTCAAATACAAAGACGAACGAATTCGTTGATTAAATATTTGTAAATGTATGAGAT
>ERZ781399.2605-NODE-2605-length-14605-cov-4.268247_pt1 | contig 14605 bp, 11 predicted proteins | sample MGYA00511014_ERZ781399 | MGnify/ENA primary metagenome ERZ781399 (study PRJEB29847, sample SAMN06458254) | wastewater metagenome | isolation source: Wastewater bioreactor | place: South Africa: Cape Town | study: EMG produced TPA metagenomics assembly of the...
AAAGATTCAAATCAAATTAAGCCTTTCGCTTTTCTTCCCCGTCTTCTTCTTCTTTTTCTTCGATATACGTGTATATGTATTACAGCTTATAATAATCCTAAATCTTTATTTCGAGAGGATTATTATTTTTGATATATCTTTCTAAATATCAATTTTTTGTCCCCTTTTGTCGATGATTGCTTGTGTATATTTACCGAGAGCTTCTGTATCATTGTCACTTACATATTTGAGTTCTTTTTTTTTTTCTAGTCGAATTCATTTTCTTGTTTATCGTTATCTCAATTGCACATCATGTTCGATTGATTGATTTGCTTGATGTTTAAGAAGGCAGGCAAAGGGAGGAAACAATTCAATTTAAATTTTGTCTTGACTTCGATCTTTGATCTATTTAAAGAATAAAATCAACATGTGCTCAACACTTATCGTTGGTCAGTAGACACAATGATTAACCTTGAATAATAAACTTCGGTTCGATATTTGTTTTGTCGCTACCTTGATCTCTTGGAAAAAAAAAACGTCTTTTTTCTTCTTTCGTGCAATCGACTCGTAAATCTAAGTGATGAAACGTGACTTTCTAATCTCAATGTATCATCATCATCATCGTCTAACACCAAAGAGAACATAAGATTTCGTTTGATCATAACGCCATATAAATCTAATGTTTGATTAAAGATCATCGATTGAATGAATATCGAAAATAATAATAAAAAAAAAGTCTCTTATTCTAACTACTGTTGTTGTTGTTGTTGTTCATCGTTCTTCTTTTTTTTTCAAATTGAAAATTAGTTCGAAATTTGATCGTTGTATATAGATTTATTCGTCTTCTGTCTGAATTGATTGAACAAGATAGATCTCGATGAGGATTAGTCAGGTACATATACGGATAAACTACACGTGCGCAGATACAGTACGTATTATCGACACTAAGGTGTGAGAAATATGCGAATGTATATCTCTATTATTGTTCAATCAGATAATTGGAAAGACAAACGGAACTAAATTCAAATTGATTTCTATCTCGAACAGCTTGGCTAATGAAGAGGGACCAATCAAAGAGAGACGAAAAAAGAAATTAATTAAATCAACGCGAGACAATAACATAGATTCTTTCTTTTTTTTTTATTGTTGTTGATTAGAAACAATTTAAACAAAAATCACTGTTTAAGTTTTTGTTCAATTGTCGAACAAATATCATCGAGTTTATCAGTTGAAACAAAAAGAATTCGTCGTCGTTGTATCCATTCACTATCATTCGATTGTGTTGGTTGATAATCAACGGAAACAGTTGAATATTGTTGAAAGATTTCTTCTTCACCGTTAAGATAATAGATTGTACTAAGATCATCTTTATTCAAACGTAATTTAACATGAATTATCCAATAATCAATTGGAAAGAGAATTTCTTGTCGAAGTGTTCGAATAGCTGGTAAACTGATATCAGCTGGAATATTCATGTAACGTTCATTAACAAACAAACCACATTTCGATGCTATAGAACATAAAAAAAAAAATCATCGAAATCTTTGAATTTTTCTCTCTCAAAATTTACATTGAAGAATTGTTTTTGCTTGTTGATTGTCGGAACATTTTTCTAATAACCATGTTTGTAATTGTTTATTATTTTGTTGATCAATTCGAAGCATCGAACAAATACCTAAGACAGGATAATCGTCGTCGTCTTCATCGATTTCATCAATTGTCGGATCAGCTGGTTGATAGAAAACACTGCCGCATGTTTGTTGTCGAATCAATTGACTTGTTAATTGACTTAGATCGAGTTGAGTCTTTCGGTTCGTATTACCAAATGATTGTTCGAGAAAGAATCGAATACCTGAATGATCACTATCGATGGGTGTACGAGCTTCGAGATCGATTTGAATGTTTTCATTGGTATTCATTGATTCTTCTTGATCACTATCATTATCAGACGATGATGATGATGATGATGTTTTCTGTTCAGCGGATTGATTTTGTTGAGAACGAGCTTTTTTCGATGATCGAGGCATGATGAGAGGTTTCTAGCAAATCAAATGAAAATAGATAGAAATCATATCATCATTTTTCGTAAAATTGATATTCACGAATGAATATATGCTTTTTTTTAATCTTGCTTAATTGAAGCTATTTATTGAAAAAATATACCAAAAACAAAAAAACTTCGGTATAAATTAATCTTTTTAAAAATATTATTATTCGATTTAATAACAAATATCATGTAGATGTCATTAGTTCTCGATATCTACTTCAAATATTCTCACTGGGCAATGTCACCTGAGTTAATCCACGACATCGTTCGATAAATTTCAAAGTATATCTTCGTTCAATCGTTATACATAAAACTGTGAAACAAATCATAATCACAGTTATTGTACTAAGAATAATGTGTCCGTAGATAACAATTTGATTAATCGAGTATTTGGCTAGAATAAGCGTTATTCGTGTAAGAAATTCAAGAAAATATCCAATTGACCAAATACTTGTGATTGTGTAACATGAATAACGAAATGATGAACAATGTGTATACAACCATTCGTAGACTTGACTAACTTCTTGTTTATGTCGAAGTTGTTCGACTTCAAGCTCATCTTTCAATTGATTGTAATGAAATTGTACTTGTACTTGTTGAATTTCATCCGATAGGCCAAGATCTTTTCGTCTTGTTGGCACTAAATCTTGATAGAAATAAAATGCTAATGGTCGCCAACGAAAACGTTTTTGACAAATTTCTATTGGTATTAATGTTACACCGAACATAATCGAAAGAATGCCTGTAATCAATGATTTTTCTAATAGAATTATCAATGGATTACGTGATATAACAGCAATTAAGGCTGTAACAATAAAACTAAAGAAAACAAGAAAACCAAGTGCATCAAATGTGCGAAACCATATTGCTTTAATAAGTATCATACATAATGGCGGACTACTGGCTGCTAAAAGAGCATAAACCGGTCGAACAACTTGTTGTAATTTAATATAGATCACAAGTGGAAGTAGAACATCGAGAAGAATTGTTAAAAGAAAACGTGGTATATGATGTTTAAATGTGTGCCAAATTGAAAATTTAATCGGTAATGATCTATCTTCGGTCATCGAATGCATTTTAATACTTATGTTTTTTTTTATATTGAATTCTTTGAATAACTTTGATTCCTTTCTTCTTTGTTTTTTTTTATAAATGTCAATGCAAATGGTGCATACATATGATGTTGTTGATGACAACGAAGACTATTGAAAAAAGAAGAGAAAAAAAAAGAAATTTTCAGTTGCGATTCAAATAAATGGTTTCTTTCTTTTCTTTCAGCGATCGATTTTTTTTATTTTTCTTCAAATATGCGCAACATATGTTTACAATTATGATGTTAACTTTCAAAAATTCAAATGTTCATCTTTCCAAAGACGAATTGTTTTAATCGTTTGTTTTCGTTCATGAACTATACAAAGAATAGTTAAGAAAATTAAAATAATCGTTATTGAAATTAACATAATATGACCATAGATAAATATTTGATCGACAGATAAATGCATGAGAATAAGCAGTAAACGAAGAAGAAATTCACATAGTAAACCAATTGTCCAAATAATGGTTATCAAATAACATGTTCGACGAAATGATGCACAATGTGCATATAGCCATTCGTAAACTTGTGCTACTTCTTGTTTATGTGATAAATGCAATAGGTAATCATTGTCATCACCATCATCATTATCGTCGGCAAATATTTGATCAGGTAAACCAATATCTTTACGTTTAGTTGGAACTAAATCCTGATAGAAATAATAAGCTAATGGTCGTATTTGACAACAAGAAAATGGTATTAATGTAATACCGAAAACTAAAGATGTGATGCCATTAACAAGCGATTTTTCGAGTAATAATATAATGGCATTATGTGTAAGAACAGCTGCTATAGCCGATGCTGCAAATGCAATGAAAACAAGGAAACCAAGTGCATCAAATGTTCGAGAAATAAAACCTTTAACAACGACCATAAGAAATGGCGGTATGCCAGCTGATAGAAGTGCGTGAACAGCTTTGAAATGTTTACGTAGAATGAGATAGATTACAAATGGAAGAATAACATCAATAAGTATTGTTAATAATAAACGTGGAATATGATGTTTAAATGTTTTCCATAGAGAAAATTCATTTTCTTCGATTGATAAACAAATATCATCGGATTCGATTGAAAGAATTGGTTGACAATCCGAATCGATCTCTTCTTGAATCATTATCTTCAAAAAACGAAAGAGAAATAAACGCTCGTTCTACGCATTTTATTTTCTAAAAACAAAACAAAAAACTAATCCGACGTGCTAGACACGGAAAACTTATATTCTAAAGAAAAAAACAACTGTAATTATAAGCTTGTATGTTTATTTTTAAAGATAATCACTGAGGCGTACGAGGAAAGAACGAAAGAAAAAAAAAGAGTCGTCAAACATTTTTACTCATATTCATTTGCTAGTATAAATAACTTATGCATACATATATATATATATTTAAAGACACGTGCGTGTTCTAGAATTATAAATGACGCGATCAATGCTATTCATGCTTGAGTAGAAATAAAATGAACGGCTTAATCACCTGTTGACAGTTATATTTTAGGACGCAAATAAAAGAAATCTCAGTTCTTTTCTTATCAATAAATTTTTCTTTATTCATACAACGAAAAAAAAATCATATACACAACGGAATTTTTTGTTTTTTTATGTTTGAGATTGATATACATTGAAATGATCATTTTTCCATTTGTCAATAAAATTTAACGTTAATTTGCGTTCTTTTGTTATACAAATAATTGTCAATAGAATCATAATAATTGTAACTGACGTTAGAATAACATGTCCATAGATAATAATTTTGTCAATTTTCAATCGGAAAATAATTAAAAGTAAACGACCGAGAAATTCGAAAAGAAAACCTGTCGACCAAATACTTGTTATTAAATAACAAGCTGTACGAAATGATGAACAATGAAAATAGATCCATTCGTAAACTTTAGCAACTTCTTCTTTGGTCGAAAGATTTCGAATCGTTGGTATTTCATCGTCATGTTCATCGAGATTTTCTAATTCATTATCAAATATATTCTCAGGCAATCCAACTTCATGTCGTTTTGTCGGAACTAAATCTTGATAGAAATAATAAGCTAACGGTTTTGTATGAAGCCACTTTCGACATATCGATAATGGCAATAAAGTGAGTGCAAATATAATCGATAGAATACCGGTTACAATCGATTTTTCTAATAAAAGAACAATAGGATTATGTGTTATAACAGCAACAATAGCCGATATGAGAAATGCAATGAATACGAGAAAACCAAGTGCATCGAATGTTCGAGATATGAAACCTTTGATTATAACCATGGCAAGCGGTGGTGTACCAGCAACTAAGAGAGCATAGACTGGTTTGATACGTTTTTGTAGAGAAAAATAAATAACAACAGGAAGAATAACATCAACGAGTATAGTTAAAATAAAACGTGGTATATGATGTTTAAATGTATCCCAAATCGAGAATTGAATTTTTCGTGATGTTTGAATATTTTCTTTAGGTGTGAGAGTAATTGAATCGATGATAGTTGACGACATAGATAGTATAATCAATCTAAAAATGTTCGAAATAAAACTGATTTAGTTATTTCTTTTTTTTTTGTTGTCTTTCTTTGTTTCGGCTGATCCACATATATACATATATGTATACGTGTGTGTATGCATGTAAACATGTGCGTGCATAGTCAAGACGAAGAATAACAAACAAATCCGATCAACTTTTCAAACATGAATTTGATTGTATAAGATTGACCTATGTAAACTTTTTCGTATAATAATTGTATTCAAAGTATCTCGTTGAGAAAGAATGTCAGTAGTAGTACTACGAAGAAAAAGAAGAAGAAAAAGAATTCTTTGACATGACAGAATGTGCCTATTACGAGTCGAGTGAAGCCTAGAATGAATGAATATATATATTTCTTTCTTTTCTTTTTTTTTTCTTTCCATTATAAGAACAGTCGGATGTATAAAGAGAATTGAGAATGTGCACGTTTTTTTCTTCTTCTTTCTTCCTCAATGAATCTTTTTTGAAGAACGAACAAAACTTGACGCAGTGATAAGATGATTATTACTATTGAGAAAATTCAATCTGACTGCTTGTGTTGTTTGTCTAACTTCTAATTGCTATGTAGAAAATAATCAGTGGAAAACCTAATTTATTTGAATTTTGTTTGACAAATTTGCAGAAAAGATCAAAAACAAAAAGAAAAGTTCCTTTTCTTCTTCTTCTCCTCGTGTTATGTCATTTATTATTACAGACATGAATCTTTGTTCTTATCTTTTGTTCTCAAAGATCGTTCTTTTCTGTGCTTTTTTTTCTTCGTCTATGTGGATCATTTTACTTTCTAACTTATACTTTATTCATTCACGATCTCATAGTCGAATTATGTTTAAACTAGGTACACGAAAAACAAAATAAAACGATCGAACAAGTTCTTATTTTAATTGACATATTTCTATTTTTAGTCAGTGTTTATACTTTAATTCTATCGATTGTTGATAGTCAAGTGTATTTTCATTGCAATTTCGATGAGAATAATTCACCGTATAAATTAATTTCAAATGGAACTTATCCAAATTTACACATTCAAACATTTCATTCTCTAATCAATCTATTTGATGATCCTATTCTGCCTCTATCCGATGTGACATCAATTAGTAAAATGACGAATTCTAAACATAATCATCACTACTTTCAAATTCCATATCGTATTCATGAGAATTCCAAAGAAATATTCTTTTGTACTCATTTAACTCGTCCATTCAATCAATTGAAGTGTCTTACAAAAGATAATACAACGGAAACATGTGTTCTTGGTTCGATTACTCTCTTGAATATATTTTGTTTTCTAATTAATAATTTATTCTATTTATTTAAAAAAAACGAATAGGTCAATATGCGTATGTTAAACTAGAGTCACAAGTTACTTACACGTATTATATAAAACTCAACTCAAGAACAAATCGATTATGTTTGAGCTTTTATTACTATTTGACACGAACTAATATTGGTGCAATTAACATTCGTGATAGTGATCATCATCAGATTGGTCGTGTTTCGCAAATGTTATATAATGGTTGGCATCAAGCTAAATTCAATTTTCAACCGAAAACAACTGAATATTATGTAAAAAATTCTTTTATAATAAAAAACAAACTCGAAATTATTTTTCGATTTAGATATACTTTGATTTACAAAGAAATAATGTTGAATATACCGGAGAGTTTTATATTGCGTTGGATGAAATTATGATTACGAATAACGATGCTATTGAAACAATAATGTAAGAATAATTAAGAAATTCGATATTGTCTTTTTTTGAATCACTCTATCCTTTGTCTATTGTTGTACATTCTAGTTTTCTCTTTGTAAATACTAAAACATCAGGTAGTAATTTCATTGTATCATATTGTCCCATGTGAAAATGTCTTATTTTGTTCATTGTTTTTTTTGTTTATAGAAGGAAAATCGATTTGATATTTTCTCTTTTCTATGTAGGCCAGAAATATTTCCACGATATCAATGTGATTTTACGACATTTTGTTTTACTTCAAATCATGTTCGTCGAACCGATGGTGATGATTTCATTCATCTATTGAAAGCACCGACTTCTGATATTACATCTATTCGTATGCTTCATTTCTTATCTCATATACGTCGATTTTCATCATCTTTTAATCTTCTACAGATCAACCAACAAATGATAATCAATATTGTCAATTACCATATCGAATCAATAATAGAAACATGTGGTTTTGTTATGATCGGCAATGTTTGACAATTAATCATGAATATGCAACATGTTCATCAGGTTTTTATGGTCTTATATCAATTGATTCTCATGAGAGATCGAAAACGATTATTGATTCGCTTAATAGTTCCACTGATGACAATTCTATTGAGAAATGTCTACGATTTTTTTATTATTTTACTATTGACGAACAACGAACGGATTGGGGTCAACAAATATACGTATGGTTACGACCTGAAAATCGAACAGAAAATCGTATTTTACTAACGAATTTAACCATACGAAATATGACAGAAAATAAATGGGAATACAATGAAGTAACATTTAATGTTCTTTCAAATAATTATACTGTAATATTTCGATGAAGAGACCAAACAAAAAGCTGTATGAGATCATTTTTCTATTTAGTTTGAATTCGTATTCGAACGAAATATTGATCAAGCATTGAATGAGACAGTTTACTTTGCATTGGATAATTTAGAACTTTATGATTATAATTGTTCTTGTGAGTTTCGAAGAAGCAAACGAAAATATTTAAAAATTCTTTTTTCAGATTTAAATTCATCATCAACAACAACGACAATCATAGATCCACTATCAACATCAACTATAATCGTCACGACAACTATGATAAAAGGTGATCAATTAATTCCTCGTTCAACATGTGAATGACTATCGATCATAATTGAATTGTTAACAACATTTATTTTCTTTATTTTTTCTAGTTCCACCTAATTGGGGTTTGATTATTAGTCTTACACTTGGTCTCGGCGTGTCTTTACTTGGACTTCTCGTTGGTTTCATTGTTTTTCATTGCAAAATGAAACGACGTATCGCTAAAGCCCGGTCAAATAGTACACATAGTGATATTCCATTGAATTCTTTAGACAATTCGAGTAACAACAGTGAACCTTATGAGACTTATTATTTTTAATTAGTATTTTTTTTTATTGTTATAATATAATTACATTTTTAATGTACAAAGAATACGACATAAATTACATTTACTCTTTTCTTATCACTCTCAAGTTAACTTTTATCATATACTTGTCGTCAGCATGATAAATTGATAGAGAGAATAAGAGACACGAATATACACATTCTTGGCATATTTACAGTATAGATGACGAACACAAAAAAAAAAGAAGAAAGAATTCATCGATTATAATTCGAGCTTACTTGAGATGTATAAACGATTTTTTTACAAACAAATAATTCTTTGACTTCTTTTCGAAATGTTTTCGAAACAAGTAAATTTGCATATGAATTTATACAAAATGGTATATGTGCAGCAAACATCGCAATACTTTTAATTAATAATTCAATATGTAATTTTTCTAAAGTTTTCCGTTTATCTCGTGTAATTTGCTCGTACATTAATGTAACAGCCATAATCAAACTAAAAAATACATATATCGTTATATCAACAAGTAACATTAAAATTAATTGCCGATCTTTTGCACGTGCTGAATTAAGATTAGTATTATTATTGCCCGTATGATTTGGATAATATGATATTGATGCTGTTGTTGTTGTTAAAATATTAATTCGAACATGTCGAATATTTCTTATTGATGTTAAACCGAAAATAATCATGAGTGAAGGAATAAGAATTTCTTTGATTAATGAACCATACGTAATTGCAGCTGAATACCAACCTAATTGAACGTAACAAATCGTATTTCCAGTTTCTATTCGAATTAAATCCGAGAAAACTAAAACATGACTAAGACCTATGATCCAAATTATCGTTCCGATTACAATCGATTGATAAGCAAGACGATGCGTACTTCGTTGACGTGTTCGTGCATTAGGCGATGTGACTAATGTACGATCAACAGATGCTAGTAGAAGATAAAACGGGCATAAACAATTCATAAGAAATGTTGTATAAAGTCGTAAACGACAAAGAAATAGATTGTATGTTGTTGGTGTTAATTCATAGCCAATTTCTAAGATTATCGGAAGAAATGAGATGTAAATAAGAACTAAAGTTGATGTATTATAAGCAATGAAATAAATTGAACATGGACTTTTTCGTAGACCTTTTTGTGTGAAAACAAATAGACTTAAAATGCCACTTAGAGTACCAATGAAAATAAATATTGGACCAGCAAAACGAAAGAAATTCTTTTGACCAATTTGTACTGAGAAAATAAAAGCAAAAATGTCGTCAACCGATGGTAAACTAGTAGAATTCATTTGCAATTCTAAATCTTGTTCACACCTAGAATTTAAATCTCGAGTAAAAATAAGAAATTTGATCGCCTTTTCTTTCTTTGTCTATAATTGAATTCGTGTTTAAAAGAAAAACAAAGTACGAACATTTGTCACTTGAATTGATCAGATGTTTTGTCAGTTAATAGAATATTTTATTTAAATCAAATAGACGCGTATATGTTTTTTCTCATTTATTTTTATGCAGGTAGATTTGTTGATTTAATCTCATGAACATATTCATTTTTCCATAATTCAATTGATTCTAATGTTTGTTTTCGTTCTTTTGTTATACAAACTACGGTTAGAATAATACAAAAAATCGTTATTGAAGTCAATAGAATATGTCCATAGATAATTATTTTCTTAATAGATAAATGAAAAACAATGATCAATATCAATCGAATGAAAAATTCAAATAGAAAACCAATAAACCAAATGTTTGTTATTAAAAAACAAGCTAAACGAAACGATGAACAATATCTATACATCCAATCGTAGATCGATTTAATTTCATTGTTTTTATCAAGTAAAATTCTATCGAATATGATTTGTTCAGATAAATCGAGATCGTTTCGTTCGATTGGAATCAATTCTTGATAGATATAGAATGCTAATGGTTTCCACCAATGACAATAGGAACATGGAATCAATGTTAAACCGAAAGTAATCGATATGATTAATGTAATGAGAGATTTTTCAAATAGAAAAATGAATTCATTATGCGTAAGAATTGCAATGAGAGCTGAGAGAAGAAATGAAAGACAAATAAGAAAACCAAGAACATCAAATGAACAGCAAATGATTGCTTTAACAATGATCATCATCAATGGTGGAAGACCAGCTATTAGAAAAACATAGATCAGTTTCACATGTTTTTCTAATACGAAGAAGAGTATCAATGGACATAGAACATCACAGAAAATAGTCAAACAAAATCGAGGTATATGAGATTTGAATATTTGCCAGATTGATTTCGATGTACGAATTGTGCAGAGCATAGTAATAAAATAAACTAGATTTAAGCGGTAAATACAACATATTTTATTAGAAAAAAAGAAACAAAAGAAAACAAAAAATTACATATATAGAAGAAAATTCTGTCTTAGTTTTGCTGCATCTCTTAATTTCGATTTACCCTCTTCGGATAGATTGCAATCTTGCATCCATAGTTTTCTCAATGATTTATTATGTTGTAACATATAAATAATTGCATCGACACTTGCATCACTAATCAATTTATTGACATGAAGTGATAGAACAGTTAAACTTGAATTTTCATGTGCTAATGTTTTAGCTAACAATTTAACACCATGATCACCAATTTGATTGCCAGCTAGAGCTAACCAAGTTACTGTTCGATTCGTTTTTAACATTTCAGCTAGATGTTCAGCACCTTTATCAGTAATTCCATTCGAACCTAAACCTAATGCTTTGATAATTGATTTATTTGTCGATAGAACTTCGGCTATCGAATGAACACCAAGATCGGATATACGATTATTATGAAAATCTAATTCTTCTAATGTCGTATTCTGTTTCAATGCATCGACTAATATCGATACACCTTGTGATGTAATCATATTATAACCAAGATCAAGACGTGTACATTCTTTTCCGATGACAGCTTGTTTTATAATTGTTTCCATGTCACGATCGAGTAATTGTTGTTTAGATAGATCAACAGCTGTATGAAATTGATATTTCGATATGTTTAATTCGAGTTGTGTGTTTTCATAAGCATGAGTTTCTAAAAGAAAAAAACTTAAATAGATAAATAAATATCGAGTCAAAACATCGAACAAACCTCGTCGTTGATTGAGTTTATCAATTAAATGATGTATTTGAATATCATTTTTACTACAACGTTCTTCGATACGTCGAATTTTGGATTTTTCATGTTGTAATTCTTGAATTTGTGTTCGATTATGCATAGTTAATTCTTTTAATTGTTGAATTTCATTTTGCAGAGATGTCAATTGATTGACTTGTTCAGCGAGAATTTCATTGATTTGATTGACATTCATATTCAAACATTGATTGACTTCTTGTAATTGTTTCATTTGTAAACAATGATTTGTTGAACATTGTTCTGATCGATGATGTAATTCATCTTTGAATTGTTGATTTTCATGAATGATTTCACTGAGAATCGGACGTAAGTGTTCGTAGGAACAAACGTGTCGATGTTGTTTCAATTGATCACTTGTACCTGTCCATGAACATTTGAGATCAACAGCTGAACAAGAAACAGTTGCTTTCGGACAAAATTTAGTTGCATGTTTATCAAATGCACCACGTTGAATATTACTTGCACCACAATTTAAACATTTAACAAGAATACGATCGAGCATATTTAAAACGATACGTTCGGTGACAGGCGTTAGATCTTCGAGAGCGATAGATTTATTTTTACATTTCGATTTTGCACAAGCACCACCGGTTTTATTAATTTTTGTTTCGATACATCGACGACAAAATGTATGTCGACATGGTGTTGAAACGGGATCTACTAATGGATTGGCACAAAAATCACAATAAAGATCTTTATCAATGCCACTTTTATCGATATATTCAAAATCTGCGTGGTTCATAATGAGTTCAAACGAGATTTTAAAATACTAAAAAATAAAATATTGTATTGTAAACGAACACTTCTGACATTCTTACCTGTTGGTCGTTTTGATTGTGTGTGTGTGTGTCTACATTTGTTTTGTTTTGTTGAAGTCACTTGGATATAAAATAAAATGACGTTATGAGTGTAATTTGTTCTTGTATTAATTCCATCATAAAAGAGGCAAAGCAAAAGTCAATGTATTGTTTTTCATCGGCAATAAACTATTGGGTATAATCTTGTGGGTAAAACAAACGACGAAGAAAAAGGAATGAATATCTGCTGGATGAAGGGTGGACTTGTTGTTTTATGTATGAAGAATTGCGTTGATGTTATTCGTTTCATAGTTAAACTGTACGACTGGTTAATCCCATAAAAGAACGAGCGAGAGACAGAACATGTTGTTGACAAAATGCGTCATAAAATTTTCAGTCTACGATCGTCTTTTTTTCTTTCCCCGACATTTATAATGTTAAATGATGTATCTTTCGAGAACAAATATGAGTTCATACTCCTACGATTCATCAGATTGAGGACATTTTCTTGTAAATTAAAATTTGTTTTGATTTGATAATACATTCACGACGACAGAACAGATGTTGTCATTTTCTTATTTAATAAGATAAAACAATGATCAAGCTGATGCATATGAGTGCTTTTGTTGATATGTTTTGCATACATCAAATTATTAGTGTACTCCACGAACGTTCTTTTTGTTGTTGTTAGTCTTTGACTATTTATTTCGGTGCAAAAGCATCAGACTATATTCAAAATCTTTGTTTTTTTTTGTTCGTATCTATACAAATCGTAACAATGACTGACAATGAGTCAATAGTAGTGAGTGCATTTGTTACCGTCGTATTCGGTAGTACGATTGTTTAGTTTTAATCTATAGGAGGATGTAGCATGGCCAGTCAACATTCGTTCGATGTCAACTGGTAATGCACACGCGATTTTGCCAAGTGAACCAAAAAATACCGAAAAAAAACCTCGAGAGTAAAACATCGTTTTCGATATTTTAAAAAAAAATCATTTGATTTCATAATTAAATGTATAGATATGTTGATTTGTTCTGTTGTCGTTGTCCAGCATGGTTGCTTCTTCTTTTATTACTTCTTCTTCTTATTTTACTTATAATACTATTCGCACTTCTTCTTCACTGTCTACTTAAAGATCGAGGAGTACCGCTTGTAATTGTACCAGGTATGATTCATTTCATTAGATTCTATTTGACAAACTAATCCTTTCAATAGATGCAACTAATACAACAACTACGATGCCAACTTCGACAACAACAATTTACTGTGGTGATTCGTGTTTGATTCAATCATGGATTGACTCCTCGAATGTTATCGGTTTTTGGCCATTTGATACCTCATTAAATGATAATGGCAACCGTTACAATCCAATTTCATCATTGAATCGTCCAACATTATCAACTGGATATATTCGTCAATCAGCTCTTTTCGTTACATCAGCTCAACAATCGATTTTTACACCATTTATACCTTTGTACAATCGAAGTTTTACTATTGAAGCATGGATCAAACCAACTGGATATCCAAATGTAAAAGATCATTCAATTGTTGGTTTATGTCCAGAAGAAGCTACCAATTATTGTCTTCATATAACAGTTCGATATGGAAAGCTATACTTCGGATTTTATTATAATGATGTTCAAGGAAGCACAACTATTGCAACTGATCAATGGGCACATGTTGCTTTTGTTTATGATTCGGTAACGAATATGCAACGAATCTATTTAAATGGTGTTCTCGATGGTGAAGCGAGTGTTTCAAGTGCTTTATTAACTACTACAGGCAATTTTACTATTGGCACTAATGAAGTAATGGAAAGTACGACAAGTTTTCTTCAGGGTTATATTGATGAATTGTCAGTTAGTGGACGAGTAAAATCAAGTTGTGAAGTACTCGAAAGAGCAACACTTGCTGCTCGTTTC
>ERZ781399.2620-NODE-2620-length-14543-cov-4.002416_pt1 | contig 14543 bp, 10 predicted proteins | sample MGYA00511014_ERZ781399 | MGnify/ENA primary metagenome ERZ781399 (study PRJEB29847, sample SAMN06458254) | wastewater metagenome | isolation source: Wastewater bioreactor | place: South Africa: Cape Town | study: EMG produced TPA metagenomics assembly of the...
TCAGTTCCATTCTTTTCAATGATGCCAGAGAACATTTTTTATTGTCTCAATCATTAATATAGTTGATGTCATTTGTACTAAATTATTTCCTTTTTTTCCTGTCATTATTGTCAGCATGAAAATCATTACTGTAGCTAATGTATCGAATTTAGTTTTCTTTTTTTCCCTCTCTCGCTCTCTGTCTCTATCTTTTTAAGAAAATATCGAGATTTCGGAAAATTTTCTCAATTGTCTCCAGTCTTATTAACTTGACATTGTAAAGAGAACAGCATATTGAATTTTTCAGAAACGAACAATGACCTTTTTGGTGCGTTTCTTCTCTTCATCTTAACTTATACATATATGCATACGGAAATCGGACTGTCATCTCGAGCATCCGCTATCAGTAAAGGGCAGCAAGACTTAGAACAGCTAAGATATAATTCGAACCATGAGTTTCTCTTCATTTTCTATTGATACAATTAACAGAATGATATTACATCTCTCTCTCTCTCTCTATGTCGATACATATATCCTAGATACATTCGTTAGCTTTTTTTGTCAATGATTCTCATTTCTCATTCTCAATACAGATCAACATAGTTGATACAATAATTGACAGCATATTTCCAACATAATAACATTGACTAGTGAGATGATTTCTCTTTCTTACTGACAAACTGTTAACATAACAAGCTCTTGACACAGGAGGGTTTCTTTCTTTTCACATTATGAATGATCTATTACGAGTTAATGATATATGTCTAACTGTCTAACAAATCTGTCTATCTGTATACATATAATAAATAAACAAAAGAACGACGATAAAGAAAAATCATTTTCTATAAGTTAGTTCTTGTAATTCTGTCTTTTATTATTATTATTTTTATTATTTTTCGTTTGTAATTTGCGTGACAGTGAACATCTTCGTTTTATATTCATGTCGAACACAATTAACTTTCAGCTTAAATTCATCTGTCATGACTAACTCATGTGTTACTAATAGAGTTAATACTCATATGATTGTCAAATGTCTTGCATCATTGATGAATAATTGTCGACAGATAAAAAAGAAAAGAAAATTTTCTATTTCATTCTATACACACACACATATATATCTAAACAGCAAGCGACATATAAATCGTCTTTGACGGAATTAAATAAGCTTGTACGCAGATGGGAGTCGAAATTCTAGTCGTTGTTCATTAGCTTTTTTTTTCAAAGAAAAGAAAGAGTGCAAATCTTCTTAAATATAAAGCTTAATATACAACCTGTATGTACGTGTATGACAATCAATATTGAAATAGCGTCAGCAACCTTTTTGTTTCCCTATAGACCTTGTATTTTCTAATGAAAAAAGAAAGAAGAAAAAAAGTGATGGCGTGTATGTGTGGTTAGTGACTTCATAATAATAATAATAGTAGTAGTAGTCGTAGTACGAACAATAATAATATGTTACTGATTGAAATTATGCGTTTCCTGACTTCATCATCATATTGAAATGTTATATTTATAAATAAAAAAAAGAAAAAAAAATGAAAAATTGTTAATATACATATATTACTATCTTGATTAATCAAATGAATTGGAAAGTGTAATTATTTGTTTGTAGTCAACGGAAATCTGTCGATAAAGATGTGAACGAGAAATTCTTCGATTTTTTTCTCTTCTAACATTTACTAAAAAAATATATATATAAACATTCGATCGATTTCATATCTAATTCTTTCGTCTTACGCTTTTATCATGAATAAATAGACATAGTCTCAAGAACATTTTTTAGCCTACGATCTACTAAATATATATTTAGGCATTGATTGTAAATAAAAAGAAACTGCTAGTAAATATATATATATAAGTTTTTGCCAAACACTTAAAAATCAAGGACAAGTGACAATTGCTCAATTGAACACGTTAAAAATTGTCATCAAAAATAGGAATATATAGTTTTTCTGTTAATATATTTCTATCGACTTGCAAATTTGTAGTAGTAATCGACTGTTTCGATAAGATCGAAATGCTCTTTTTGAGATTCATTTGGGAATGACGCATAAATGTTGGTTAGTCGTTTTCTGTCCTCATCAAGGCACAAAAGAGAGGACAGCCTTGAAAACTTAGCATGATCTTCTTCGCACTTCGTTCTTTCCGTATTAGAAAATTTATATAGAATAATACTAGGATATACACATGAGACTTCTCCAATAGTAACCTAACGATTTGCGTTGAAACTAGTCCCGTTCATTCGTCTAGCGTTTTCTTTTTATATTACCGTTCATGTTGAGCATGATTATTTTGCTTTTATCTGCTGTGCCTAGATCGCGTTCAAATTTGAACTTCATCATTGATGTGAGACAAATAATAGAATAACGATGAATTGCACGTTCTCTGGTTTTTTTCAATTTCTTCTTCTTCTTTTTCTTTCTTTTTTTTCCTGTTTCCTTAAATCGCGTCAGATTTTCCATATGGATGTTTGTGCATCGGCAAACACGCTATACGATTGAACAACAGTATGGAAAGTCTTTCGGATTATTTACAATTGGCATTACGCACGAATAGAAACTATGGAATCATTTTTCTCTAATGGGACTTTTACTATTGAATTTTAGTTGTTCCTTTTTTCTGTCTGTTGTCTATCATCTTGATGATTAAAAGATGAATATTTGCAGAAGAAAACAATCCGTGTATTTTGATCTGAATTCAAACGAATATATTGAAGAAAAAATAGTGACTCAATAAGAACAAATCCGGAAGGAAGCAACAGTATGTGAAAGATTGAACTCATTTTTTTTTCAAGATATAGTTGTTAATGATGATGATGAATGGTTGATGTAGAACTACAGTAGAACAAGAAACGAGACGCTTTCTTATATTTATTTCTGTCTGTATGTGTGTGTGTGTTTGTAAAAGAACTGGTAACGGCAACGACGACAACGCTCTTTTTTTTGAGATTTTTATCCAAACAACACTTTCTCTTTTCTCTTTTTCTGGTTTTTCCTTCGTCTATCTTCTGTTTGTTCGTTTGCTCGTTGAAGAACTCGACGAGAGAAAAATGGCAGTATGTATGCGCGCGCACACATACACACAAACCGACACGAAGGCCGTTGTGAAAAAGAGAGAGAGAGAGGGAGAGGGAGAGTGGAAAGGAATGAACGACGAAACGTATGAAAATGATGTTGGCGATGATAATAATGATGATGATGATAATAATAAACATGATAATAATGCGCTTTAGGTTTTACCATCCTATCATATGGTCGATTCTTGTAGATTATTTAGTCAATTCTCATATTCTTTGTCTTGTTTTTTTTCTTCCTCGTTCTTTTTTTCGACATCGAACAAGTAACGATCATCACCGACAACAACAATAGCAGCAGCAACAACAACAACAACATTATTATTATTTCGACATCTCATGGAAGAGCAATCACAATTATTATTAACATATTATCAACGAAATTTATTTGTTGTATTAACATGTTGTCGGATTCATTTTCGTCCGCCTGATCATTTATTGTGATTGATTGGTGACAGAAAAAGAAGGAAAAAGATCTAAGCATGAGTTCGATATGAAATTGTTATTGTTTCTACGCCTACAGATTATCACAAAAGGTACGTCTGCGTCCATGCTTATCTTCATCGCTAAATAATTAACATTTAGTAGGATTTACTAAATAGTTCTTTAGTAGGTAATAGAAAACAAAATTCTGTAAATTGCTTCGTTTTTTACACCGTTCTATGTTCATATGATTAAAATATGAATTAGATTTCATATAAATATATATCTATTTTGTCAAGCGTACTAAATTTTCGAAGCATGCTAGTGCACACACATTCAAGCCCATTATTTTCTTCTTTTCTTTCATTTCTCTTCGTTTTTTTTTCTTCTATGATCATGCCTGTCTTGTTCAATGTGTTCTCTTAACATTGTGCTTCGACACTCATAACTTTCCACATACACATACACACACACACACATACAGATTGCGGTAATCATAACGTGAAGACGAAGGGCGCAAAAAAAATGAGAGAGAGAGAGAGAGAAAAGAAACTACAATGGAGAAAGAGAAGTTCAAGCTAGAGTTCCTAGCCGCTGCTGTAATAGTAATGACAACGACAGCAGTTAGCGATTAGATTAGAAGAAAAGAAAAGGAAAAAGAAAAGAAAAGAAAGGAAAGAACGAAGACAAAACCACATCGTTCACTAAATAAGAAACCAAATAGTGAAGCAAAATGCGTTAAAACAAAGAAAAAAAACAAGATATTGTTCTTGTGATGCTGGCATCTAGAACTACTCATTCGCAGACTCTTCTCTCGTTTTCAGACGATATCGGCTCTTATTTCTTCTATGACTCGAAAATAAAACTGAAACGAGAAAGAAAGACGAAGGAAAAAAATAAGAAACTTTGATAATATGAAAATGGAATGCGAAGTGTTTGCAACGCACTCGAAAATCCCATTCATGAACTATAGAGACGTAAAAACGAGATTGTTGTTTCATTTAAATGGTCTCTAGTATTCTTGTTTAATTGAAACTGCTTTTCTCATATGAAAATAGGAAAAAGCTACTTGAAGTCGATTGGTATACCACGCTTACACGCACATAGATCGAAATAAAGAAAGAAAACTAGAAGTAAATAAAAGCAGCTTTGACCAATAGACTATTTGTGTTTTTAAAGAAATTTTAGTCTATAGATATAATATGTTGTCATAAAGTAGAAAGTAAATTCAAATAAGAACGGAAGAAAATCTTTGATCAATTCTATCACCACGTCGATACTTAATCATTAAGAAACAAAATCATGAAGAAGAAGAAGCAAAAAAAATAGTTATATTTAAAGAGTTTTCTTTCTTTTTTTCTTCATTCTCAAGCATAATCACTGAGAAAAACAGAAAATGGGAATCATTATAATGGTCAGTTTTATTATTACGATTAGTGATTAATCAATCGAATCTGATGAATAGAAGAAAACTTGTTGAAGAAGAACAAAGAATATAGAATATGAGGGGAAAAAAGCTAGAAAAAATTAATTAATCAATAACGCAGAAGAATGATGACGATGACGATTTTTGCCGTTGTTTTCTTCAAGGTGAGATTATATTACAATCAAGTATTGAATCAATATCTTGTTTTTTTCCTTGAAAATTAAAGAAAAAGAATGCAACATTGATTTTCTTTCTTTTTCTTCTTCTTCTGCTTCTTCGTCTTGTCCTTAATTAATCGAAGAGTGATTTCATGAAGTCAAGCGAAGAAAAATCGAAAATTATTCCTTTTAACTTTTATCTGCAAGGTTTAATAAGCGTTCAACTGTAGATGATTTGTCTCTAATATCCATAAACATATGATTATCCTGATTTTCCTCTCGAAAAAAAAGAGAAGAAAAAGAAGAAGAAGAAAAAAGTTGTCAAACAGGTTAAGTTCCTTCAGTATTATCAATTTATTCTCTCTGGTCTCTCGTTTTTCTTTGTCTTCTTCATTTTGTTCAGCATATTCACACGTTCTAACAAGAAAAGAGTCGAATTTTTCTTTGAGAATTTCACAAGTTGACGTACTTCGTTTATGAATTAATCATTATTCAATTTCTATTTAGGGCTCATGAATAAGGCTCCACGCCAGAAACGAGCTGAAATCCAGCGGTAATTCTTACAACAAAATCCATCATATTTAACTGACCCTTCTCTTCTGTTTTTTTTTGTTTTCTAGCTTAACTAGTATCTCCAATCTCCGTACCAAACAACTCAGTGGTTCCGTTGGTAAACGAGGTCACGAAGAACCCGATCGTATCGAACATTTTGATCTCGAACTTCGACCAAGTAAATTACACGATCTTAAAGTTGGCGAGTTCATCAGTGGAGGTGACAGGTAAAGTAAATTGCGTTTGTCTTTTTTTTTTGTTGTGTGTTACTTTCTTTGTTATTTTGTCATTGACATAACAGCAAATACCTCATTCAAAAAAGCATCGATTATTATGTATCCGGAAGGAGAAAGAACGACCTGTAAATCAACTTTAAAACGAGTTGATTTGTTTTGTTTAACAATAACACATTTGATTATGTGTGTAGTTACGGATTTACAATTATAGAGAGGAAAAAAAAACAAGAAAATCGAGCGAAAATGTATAACAAAGGAGAAGAGAAAAAAAAGAGAGAGAATGAATGATCTTTACTCTAGCCGCTTTCTATTCTTTTTCTAACACATTGAATAGTAATAGGAATTTTGCTAGTAGAAAATGACGACATTATGTGCAAAGAACATAAGGAGAAGAAAAAGAAAAAAAAAAGAAAGAAAATGGAAGAAATTTGTGCGCCAGTGTTTTCTTACTGAGTTAACAAGAGGTTCGACGGCAATGGTATAGACGATTTCCATATTCTACTCTTCATCTGTCATAATTATCTGATATGCCCCAATGCTGCATGTTTCGGACAAGTGCCTGCGATGACGATGATGATAATGATGATGATGTCTGTGATTTTCTTACTTCATTCCTTTCTCATCAATACCAGTCGATGTTAATTTCTGGTTAGAGTCAGTTTGACGAACAAGATTAAAAAAAAAGCAAAGAAAAAACGAGATAGTATTTCATTGAACTTATTTCAATATTCAAGCAAATCCAATTTAAACTATGCATTCGCTTTCCACGCGGACATCGGTGTGAGTAGAATTTCACTCTTTCTAATTACTTTTTTTTATTGTTCAGTGTAATGCAAAGAAAGCTGAACTTTGTTTTGTTAACACTAGACATTCATCAATGTATAAAATTCTATTTGATTTTACCAAGAATGTGTACATTTCAGTAATTAACTATTTATTAAATCTCCTTTCTTCATTTTTCTCAGGATCACTAAACACAAAAAAAGAAAGAAAACTTTCTTTTTTTTTAAACGCATACAATATCTTTTCTTTTTCTTAAATTTTTAATGGAAATTCTCGATTCTCCTTTCTCTTTTTTTCTCAAGTTGTTAGATATGAACCACCTTATAAAAAAGAAAGAGAGAAGGACTCTTGTCACACAATTATACTTAATGAAATGGTTTAATAGATTTTTTTCTTTATTTTTCTCTCTCTTTCACAAAAGAGTGAAAAACAAACAAAGACCGAGTTAATAAAAATGAGGCTCGATATGATTGTAATTTGTATGCATAATTAATACGGTTTTCCTATCGATTAAAGTCAAATTTGAATATGATTTTAATTCGGAACGAGAAAACCTTCAGATAAATTTCCTGTAACGAAACAAAAATGACAGACTTCAACGAGCAACGTACAGGAAAAGCATTTCCGCATTAATAAAATCATTGGCACCCACCTAATTTTCTGATTTAGTTTTCTAACAGAAAAAAAAACTATTTCTCGATATTTATCTTTGCATCGAATTGATTAAGCGATTAACTATTTCCCATCGTTGAAAAATCTCGATAGACTCTATTGACAATTGACAGAACGAGATCAAAAGAGGAAAAACTAGAACTAATCGAAAATAAATCTTGTCGTGCTGTTTTTTTTTGTCATTTCTTAATCTCATACCGTGTATTTATCTGCATGGAGGACAAGTCCGAATTTCTTCGAGATATATTCTGTCAGTTCAATGAGAGAAAAAAAAGAAAAGAAGACGAAGAAGAAAGAAGATGAAGATGAAAAGTATTATTCCAAAACTAGATTGAATCTTTTCCATCTCATATGACGATTCATTCGATCGAAGTTACTTATTAAATGTCCAACGAACTTGACAATGCTCTATCGTTTTCACAGGTAAAAAACAATCTCTCATACAAATTCGATGATTTGCTACTTACTCGACTTTGAGCATTGATACATTCTAATCGAACAGTTTTTCTATGTGTTCCTATGCGCGTTTTAGTTTCAGATGTTTTACTATTCAATTAATATTTCCCTTGACAGTTTGTATAATCTCTCGTTCTTTGCTATATAGTTTTTTTTTCGTCTATTGTTATAGTGAGAATTACGACATGAATAAATTGAAATCTAACACTGGGAAAATGGGGTTGAGAGAGAAGGATCGATTTGACATTAGAAATGAGATCATTAACTATGGTTCAGATCAGATCGAATGAGAGTGAAAGGTGTGAAATTCAGAATAAATAAATACTAGAGACAAAGAGAAAATGAGAAAGATCACTTCTCAAAGGATTGAGAAAAAAAAATTACTGATTTGATCGAAAAAATGGGAAATGCTTGACGGCAGATGTCGAATGGATAGAAAAAAAAGATAAATCATCATTGATCGCATAGGCGGAGACATGTTCTAGCGAGCAAATTAGAAACTACTAGGCAAAGTTATTCTTCAAACAAGAACATAGACCATCTACATATAATCATGAGAAAAATTTAAACTACTATCTGCAATTGATTTCAAACTAAAGGTAAGCGGACAAAGACGTTCTTTTTTTTTGATCTGATTAAATTCAATTATTTCCTTATTTGATCATAGAAAAAGAAAAGCTCGATTGATGTTTCCGTCTTTGAGAAGAAAAAGAATCTCATTTTCCTTTCTTCTTCTTCTTTTTTTTATCACTTGTATTACAATACCTGTTTGTGTATTGACTGAAAGAAATTCTAAATTTGATTGTCTGGATTTTAAAATGTATGAATGAAGTGAGAAAAAAAAGAAGACTGAACTAACTAATGACAACTGCATTATACATGAACATTTACTTTTTACTCTTTTATTATATAATCAAATCAAATTTGTATGAGATTTTTAAATATGTTTGCACAGATAATAGTTAAATAACTTTAGAAGAAGAAAAAAAAGAAAGAAAAGTTGGGTGAGTTGTTAGTCATCATCTAGTTTTTCTTCTTCTTTCTCTTTCGCATGGTTAAACATGAGCGTGCTAAACTTTTATTTCGGATAAGTAAAACAGCTTGAGAGAAGAAAAAAAAAGAAAGGAAAAGAATGCAATCATCACGCACACATTTACCTATTTATACTGAAAGTCATTAGATAAAAATGATTGAGTCGAAGAAAGTGAACTATTATCGTAGACAATGATAGCTGATCATCATGATCCACTTCGGCAACATTATCGGTAAGAGAAATGTTCTTTTGTCTTCTGTTTTACACTGAGTTAAATCAAGTTTTATCAATCTAATGGATTCTTCGCACTTATTAATGTTTTTAATAGATAATCCAATGAGCTTTTTACATATACAATGCATGATTTGTTCACAGTAGGATAGGAGAAACGAATGGTGTTAAAATAACAGCTCGTTTGTCTTCGAGACAAGATATCGATAGTTGTATTTGAATGAATAGCATGTCGTAATATTGATTATGAAAAAAATGGCACGAACAAGATTTCGGCGGATAGATAGCGAGAGAGAGAGAAAGAGAGACGGAGGGAGAATGAAGGAATGTAATAAAATCGAATGGGAATAATGATCATTATCAGTTTCCAACTAGTTTTCTCCATTGAATGATTGTATATTAAAGAGAAAAAGGAACTTCGTTCGTTCTACCAATACTCTTCAATCATCTATTCGCTAACGATGCTAATCAATGAATTTTCTTTCTCTCGTATATGTATTTATCGATTTGAAACAGAACTAAAACAATTCGAGATAATCAAGATTTATTCATTTTTTAAATGATGATGCTTTCCGAGGTATTCGGCCACGTTCATCAGTATGGTGAATACGTGGATCAGTGAGTGTTTCCTTTTCAAAATCGATTTCATATCATAACATTCGAAGAGAAAAAAAAACAACTTCTACAAATTTGTCTTTTTTTTTCATAGCATGGTAGCGGGCTTTCTCGATGCCATAGCCAAAGTTCGCCAATTTAAATTTCATAATGATGACGATATATACGATCGATTATCCCGACGATTTTCTGTCGTTCTACTTATGTTATTTACTGTTGTCGTTTCAACGAAACAATATGTTGGTGATCCTATTGCTTGTTTTGCTCCTGCACAATTTACCGGTAAGGACTGGATGTCGTCTTTTTTTGTTTATGATAGGCAATTTTTATATTTCCTCCGTCTGATATTTTGACATATAGACCTAGTTCGATAGTAATTGTCTCTCTACTATAACATAATCAAAGGGAATAGCAAAAGGAAAAAGCTCTCAAATTAACCTTTAAAATCTTTTACGGAACAATTTGCTCAATCGCATAAAGATCTTGACCTCAAAAAGATAATTCTAATCAACATAAAACATAAGGACAAAAAAAGAAATTTGAATTAAAAAAAATGTTCTTTTTCTTCTTCTCCTCCGGAATGAATATGTGTTCGGTTCTACACTCTTATCTGATCATCTATGATCTTTATATATTCTGAAATAGCCTTGAGCACAATAATATATTTCGAATACCTCGAAAATGTGGAATCGGTTAAGAAATAAAAATAGTAGATCTACCCATTGGAAAGATCAGCGTATAATGGTGAAAGGGAAAAAAATGAAAGAATGCTCTCATGTTAGATCGACCTTGCTAAAGGTTCTATGCTAATGAGTATGTCAAAATGAAAAAAGTCTATTTTTGCGGTTATTGTTGGACTGAAAACGAAGTTTTTTTTACATGGAAAAAGAGAGATAAATTGATTTTCATTGAGATATTTATTTTATTTAGGTTCTCATGTTGAATATGCCAATTATATCTGTTGGATATCGAATACGTATTATGTTCCTTTCGAAAGTAATCTGCCCGCCAGACATGACGAACGTCCAAAACATATTGGTTTGATAAAAAACAAAGATTATTCTTTCGTTCAATATTTATCGATGATGTTTTTTTTTCTCTTTCATTTAGCCTACTATCAATGGATCCCATTTATTCTCCTGCTTATGTCCGTACTTTTCTACATTCCCTCCGTTCTTTGGCATGCCGTCGCAACAAAGACAGGCTTTGATATAGCTAATCTTGTTAAAACATTACATAGTATGGAACAACTAAATCCTGATATACGAGATCGTACGCTAAGATATATAGCGAAACATATTGACCGTGCTCTTGAGATACAACGTGAAATGGGCACGGGATTCTTCTCCCAATTTAAACGTATCCTACGTCGGCATTGTCCAGTTTTTATAATTGGCCGAGCACAAGGCAATTATCTCACATTTGTCTATTTATTTGTCAAATTAATGTATATTACCAATGTTATCGGACAATTATTTTTACTGAATGTAAACCGAATTGTTTTTTCTTCAGCTTTTTTTTAATTATTATTATTATCTTCTTTTTACTTTCAAAGATCTTTATGGGTTCAAATTATCATGGTTATGGTATTGAAGTGTTGAGAAATTTGTTATCAGGTCGTGAGTGTTGCCGTTCAGCACGATTTCCTCGAGTTACCATGTGTGATTTTGAAATTCGTACTATGGCTGATCATATACATAAACATACGATACAGGTAACTCCGATAATTTCAAATAAATTTCTTCCTATTTTGCAAAAACAAATCTAGTGCGTGCTTCCTGTGAATTTATTTAATGAGAAAATCTTCATATTCATATGGTTTTGGCTTGTCATTGTTTCTATTTTATCTTCATATGGTTTTCTTGTGTGTATATGGCAACAAATTCTCCCATTTAATCGTGAACATTTCTTGAAAAAATATTTAAAAATTATGAATCGTATAACACGTGAATCGTTCGATCGAAAACTTTTTAATACATTTTCAAATAAGTATTTACGGCACGATGGCGTACTTGTTCTACGTCTTGTAGCGATGAATACCAACGACGTAGTCATGGGAGAAATCATGGTTGCATTATGGGATAGTTTCAAACGTGCACAAGATGCCGATGGTGGCATATTTGTGTAGAAAATCAAAAGAAAATTAGAATTTAATTTGAACACACGGCAAAAAACGAATATCAAAATTAGGTTGTTTTTATAAATCCTATCTAGATTCAAATCTTTTCTCAGGAAAGAATTCATCATCTAATTCTTTTTTTTCCTTCTTCTTTTCGAACAAATCAGAGAAAACATATTTAGGTTTGACTTCCCTCTATGCAATAGATTTTTTTCTCGTACAAAACAAGCAAACTTTCTATCGAAAAAAAATTAAAAGATCTGTTTGTAAACTGTTTTCGTTTTCTTTCTTTCTTTTTTATTTACTGTGATATGTCTGTTTACTATTTTTCATATTTAAGAACTAGTCGAAATAATAATTTAAACGATATTCGAATAACAGTGAGCATATTTGTAATCGTATGCGAATAGTCAATTCAAAGCAATCTTAGCATTAGCTATCTTAAAATCAAAATCCATTCTCTTCTCTTTCTCTCGATCCCTTCTCGTTTTCTTTTGTTTTGTTTTGTTGTCTTTTTCAAATTGAGACTGATGATGTACTTTGAAATGCGTTGCTGCTTGTTCTTCTTCTTCTTCTTCTTCTTCTACTACTACTACTAATTTTCCTCTCTTTTGTTTGTGCGTGTGTTTTATGCGTGAGTGTTTTATTTTATTTTTCACTTTTTGTTTTCAATGTTAATGAAAAACAAAAAGAAAAACAATACACTATGATGTAAAGATCGAATATCAAATCATAAAATGCATACTGCAATAATGGGGAAAAATAACAAAGATAATAAAGGAAAGGGAAGAAAAATTGCTCGGCGTCATATCTTATCATGGGGATAAACTTTTCTCGTTTTTTCTTTGCCTAGGCGTACGTATAAAAGGACACGATATATTCGTATACTAATTCATTAAAATGCGAACAATACTTTTCTTAGTCTGTATTTTGCTCTCAGTAAAATCTCTTACCAGTACACAATGTGTCAATACACCAGATGTTATTGGCGGTTGTGGTTGTTGTGGACTGCTATCAGCGAAAACTGCTTGTGTTACATTTGAAACGATCGATGGTTTGGCATCATCATGGCATGCATGTGTACCGGATTATTTAAAGGATAGTTTTACATTGGATTTATGTCGACCTGGTGTAGACATGGGCACTAATCATACAAGAATCTGTCGAACAAAAAAATACGGTGTATTTCGTTTGTTTCCACAATGTGCAACGAAACAACAATGTTTATTGAAAACTTTTGCAAAAGATTGTATGTAATCAAACGTTTTAACTTTTTTAAAGTTGAAGATTAAATATCTTTTATTTTAGATGAAGCTGCTTGTAAAGCTGAATTCGCCGTGATCGGTTCAGGTGAAGAACCTCAGGAACGTTATTCATATGATCCGGAACAACGTAAATGTGTATCATTTACTTATTTAGGTTCCAAAGGATCAGCAAATAATTTTCGACATTTAGAAATTTGCCAAAAAAATTGTGAAAAATAAACTTTCTCGTTTTAAGTATTCCCGCGAAGCACAAGAACACACACCCAACGATTTTTTTTTCGGATATGTAAATCATCTTGAAAAATACAATAAAACACAAATCTAATCGTACTAATTCTTTTATTAAATAATAGTAAACAAAAATGTCTTTAGACGTAGATTTCTTACGACCTCTATATAGATGTCGAGTAGTACTTTCATTTTTCAATGATTCATCTAAGTTTGGTTTTGTTTATTTCTATATTCACACACAAATAGACTGTTGATATTTGCAATTACTTTGAAATTTTCTCAATTAATTCAGCCAAATAAAAAATGGTTACGTCAACAACTACTCCATCGGTAGCAGCAGTGAATCCACGTGAAAAAGCTTTAGAAGATTTTCGAAAGAAAATCACCGAACATAAAGAAATCGAAGCTCGTCTCAAACAAAGTCCGAACTTGCTAGATTATTTAAAAATAAGAAAAAAAAACAGAAAATGTTTGTCTAATTTCTAGTGCGTGAAGATCTACGTTCGTTAACAAAAGATTATGATAAAAGTGAAAATGATCTAAAAGCATTACAAAGTGTTGGACAAGTACGTTGATATATGAAATTGAATAGAGTTTTGTCAAGTTGTGTTTTTAGATCGTTGGAGAAGTTTTAAAACAGTTAACAGAAGATAAATGTAAGTTTAGTTTTCTGTTGTTGAAATGATTTGATAAATTTTATTTCTGTTGCAATGAATAGTTATTGTCAAAGCAACAAACGGTCCTCGATACGTTGTCGGTTGTCGACGTCAATTAAATAAAGCAAAATTACGTCCTGGCACTCGTGTCGCACTCGATATGACCACATTAACTGTGATGCGGTATGAATATTTATCAAATTTGTTGATTTTTTAGAAAAAAAGTTTTTGCTCATGTTACTTTGTAGATATTTACCACGTGAAGTTGATCCATTAGTTTACAATATGTCACATGAAGATCCTGGTAATGTTTCATTTGCTGAAGTCGGTGGTCTTAGCGAACAAATTCGAGAATTACGAGAAGTAGAATGAGAAAGTCGAATTTGTTTTAAAATCTATAAGAGAAATTTTGATTAGGTCGTTGAATTGCCATTGACGAATCCAGAATTGTTTCAACGTGTTGGTATTACACCACCGAAAGGCTGTCTTCTTTTCGGGCCACCAGGTTAATATTCTTTTCTTTTTTGTGAGAGGATTTTAATATTTTGATAAAATATGTATTTTTTAGGCACAGGAAAAACTCTTCTGGCTCGTGCTGTTGCTAGTCAACTTGATTGTAACTTTCTAAAAGTTGT
>ERZ781399.2628-NODE-2628-length-14525-cov-4.448238_pt1 | contig 14525 bp, 17 predicted proteins | sample MGYA00511014_ERZ781399 | MGnify/ENA primary metagenome ERZ781399 (study PRJEB29847, sample SAMN06458254) | wastewater metagenome | isolation source: Wastewater bioreactor | place: South Africa: Cape Town | study: EMG produced TPA metagenomics assembly of the...
TAATGTTAATGTATCAACACGTTTTCCATTGGGAGTTGTACTATAAATATCCAAACTTGGTAACTAAACAATATAGATAATCAATCGGTTTTCTGTTTGGTTTGAAAATAGTTTTTTGTTTTACGAAAATAGATGCTCGAAAATTTTTAGCTTTGATTGCAAAAGTGAGATTCGTTATTGATAATGAAATTCCGTCGATAACTCGATTAGTAAAACCATATTTGCCAATTAAACTGTAAGAGAAAAAAAGAAAATTTCGATAAACAGATTTCTAAATTCGAAGAAAACTCGTACGGATCGATCGTATTCGTTTGACTATGTAAGTCTCGAAGTTGTTCACATGTTTCAATTTCAATGAGAACATCATCTAATTGCTACAGAACGGATTCCTATCAAACAAAAGAAATTCGTTCGATGATCTTACTATTTGAATAGGCAACGTCTTTAGACTTGTCCAAGGAATCTAAAGGAAATCGAGATCGTTTTTTTTTTGTTGTTTATTCGATTTGAATGTTTGATTTTTACTTTGAGAAAAACTCGGCCACAAGTAGCTTGTTGTATTTTTAACCATGTTGGTAATTCGACGAGTTCTTCGAGAGCTTTTTCATCGAGATTTATTGATGATAATTCACCTTCACCTTTCAATGTGCTCAAATTGATTTGATTCGATGAGAGATTTTTCACAAATCTTTTCAAGAAAAAAGACAAAGAAATAAATTCGATTTTTCGAGAGAAAATGCACACTTTGATAAGCGTTTAATTATTTGATTTTTTATTAATGAAGCCATTGAAGAGAAGATGTTATCAGTCAATATACAAATAAGAAAAACATATCATTTTTTTAACTACCGTTTTTATTTTTGAAACCGTAATACATGTATATCGATCAAATCAAGGTTAAAATGCATAGATGTCACTCGGATCTACGATGAAAAACTATAGAGCACTCTTTAGGGGTTATGAAGAATGTTAGTTTTTTTTTCTCTTCATTTTGTCTTTTCAGTTTGATTTCTTTTGAATTACGTCGATCAATTGTTGTAAGAGACGATTTGTTTGTGCAAAATTAGCTTCCATAGCATAACGAATACGTCGTTCTAATGAACAATAAGGTTTTTTAAGTTCGAAATCTGAATGATAAACGAATTCGATCGATGGACGAAACGATTGTTCAAGCGTCGATTTAGCGTTCGAACAAGCTGCACGCGATTTACATTGTAATCGAATCATTTCCGAAATTGTGTAAGGCGTTGGGAGAATATTATACGGTTGAGAAATATCAAACGAACAATTGGGATTCTTTTGTTTGCCTTGAAAACTCCAACCGACATTTACATAAGTGATATTCAATAATGATAAACTGCATCTTGTATAATTGCATTTCAATGCAATATTTCGAAGAATATCTGGTTCAACATGACGAGAATCGAGATGAAGTTGAAAATAGAAATCATATTCATTCGTTGTTTTATTCAATACACATTGATTCACTGTTTCGTTTGTGTAATGCAACTGAATTTCATCAGTATAAAAAAACTGACATGGATAACGTCGATATTGGTAAATATGATGATCGTAATCATGTAAACGAACCGTACTCACATAGGCTAAAGCACGATCATCTGAATATTCAAGTCGTTCTTCGTGATCAATTGTTAAATTATAATTTGGATACAAATCACCAGCAATTGCATGCGCAATAACAGTGAAAACAACATAAGTTATCATTGTAGCGAACATTCTGTTTGTACTTAGAAATCTTTCGATTATCCTATATTTATTCTCAACTCAAATCTGACCTATTTAACCATCTGTTGGCGTAACCGATTACTCCACTTCGGATAATGACTCGAAAAGGACACGTCCAAGACTTAATCGAAAATCTGTTTGAGAATAAAACAACACCAAAGATTTATCGTTGTGTTTCTTTTTCGTACGCAAGCAACAAACAAACAAAAAAAGCCATGAACTTATTATTTTCATTCTAGTCTAATATAAAAAACAGACAATTGTATAAAAACAGTCTCATCATCATCATCATCATCAGTGAGAAGAAGAAGAGAGAGAGAGAGAATATTGAAGCAACAAGCAAAGGAAAAACACCAAGGTCACAGACGTACGCGAACACAAGACAAGAGGAAAAAAAAGCAAACAAAATGAGAAGTTTGTTTCTACTCAACAATGAGTATTTGAATATACATCAGATCAAAAGCGAAAAGCAATGAAAACAAAATTGTTCCGAATAATCAAGCATCAATATGATGAAATACGATTGTTTCATGGAAAGAAATCATAATGAAAAAAATAACGTGATCAGGATGATGGTGAACTGAGATATCGAAGATTACACGATGACATTTGATTTGTTTGAGAGGAAAATGAAAGACAAGATCGAAATGTTAGACCACGTGTTCGACGTCCACCGCCTGTGCTCGCATTTGTGCCTGTGAATTTATCGTATTGTTTCGTTTCGAAACGAAATTGACGATATTGTTCTTGAAAATCTGCATCGACCATTGTTCGATATTGATTTGGAACGCAGAATTCGTTTGAATGCTCGAAAAATCCTTTATAACCACCTTCGAGAAGGTAAATTTCGGGATAATGTAATTGTGGATAGTTTCTTTCGTGAATCGTTCGATCTTCTGCACGAAAATATCTCAATCTGAAATGAATTTCATCGATTTCGATCAATTCGATTCAAATTTTAGCGAACTTACAACGATGGAGCCCGTTCCGATGAGAATTCACAATGAAAAATGAAGATATTTCTCTTCGAAGGATCTTTTAATTCGATTGGTTTACGAAAGAATTCTTCGAACACTTGAGTCCGTGTGTAAAGATTTCGAGCCGATTGAATATGTCCGCCTTCGTATTCATACGGATAACGACAATCGATGATATGTAAATTTTCAATCTCCGATGCGTAAACATCGTTCAAAACATCAATCAACTAAACGAAACGTTTTTGTTCAGATAAAAAAACGATTTCGGTTTGGTTTTGTTCTTACAGTTGAAGGATTGATACAAGCGAGATCGGGATGTTTTCGACTTCGACATCTCGGCAAGAGATATGACCGCGAACGATCTCCGACTAAATCACGATTCGATCCGAGTTCAACTGAAGCTTTGATTTGTTCTTCCGATGGTTCAGTTAGACTGCGCATAAACTAAATGCAAATCGATTTCGTTTCTTTTGTTTCTTTTCTCAAGTCAAGAGAAAATACGTACAGCAATTCCACGTCGAGGACGTTTGATAACTGAACTATTTTCTTTATCATTATCATCGAGCATTTTTGTACGTTTTATTGAACGGCAATTGTCACTGTTTTCTTCTTGATCAAAACTTCGTTTCTATGAACAAGCAAAACAAAAAAGAACGTGAAGATAAGAACCGAAAAAGAGAATTAATATTCGTACATTAACATTTGAATTCTCTTCTGAAGTAATAGCCGTTAAGACTGGCATTTTTTCATTATCTGATAAACAGAGTGGTAATGGTTTTAATCGTCGTGATCGATTACGAACAGGATTTGGCGTCACTGTCGAAAGTGTTTTATCGAATAGATTGACAAGATGATCCTAAATCACGACAATTTCGTTTTTATTTTTTCAATTTCCAATTCAAAAAACAAACGAACCGATGATGTTTGAATTTCAATCGATGGTCGTGATCGTTTATTTTGAATATCTTTTACTAAAGATTGACGTTTGTTTAAATGTGGTCGTGCAAGCATATTAAATCCGTAGTGTTCTAATTTCGAACGTGTGACGATATTCGATGTTGTCATTTCAGATTTCATCGACAACCTAGAAGAAAAAAAAGTCATTTGTTTATTGAATTCTTCGTTCGTTAAGTAGCAGGTTAGTGGCACTCTCAACTACGAATATAATACGTGACATGAAAGTTGACACTTGTCTGTAATTGCGTGTGTGTGAGAGAGAGAGAGAGGGGAAAATAGGTCTACACTCGTTGCACTTAAATGGGAGAAGAGGAAAATTTTTTGAAAAAAACAATGTCAACGGTCGAACGAACACTCCACACTCGAGTGCCATTCAATTGTCAGTCATAAATCAAGTCGAACGAAATCTATAGCCGTTCAAGTGAAACTAACTGACAGTGCAGCAAAAAGGAACACTCACTGTTCATCTTGAAAAATCGAATGATGTTCTTGTCGAAGAATGTGCACTGAAATGAAGAAAAGAATTCGAATCTCGAATGTGTTTTGCCCCGTTTGTGAACTTGTACCTGAAGGTATTGATTGTGGACTATCATTTGCTTCATCATCACTTGAAGAGAAAACAAGTTTACGTCGAGGAGTTCGTCTAAATAAAAACCGAGCAAATTTAATCATCAATTCTTGATTTACATTCGTTCATTCGATTTAATTTCGTTTCTCCTTACCTCGTCGTAAATCGACAATTTTTCGGTGAATTTAGTTTGCTCATACCGAGCCAATGATCAACATCAAGTAAAGTATTCATAGATGCGTATGTGTATTTATATATTTAACGAGATAACTGATAAATTTTCGAAAGATAATAGTCAGCACAACAGAGAAAAGCAAACGAGCGATGTTAGATGCATTTCATCATGATGAAACTGGGACAACCACTGAACTAGACACATATATAGCTTTTCTCTCTTTTCTTTTTCTCCTTCGCTCGCTCTCTTTTTCTTTTTCTTTTTTTTCGCGTTAACACACTCTCAACGTTTGTCCGGCTTAACGAATTTTTTGAACGAACGTTCAATAAACATTGAAAATCAACGAACAGGACACATAGCTAGAGAAAAGGAAGGAAAGAAAAGAAATGGGTGGGAGACGAGATCGATGCAATGACGGATAACATCCTTTCAACACGTTCATTCCTCCCGGGAAGGCGAGTTCGTTGGAAAAGAAATCATAACAAGAGGAATGCGAAAGCGAACGTTAGAATACGAATTTTTTTTGTTTCCTTCTTCTTGCTTCAACGTTGTTTTCATTTGCACTTTAATGCAGATTTAATCACATCGAACGCTATCAAAGAAATATGAACGATGATTGTTCGAATAGAATGAAATGAAAGGAAAACGATGTTAGTTTGTATTAGAGCCTATGAATGTATTCATTCATTCGAATATTCATAATTATATCATGTCAAACATTGAATAAAATTTTAATTCGTTTTTCTCGACTTTGCTATCGAAGATCGATGTGTGAGAAAATTTCGAAAAGACGCGCCGAGAGATAATAAATTCGTTACCTGTCATTGAAATTTAGTCTAGCAGTTTGCATTGTTGTGATGATGATGATCTTGTTATTGGTGATGGTCGATTTGGTTAGTTGATCAGTTAGACTATTAGTGAGAATAATGCGAAATGCATGATTATTTATTAGAATATTTTCCAACAGGGAAAGAGAGAGAGAGAGAGAGAAAGAGAAAAAGAGAAGAGATAATTTTTCACAAGAATTGATTTGTTCTTCTGCTTCTTCTTCTTCTTGTTCAAATAGACACGTCTGACTGACTGACAGTCTGTCGTATGTTTTTGTCTATATGCAGCTGTTGTAAATAGAATCTATAGTCTCTCTTTTTCTCTGTATTCGAACGCAAAAGAAAGCACGCATGTTTTGGAATGGGTTACTGATGCCGATCTTGCTGTATTAGAAAAATATTTAACGAAATTGAAATGTGTGAAAAGAAATGGGAATGATATGTCTTTGATCTCGTCGGTTTGTTTTTGTCTTTCGATTCGCTCAAATTACATTAATGTCAACTCTAACTGTGCATGTTATCTTAAATTTGAAAACTAAATCTTTCATATCAGTTGTCAGCATCATGCTTGTTTTGTCTATCTCCTTTTAATGATCAACACAGCAAGGAGAAGAAGAAGAAGAGAAAAAAAACGGTTGTAAGTGTCGCCGAAAACACATTACTATCGAATTCGTTTTATCACCGTATCAATACATGATACTGTGAAAAGAAATGATCTTTCGAAGGTTTAAGTTTGTTATTATTTTGATCGTTGTTTGAAGTTTTATCTCTGAAATCGACGAAACGAAAAAGAGGTTTTTCCGTTCATTCGATGAGTCGTCATTAGTTATGCATCACATTAAGATTCGAAATGTTCGTTGTTCTGCAACTAATTGAATGGCAGTTAATTGATAAAACAATTATGTAACTAATTTACAGACGACGAACAACTGTTGTTTCTTATTCGATTCACATTCACACATTGACATGTTGTGTATTTACTTTTTTGGGCAAGTGTTAAATACGTATGCATAATAGATTTTCATGTGTTTTCGTACAAATAATGAACGAATGGTTTTTTTTTTCGATTAATTGTTTGTTTAGTAAGAGTGAAGACGAGAGTGTGTTATTCTCTGAGAATAAACTGTGTGACATATCAATTGGTTTTGTCACAGAAGCGTGAATAAGCTCGACATTCACAAACAAATTATCATCGCGTATTGAATTGTACACGTATCCGATAGACACAAGTCAATTTATGTCAACGATAAGGTTTTAATTAGTGTCGCAGATCGGAAATTGTTGTCTAACGACTAACATTTGTCTTTTTTTGTTGTACTTTTTTTGTCGTTGAATTTTTTGAAAATGAATATCAAAGAACGTGATTAAATATGTTTATCTGGGATCGGAAGCATTGAACTGTTGTCAAACAGAATGTTAATCTTTTTACAGACGAAAAGCGAAAGTTGTTTGGTATTCATTTGTAATTGAATTAGGTTGAAAAAAAATGAATTGAATTGTGTATCGAAGACAATTCATCATCATTATCATGCGGAGATATGAGAATCGTCGTATGAATGCCGATTTATTTGATCTCAATTGGTATATCTCTTACGATGACGCATTTCGATATCGAGTTTATTTGAATGAATACTTAACAAAACACAAGCACGGAGAAATTAGAAATCAATCTTGATTTTGTGAATAATGCTGTTTGCATAATTCTTTTATTTTTGTAGTGAAAGCTTCTTGAGTAAAAGCATTTTGCTGGTTTGATGCTTGATTACCTTGTATATATTTATTTAAATCTTCGAGTGATAAATTGGAAGGGTGACGGTCGTAAAAAGCTTTGAAGGCTGGTAGGTTTTTAGAACGCAGTTCTTCTGTTTCATCATCATCGTACCAGATATAGTGATAAAATCGAATCGGTGGATTTGCTGTTTCAACATCTTGCCACCACCAATTAAATGAGGATTCAAACGACCATCGAGACGGATATCTATGTTTAAACGATTGAATGATATAATCACGAAAAGAAAGAAGCAGTTTCGACTGACTTTTTACTAATTAAAACAAGTATTAATTGATCCGTCTCTTGTTTAGATATTTCAGTGATTTCCTTATAAGATTGGAGTTCTGGTAGCTTTGTTTTTACTTGATTCTTTGCGTTGTTTGTTGCCATTGTTTGTTCAGAATGTTCTTGGATTTTTCTTTCCATTGAAAATTCTGAGAAAAAGAACGAACAAACAAAGAATTTTAAATACTATAAGACAGTAACGAGAACAGACAACTAAATAAACATCGTATGTCGGATACGGAAAATAAGGTTTCATGGAAAAATTATGTTGCTGAATATGTTTGCAAGGAAAAATTGAAATGTATACGAGATGAAGAATTCGAGAATGAAAATAGCCAAGAGTCGACTTCGCAATCAAACTCTCATAGCAGTCGAAATAATGGTCCGGTGTGCGGTCAATTAAGAAGCGAGACTAAAGTATTGATTTACTTTTCATGCGATCTTTTTTGTTATTACATTTTTTCAGTATGTCGCATGCGAATTAGACCAACAGGATATCGCTGGAAAACTCTATGGTTTATTATCGAAAGATGTTGGAGAAAAGGGACTGCCCAATGCTATTATATGTTGTTATGGTGGAACCGATTATTTTACGATGAATGATAATTTAGAAAAAGAATTTATGGATAGTATTGCACAAATAGCGACTACTGAAAGTGTGTTATGAGGAGAAGCAGATTATTGTACATTGAAGGAATATTGTTGTTTTTTTTCTTCAGATGTTTGGATTTTAACAACAGGGCAAAAAGTAGGAGTATCAAATGTTATTGGTCAGAGTCTTTATCGTCATCGATTATTGAAGCGTTGTGTAATAAGACCTACAGTTATCGGATTGACTGGTTGGAATTTAATCACGGGATGCCGATCTTCACCATCAGAAGATCAAGTAAAACAGATTTCTTACGAATTAAAGTATAGATTTCGTATAATTTGTTAGGCAATAATGAGAACAAGTTCAAAATTAAGTGATACGATTGAAAAAAAAGTTGACAATCATCATACACATATCGTCTTTCTTGGCAATAATTCCACAGATCATCAATTTCCTGATGAACCTCGTTCGGATTTTGTCCAGACTGTTCGTGATCAAACTCAATGTTTATCTGTAACAATTATAATCGAAGGTGGTTTACATACGTTGGATGTTATCAAAAATGATTTGTCAGCTGAACGACCTGTCATCATAATTGAAGGCAGTGGTCGTTTAGCGAATATTCTTGGGACATTATTGAAAAAAGGCATCGAACCGAAGTAAACTATCTTCATTTCGATTGTTCATCTGTAAAATAATGTTTGATGTATTTAGTGACGATGAAGTAAAACGCTGTTTAGATCAAAATAAATATCCACCTCTGATTTCATCTGAAAGTTACAATCAAAAAGATATCGTGGATCGTATAAAATTTGTACTAAGTCGAGAATTTCGTCAATACTTGAAAGTATTTGAATTGGATAGTAGTGCTAGTCTCACTGATACAATTTTCCGGACCTTACTCGAAAGTAAAGAATGAATAAATGAATAAAAACAAAACAAATGACTTGACACATATGTTTCTTATCATTTATAGCATATCCGGTTGATGACAAAAATAGAGATAAACTTTCAAAATTAGCAATCAGTTGGGACTGTATCGATGTTGCACGCTATGTATTCGAACAAGATAATGTATAGTTGTTTTGTTAATATATTACCAGCCAAAATGCTTCATCTATTTATATGTATGTAGGATAAACAAGTTTTAAATCCAAGTGTTTTCCATGAAACATTGGAGAAAAATCGGCCAAAGTTTGTTGATTATATACTTCGACAATATTACGATCCACTGGAGACAGAGAGTTTCATTAATTGGAAAAAAGAATCTATTATGGATAGCAATACGAATGCTTCTGCAACATTGATTCCCGTGGAACAACCAACAGAAATAGACATAACTAATAAAATACGTACAGCATACGCTTTACAGGTTATTATTGAAAAGTTATACAATGAGGAAGAGTCTTCAGTTAAGGTAACATTATAATGATGTTTCACTTGGAAATTCATTGTTTTGCAGACGCTAGACGAGTTCGATAAACATTATATGAAAATTACTGGATTATATAGTTAATCATTTTATTTCCGTCGAACTTTTTGGCAAAAACTACGATGCTGTTTTCAGAGAATTCCACAAAAACATGCAAGTCAAGTATCACCATGCAACTCTCAGTATAATGATAAAATTACAGACCTACTCAGTAAATATAATATAGATAAAGCATATGAACAACAAGACATGTTTCGTGATCTGTTTTTCTGGAGTGTTTATGTTGGTTATAGCGATATTGCATTTGTTCTTCTTCTACATATGCAATGTCGAATTGGTGCAGCATTATTAGCATCGAATATTGCTCGAAATCGATCGAACGAAACGACAAATTTAGATATACGTCGTAAATTTATGGAACAATCAAAAAATTATGAAAATTACGCTTCAGAATGTATTCAAGTTTGCCATGAATATAACGAAAAGCTCGCTTGTCAACTCTTATTACGAGAAATACCGCTAGTTGGCAATGTGACATGTACGCAGGTAGCTGTTGCTGGACACATGCAATTATTTATTAATACTCCAACGTTCAATCAAGTTCTTGATAGCCAATGGTATGGCCAACTGTTTAGCAATACAACTAAATCATGGTCATTCACATTTAAAGCTGGAATAGCTTTAGTAACTTTTGGTTTATTGCCATTGGTCACCAAAATTCCTATCGTAACTTCAAACAACAAGACAAATTCGAATTCTTCTGAAACAACAGATAATAAGAAAAAGTCTAAAGAGAAAATTATGTTGTTAATTGTTCTATACGATTTAGAATATATTTTAGACATCAAGGTGTTGAAGAAATATCAATAAAGAATCCGTTCGACAAGTTTAGCGTTTTTCACAACAGCCCTTTTGTAAAGATGTTTTATCATTTCGTAAGACAAAAACAGAGATTTGATAATTCATACCAATGAAATTGACTTTGATTTTCAGGTGGTTTACGTGTTTTTTCTTCTTGTATTCAGTTATATGATGTTATTTGAAATGAAATCTGGTGATAGGCCAATTCATGGGACAAAAATCTATGTTTGTATAACTGTTACAGCAATGCTATCAGAAGATATACGAAAAGTAAATTCACAACAATGAAACAAAAGAAGCTTTTTAACTTTCTTCGCAATTGTATAGTCTTACGTGTACTACAGTACTAACATGATGAAATGTTGGAATTCCAAAAGAGCCTTTGGAACATTTCTTTGTATAACACCGTATATTCTTTTCTATATTGGATTTATCATGCATATGAGATCAAATAATGATCCAACAATATTAACAAATGCTAAATATGATAACAATATTCTATGTTATTCAACTATCGTTTCGTCTAGGATCATACTTGCTATTGATCTTGAACTTTGGTATATATTTTCATTACGATTTGCCAGTGGAGTTAAACTTTTAGGTCCAAAACTAATCATGATTCGACACATGGTAAAAATTGTTACTGGTAGAAATCTTTCGCCGAAATCATTTCATTCAATATAGATGCGTGATCTCGTTGGTTTTATCTACTTAATATTCGTTTGTATTACTGCATATGGTGTTGTTTCACGTGCTCTGTTCTTATACAACACCATTGACTTTACTGCGAAAAGTGTTTTCTACAAAGTTTTCTATCGGCCATATTGGTTTTTATATTCGATTGTTGATCAAGAGATAACAGCACTCGATAGTCCGTTTTTTTGTTTCTTAAATCAATTTATGAAACATCTTTTCTATGAAATTCTATAGATATCATTACATCAAATACTACTACAAGCAATGAAATAGCAGAAGCCACTGTAACTCAATCTACTCATTGCCGTATTTAAGTAATTACGAACAAATCTTATGATTTTAAAAAAAATAAAATTCTGATTTAGTTTCACTATTCAACGTATTGAAGATGAGAATGAATACCATTGGCGATATCAACGATATGAATTAATTCAAGAATATTTCGAAAAACCGATGTTTGCATATCCACCTCTTTCATTACTCGTTTACATTGTTTTATTTATTAAATTCTGCATAAATAAATATTCATTGCGAGTATTCAGTGAGTTTAACTAATAATCAGTAGTGATTCCATTTGATTGATGTATTCTTTTCAGAGAGAATTGCTACGAAAGATCTAGATCATGAATGGACTGAATTTGAAAGTGCAGCTACGTATCGATATGCACGAAAGGTTGTCGAAGAAAAATGTCGACAGAAATGTGAAATGAACGATTTATCGTAGGTTGAAATGATTTTATATACTACTGACTTTTTGTTGATTTATATAGTCATTCTGCTACGACAACAACAACTTCATCGGAATAATAAACATTTCATTTTTTATGATTTTGATTACGAAATAAAAGAAGTAATACGGTATTTTTAAGTTTAGTCGATGAATCATCTCATAATCGATAAGGTTGACTGACTCTTTCGCCTACCACCATCCCCCACCATCCCCTACCATAAATAAGACATATGACGACTTTGAATAAAAAAAATACGTTTCTTTAAGAGAAAAATGTCGTCTTCGTTTACTCAAACAACTTTATTTCTTGTTTTATTCATCGGTGGAATAATCTGCACTGCATCATCGAAAAGCAACACATGTGTCGTTAAAATCAACGATCGAGATGAATGTTTTCCATTTTTTTCAGTTCCTCAAAATTGTAAATCAGCAAAATTAAATCTATCTCAAACCTATGTTGCTAAATCATGTACTACAGCTAATCTTTTCTGGAATTATCCACAAAGTAATCTAACTTTAATCATCGAAACATTATACACACGAAAACATCAATCATATACTCTTCATTTTCCATATCAATTGGATCAGCAATTACAAAGTCTCTATCAAGTTTGTCCAGCTGGCACATTAACCAAACTTAAATCACAAAACGACACAATCAATGTCAAATCAGATGCCAACTATCAAGTTGTACTTAAACTCCAAGCATCTAAACTACAATTGTATGCTGTTATGATTGAATACAATGTTATTAAAAATTGAAAATATTTGATGTGAAAACAATGATTAGATCTTTTTGTTATAATCAGCTTTCAATAAAAATTGTGACAAAATCGAACTGATATTTTTTTCTTGTTTTGTTTTGTTCTGAACATCAGAGAGAATCCAATATCTTCTTAAAAAGGTGAATTAAGCGAAAAATATCCCTATCACCTTTAAACACTGACAACTTTATGTTTCTTATGATCATAAGTGATTACCGCACCGCCTTAAACATATCCGCAAAAGAAAAATCATCATCTGATTTCGAACTACGAACGATATTTCGTTGTTCATGTTTTCGTTCGATTAATTTTTTAATTTCGAAAAATGTATTCGTGTCGATTGACACATCGATAGATTTCCGTCGAGAGTACGACAAGAAATGAGTAGGTAAAATGTGTCACTTGTCTATCGTATCTCACCGAATATGATTGACAGTGAATGCATAATGATGATGCAACATGCGAGTACTAACACTGATTTCTTAATCATATAGACATTTTTCCACGATGGCACGAAAACGTGGAACAATTGAATCTCGAAGGTAATCTCTTCCGTTTCACATTGATGCATGACTTCGAACAGGAAAATCGTCCTAGCATGATTAGACCTTCTTAGTCGAAAAGAATCAATCAATAAACAGCAGGATATGTGTGTGTGTGTGCTGATTTCAATATTCGTGCGTATATATTTTGACCGTTTATCGCTTTTGCCGCTATCTCTCGCTCTTTGAACGTCAACAACGATCAATATACGTACGTATCTACGTTATGTATGCAATAAATTTGCCAAGCATGAAAATGTTTACAAAAAACAGATTTCGATATTTCGTTTTTTGTGTTTTTCTTTTTCAATTTTCGAAATGATTTTCGTTTCGTATGCATCATCAATATTCGTGTTTACGTAAATCTTTCGTCATTAAGTCAATCAATGCGAAGATTTTTCGTTCATTTCCTGATATTTGAATGTTTGATCTAAGGAGAAGGAAAAAAATCAACGAATAGGAAAGCAGAAGAGAAAAAGAAAGAAGAGAAGAGAAGAGCACAGAGTATTTGCTTTCATACATTGGGAAACAGAATCGAACGAAAGGAGAAGAAGAAATTTAGTTCAAATACGAAGCGTGTGAGTATCAAGTGTATCGTCTCTCCTATCGATTGCCAAACAATAGAAATCAACAAGTAAGTTTAAAGTTACATTGTTTTTTGCGTGAGACAATCAGACAAGTTCGATATTGTTATTCGAATTAGCAACTATGCTGATTTTCGTTCTGGCCTATCTCTTGAACTTTTATTTCTCTCTCAAATTTACACCTTGAACTATTTATCTATTCATAATTCATAGATTTTTAGTCATACTTGACATCTAGTGTCAATAGCTTGGCCTCCTCCGACCGTCTTAATTCGTTGTTGATGATCGATCAATGATCATCCCGTGACGAAATATCGACAGGATACCACTTGATAGTTTTATTTTATTTTATTTTCAAGTACACTACTAAGATTTCTTCTTCACTTTTTTTTAAATCAGATTTTTAACAGATTAATTCGAGGTTTATTCGTTTAGATTCCATCGGCACGTGTCTTTCTTATCGAACTATTTCGATATAACGATTTATTCGTTTTTTTTTCTAATATTTAATTGTTCATTCTTTTTCGTATCGGTTGACAAGGGGATATTGGAGACAAGCAATTATCACCTATATCAGAAGGAGATCAACATTGAACAAAGCGAGGTGTGAAGGTAAAGACATAGATAAGGCAAAATTTGAGATCTCAATCTTTTATTTGAAATGCCTTCAGCTAATAAGATGATATTTTGTTCTTAATTAAAATTGAAAAGGTTAAGAACGGCCATCTGTCTAAATAGGATGCGTCTTAATTGAAAGTTCAATATGCACATTTTTTTTTCCGATAATTATTCGATGAGAGTCGGTGTACTTTTTGTATTTATTCGATTCGAAGAGGGGAGAATATTTCGCATAGTTTTTGTTCGAACGAATGATTCAATTGTATACCTTCGATCGATGACGTCAAATGCACACAGTAGGTAGACATTCTATGCGCTTCATCGGCCTTAGGCTATCGATTTTGTTTCTCCCTCTCTCTCTCTTGAACAAAATCTACACGTGTGTTTACTCATTAAGAAA
>ERZ781399.2652-NODE-2652-length-14424-cov-5.869441_pt1 | contig 14424 bp, 16 predicted proteins | sample MGYA00511014_ERZ781399 | MGnify/ENA primary metagenome ERZ781399 (study PRJEB29847, sample SAMN06458254) | wastewater metagenome | isolation source: Wastewater bioreactor | place: South Africa: Cape Town | study: EMG produced TPA metagenomics assembly of the...
AATAGTTAACATCGATAAAAAAGAATCAACAAGTTTATCTTTTCCCGGATACAACGGTACACATCTTTGGTCATGGAAATTAGCAGATGAAACCTATGATCGTATTGCTCAAATGATACCGTGCCGTACTGTTAATTATACGCGTGGACCACGACCAGGAATAATCGATTCATGTGATGAATCATCGAATAATGAATTTTCATTAACAAATATTTTACAAGCACAAAAATGGCTTTATGAACATCAACATCCAGCTGATTGTTCGAATAAACGTTTCGCTATTATCCATCGAACTGCACCATCTGGTTTTGGATCAACTATTCATCAAGTTGCATGGGCATTCGGCATCGCATTAGCACAAGACCGAATAGCTGTCTATAAATCACCTGGTAATTGGGTAATAACACACAAAAAAATAGCATTTCTTTTTTAGAAATCAGTATCTCTGTTTTAGTTATATGGTGATTGTGATTCAATGAATCCTGATTGCGTATTTTTACCAATATCTCATTGTCCAGTGCCATCGAATGTTGATGGTAATAAAACGATTGAAATTAAAGCTAATTTTGGCTATTGGACTAATCCTATACATCCACCAGTATTTCAGAATCGAACATTTAATTGGTATCGAACACAACTGATATTTTATCTCATGAGATATAAACCGAGTGTGTTAGCACATGTTCGAAATGTTGTAGCTCAAAATTTCAATCCACCTTCGGTCGAACAACATCGTCCATATATTGCTGTTTATGTTCGACGATCGGATAAAGTGCAATTCAAAGAAATGTCTCAAGCTTATACACTCAAACAATATTTTGATTTATTCGATAATGATGTTCAACGAGTGAATATTAGTACTGTGTATCTGAATTCTGAAGATGAACGTGTGTTTAATGAATTCAATGAAATTAACAAAGAAAAAAATGGATATTACAAATTAATAACAATCAAAACAACGAAAAATGTCGTTTATCGAAAAATGACTGGAATGCCACGTGCACAGCGCGGGAAAATAGTATTGGAATTTCTGACTGATTTATATATTGAAGCACATGCAGATTTACATGCGGGAACATTGACATCGAATTGGTGTCGATTAGTTGATGAATTCAGATTAGTATTAGGAAAAAAGATTCCATACTATACACCTGAAAAACGATTTATAATGGATGGTTGATCTTATTTTTCAATATGCTAAATAAAATTATAATGAGTAAAATTTTAGAGTATTGAGAACAAAAAAAAATCTAATAGTAAACTTGATGAACTCAATCATTGTTGCTAGGTAAATTGTAGTACATGTGACTGTTAACGTGCTCTTTTGTTTTCTCACGTCCAAATAAAAATTTCTTTTGTACTGCAACATACAATCTGTCACTCGCATCTACATATAAATAGTTCGTCGATCTCATCAGTTTCATTTCAATTGAAACATACAATGGTCGTATTCAAAGCAGATAGTCTCAGTCAAAAAATTTGCTACATTGCCACCGTATTCGGAGTCATTGGATTAGTATTGACTTGTGTCGGTGTTGGCACACCAAGATGGCAATCAGATTACGCGACACAACCCGATGGCAGTTATGTTAAAACAGGAAGCATTAATTTCTTTTATGCTTGTCCAGCTTACAGCAATGGAACAATCATTGGTTGTGCGAATCGTGACGCTAATTTATACGGTTATTCAACTTACAGTTCAGCAAGTCCATGGATGAAAGATTACAATCAACGAATGCAAAATGCTGGCGCTCTGTGTATTGTCGGTATTTGTTTCTTATTTTTCGGCACATTAATAACATTAATCATGGCAGTGATTTATTTACAAACATGGCACAATCTCATAGCACCGATATGTCTTTTTCTTGCTTGTCTTTTTATGCTTGCTGGTATGGCTGAAGGTTCACGTTATCTATTCTATAATGATTATTCAGCAAATCTTTATCAAGCTGGACATGTTGTGACAATATTTACTCTACTTTTAAGTGCTTTTGCTGCTGGTCGAATTAACTTTTCTCGTTGGACTGAAGCCGGAAAAATACCATCATAAATCACAAACTAAGCTTTAATTTTTTCTTTCCCGAAAAATGAATTCTCAGTCCTTGAACGCATGTGTCTCACGTTTTTCTTTCTTTCTTTCTCTTATTCAAATAAATTAGCAGACAACGAATAATTTAAAAATTCATATCGATCAATCGTATTCCGAATACAAAAAACTATCAAGTTCGTTTTGAATAAGAAATGAATTCGAATCCTTTTGACATTGGCATCGTTCTTCAATTGGCACATCTTGAAAGACTTGTTCGATATGTAGGCCACAACCTGCACAAAAAAAACACATTTCTTCAAGAATTCATTTCAATATTCAAGAATCATCGCACTCACCTTGCCAAGTTGTTAAACCACATTGATCACAGTATGTTTTCAAACACATTTTTTGTCAAATAAACCGATTATCTTTGTTAAACAGATTGAATACAGACTATAATAAACAAATCAAGGCTCTGTTTTCTATATACGTATATATGAAGGATATTGCGGATGATTGTATTCGTCAATGACAACATAACAAGTATCCGCATGTATCTCGATTAAACAAATATGAAAAAGAGCAATTTATTGAGTAAATAGTATTTTAAAAAAAGGCTTGGTAACAAGGTTAAAAAACACAAAAGTTATTCGCCATCTTCGGGCGATATTCGGACTCGAATCATGCCGCGTTTCGGATGCGCTTGTACAGGTTGCTGTGCTTTTGGTGATGCACCTTTTCGTGATCTTGTTGGTGATGTCGTCGGTTCATTTGCCAGACGTTGCATTTTAACGATTGCTTCGGATGCGGCAGCTGCAACTTTGAATTTATCTTCGTTTTCTCGATTTGTCCATCGTTCTGTTTGATCAAGAAAACGTTCATGTTTGATTTTATCTTGAATATCTTTTGGTACATCCGGTACTAACCATTGCATGATATAGATAATAAAAAAGATTAAATGCTCGAAAACAACGATGAATGCAAGACGAGCTGCTATAACATTCCAATGGATCGCTGATTGCTCATATGGCGAATACGAATAGCGAAAATCACGGTACCGACAATAAGTCAATCCATTTGGCACTTCAGGCGTCATCATACCAGTCTGATTGTAATCTTGAATTGGAAATGATGATAATGTCCAATTGACATATCCATTTAAACTCACGCCCGTTGATTGTAAAGTTCGAAAAGCCATTTTAGGAATAAATTCCGATGTCCACGCAATGGATATAGCCTAAAAATGAAATTGTTTCGATTGAATTAATATTTCAAATTAAATTACATTAGTTAAAACAGCGATATAGGATACAGCCGAGAAAATATCACTCCAAATGCCGATATCTGATGCTTTATGTGGAATTGGACGTTTGTGTTTCGATAGAAATTTCCATGCGTCCAAACGTATTTCAATAAGATTATTGAATAAAGCAAATAAAGGAGCCAATCTAACAGAAATAAAATTTAAAATTTCGAATTTTTATTTTCGAAATGTCCTACGGAAAGGCAACGACAAAGAGAGTAACAAAACCAAATTGAATAACTAAAACAAAAAAAAAACTATCTGAGTAAAAGAAAAAGAAATCGAACATTAAAATCTCATCGAACCTAATTCTAAATATTCATCGATAAGAGTATTCGAATTGAAATCATATAAATCTTTATCAATTTCCCATTGTTCCTCTTTCTGATAATTTTTAATACAATATTTTCGTATCGTACGATACATAGCAATGGAAAATTCTAAAACATTATTAATTATTTGCTTTCCAATCATAACTAAAAAGAAAATTATTATTCAAACAAACGAAAGATCCTGTTTACTAATTATTAATTGAATTGACAGTTCAACAAAACAACCAGCTGGATCACACTAATTCAATACAAGCAAAAACAGCATGAATTGTACGTATTTTTAATTTGATATTTCAAACCTGTTCTGTAAAATCACCCGCACCAGTTTCACCGTATGTTGATGGATATTCATTGAAACTGAAATTAATGATTTATTTGAGGGTGAAGACAAATTTTTCGATACTCATACCGTCCTTTGAAAAATGCTACGTAGAATAACGATGAATAGAAATTAAAGAATTGAAAAAGATAAATTTTGATTATCAACGAATCATCATAATTCGATTGATATTTATGTAATTCTAACAAAAATGAAACAATTTTCAATCCGAAAACATTTGAATTTTTTCTCTCAAACCAAGATCTGTTAATTTTCTTGCCAAATAATAATACAATTGAGATAAAACCACCGAACATATTAAATTCATGATAGCACTTGTTACTGTTATGATAATCGATGAGAAAGCAGACGCAGACGTTTTACGTAGAAGATAATCAACTTGCACACGATAGACAACAGTTGCAAATACAGTTGCACAAATAATACAGATCTAAATTCGAACTATAAAAAAGAAACAGATTTCCTCGGAACAAAATTCGTACGGTGATTAGAACAACAGCTGTAGCGATTAGAAAATATGGGAGACGCTTTCGAGTTGAAACGAATGGTTCCATCGCCTAGGAAAAACAAAAAACATCTCATATTGGTAATATGAATATTAAACAAAATTACTCCAGTAACAGGATTGATACGTTGTTCGCCCATTCGTTTTGCTCGAGCTTCAAATGCAGGTCGAATCGGTTCCAAATGTTCTTCGAAATCAATTGAATCCTTTACAAAATCAATCAATGAATATTCATTTCAATCGATCAAATCACTCTACCCATTCATATTGCAGAACAGCTTGCCGACGTTTCCAAAATTCTACAAACCATCGTGACCATAAAGACATTAAAATTGCAAAAATAACCGTTGCAACATTGTCAAATACATAGGAAACCTATTATTCAAAGACTGCAGTTTTCAAAAGACAAACTTATATGCCGTACTTTCGAGTAAACACAACTGTCACTTAATTTCCAAAAAGGACAGATTTTATCACATCTCGGACACATATATGTATTCTGCCCGTAATCACCACATATATCCGATCTGATTAATAATAAAAAAAAATATAGATTGATGTATTGATCGAAATAATTTCATTGAGTCTTACGTTGGTTGATCAGACATAACACTGCCAGCACCGTAGAGAAATATGATCAAACCAACCAGTGCAGGAGGTAGAAGCATTTGATTATAAAAACCCGAGAGAGCAAAAAAGAAAGCTACTTTTTCACCCATATAAGAACGAATTAATGATAACGGTTGAAATTTCAGACAACAACGCATTGTAGCCCAATGTTTTTGTAATTTCTAAATTGACTTGTGTCTTTCTTTCGATATTCAATCAATTATCACGTATACCTCTCGATCGTTCAATGATGATCCATCGACTTTATTTAGATCTTCTCGGAGTGGCTAAATAAATCAACAAAAATTTTATTTCCATTTACAGAATTCGAATATTTACTTCATGTAAAGGAAAATAGCACGTATACGCACCCTTGTTTACCAATCGATCAATACCTATAAGTAACTCGAGATTATATATCTACAGATTGAATATCAAAAGTCCTACCGGGTCGTCTTACACCTTTTGCCATTGCTCTCACAGTATTATATGCTGACATTAAAAAAAAACCACAAAGTAGATATTTTGACAATTAAATAAAAAGAAATCACCTGCTAATTTATTAACTGGTTTATTGTTCTGACTCTCATCGTCGTCGTCGTCTTCCATATCACAGTGAGCTCGTGTTAACAATTCATGTGTTAATAAAGAACGTTCACTAGGTGTGAAATATAACTCTTTCGAACCACGTAGAGTAACAAATAATTCTTGGAATCGTTCGATATTACGTGAATAAATTGCCGTATAATAATCGGGATCGTCTTTGGCAAACGATGGGTCGAGACGAAATGGTTTTTTACCCCATTGAGTAAATCTTTTCCAGCAAGATTGAGCGTCGACATCGGTCTTTTCCTTTTTCTCATCAATTTTCTATTTCAAATAAATTCAAATTCGAATTGGTTTTGTTTTTTTTAAATCTTCTCTCACTTCAATCGGCAATTTCATTCGCATATTTTCAGCAGTTAATAAAAGTATATCAAACGGTGTATGAACTTTAACATATCCATGTCTTCTTTTCGGTTTCGGTGGCTAAATTTAAATGAAAATAGTTTCGTATTTGATTTCATTGTCTAGTTACATACACAATGTTCAAGAACAAGGCGTTGTTTTTTCTTTAAATACTCTTCGAATCTTTGTCGGCTTTCGGCGGCTTTCTGTCGATGATATTGACTTTCAAAATTCTCAATAGTATCATTGTAAACAAGAACACAATCGATCGGCTTTGAATCGGCTCGAGTATCAGATGTTGCTAAAACTGATTGTCTTCGATGTTGTCGAGCAGAAAATTCGAATGAATTCTGATTATGATGTGACATTTGTGAGCGACGTTCTTTTTTAGCTGTTCGATCGGTAGTCAAGTCACCTGATTCTCGGATCAACGGAGGCAATCGAACTACGCGTGGCATTATGAAAGAATTTCATCTACGAACGGCATTGTCGTCGTTGGAATACTTTGAAGTGTTGTCGAAGCAGAAACTATGTACGGCAAACATTCAACGTATATTTTTAAAAAAGCAAAAGCTGTTTTTTAAGTTTATTTTTTTCCGTTCCGTTGCTCGGCAACGACACTCAAAAAAAAAAGAAATTTTTATGAGTTACAAATACTTTATAACAAGTTCTTTATTTCTGGAACATGTTCATCGATGAAAACGAGCTATTTTCGTACGCATTCATTGAATGTGATCTCACAAGGAAATTGTTTCTAATGTAAATAATTTCCTTTTTGTTTTGTTCATTGCATACCATCAATTCACCTTGAAATCAATTTCCGTCTTCAAGATTATTTATATAAAGTCAAAAATATGATTCTGATGAACAATTCGACAGATAACCACACAAAAACAGAAAGAAATTTTGTTTAATTAATCAACTTTTTTGTGTTCGGTATGCTAAAATAAGTGAGAGAAAAAAACTACTAAAGATCGTTTAGAAATAATTTCTTTTTTTTTGTGCGCTATTTGTATGGCCTTTCAGGAACGCTTTTCTTTCAATTAAAAGACATCATGAAGAAGGACAAAAGTCATTTTCGCATCTTTCTAACTGATTAATAGACAAAATGGCTTTTTTCTAGATGAAATAATATTTAAAAAAAAGAAGAAGAAGAAGAAGAAAAAAAAATAGAGAAAACACTGAAGCATTGCCAAGAAATTTATATTATTCTATAGTCAATAGGCTTTGTAAAGAAACATCATTTTTTATATTCAATAAAAAAACACCTAGCATTGTTTCACAAAATAGGTGTGACGACCCTATTCTCTGATTAGAGTTTCTGTTTTCTCTTTCCCCAAATCTCCTGAGATTTCACCCACATATATTTTATTTTGTGTGCGTGTGTGTTTTTGTTTGCTCCGCAATAGTTTCTGATATCGTCTTGAGGGGAAAGAATGCAAATCGAATGCTTAGTTTTCTTTTCCTGTTTTGTTTAGAAATGTTTCTTTGAATCAAATGAAAACATGTCTTCAATCGATAATCCACGTTTACCATTAACATCAGGCCAAAGATCAATCGTCAAATATACCGAAACAGAAATGTCAAATAGAAATCGATCTTCAGACACCACGATAACATTCGACCCGATGGATTTGTCAAGGAATCAAACTCGACGAAAAACACTCTCTGTTCAATATAATGATGGTGAACTTCGTCGAATGCCAACAAGACAACGACGAGTTGTTAAGAAAACTTTAATGGCCAATGTTGGTTATCGTTTAGGCAAACGAAAAGTTTTACATATACGACGGTTTGAACAACGATATAGTTTATATGATAAAGTGCTTCTTTTTTTTTGTTTTATTGATTCTAGTCGATTTGTTGGTGATATTATGTGTTTTCTTGGTATGTTAGGAATTATTCTAATGATATTCGAATGTGAATTAACATTTCGACATATGGAATATAAAGAAACAACATTTAGTTTTATGTTAAAAGCAACAATTACATTTACAACTTTGATTCTTGTTGGTCTAGTTTTTTATTATCATCGTATTGATTTAACACTTTATTGTGTGGATAATTCAATTGATGATTGGCGTATAGTTTTAACACGAAAAAAACTTTTTGCAATTATTTTCGAAGCATTTATTTGTTTAATTCATCCAATACCAGGTCATTTTATAATTGAATGGAGTTCACAATATGTTAAACACGTTGAAAATGGTATTAATTTTATTAATTCATATCCAAGTAGTCTAATTAATTTCAATTCAACATCTAATCCAACTAGTTCAACAAGTATATCTGCTCAACATTACGTACCTATTGATGTTATTCTTAGTATACCAAGTAAACATTCAAATCGAATGAAAGTTTGTTTTTTTTCATTTTCCTCTAGTGTTTTTCCGTTTGTATCTCGTCTGTCGATTACTTATGTTACGTTCTCATTTGGTTCGTGATGCATCATCTCAATCACTCGGTTATCTCAATCGTGTGTCATTTACATTTCCTTTTATTATTAAAGCTTATATTCAACAAGAACCAGCACAATGTTTAACAACATTTTGTATAACAATGTTTCTCATTGCTAGTTGGTCAATGAGAGCATGTGAATACAATGATAAAACAGGACATATGTCAATGCTTGATTCAACTTGGCTATTTGTTATATCATTTACAACAATCGGTAAAATTCATTCATTCAATCTTAAATTATCATATTTACATTTGTTTCGTCTCTATCTCTCTCTTGTTAGGTTATGGAGATATTGTTCCATCGACATACTGTGGTCGTGCTATTGCCGCTATAACTGGTATTGTCGGTGTATTTTCGACGGCTCTTTTAGTTGCAGTTATTTCACAAAAATTAGAATTAACACGTTCAGAAAAATACGTTCATAATTTCGTTGCTAATATTGTCTATTCAAAAGCGTACAAAGATCAAGCTGCAAATGTTGTTAAATTTGGTTGGAAAATTTGGTTTTTAAAACGTAAAGGCAAACAAACAATGATTCAGTATATTCAAGCACAACGTAATCTACTTAAAGCCATACATTATTTGAGAAAAATCAAACAACAACAACGTAAATTAACTGATAATTGTGTTAGTATACTTGAATTACATGACCTTCAATCGAGTACATACAAATCAGCAAGTGAAACAACCGATAAAATGCAAAAGATCGAAAGTAAAATGAATAAAATCGAAGATAAACTCGTTGATGTTAATCAAGAAATGATTACTTTGCAAGATAAAATCAATATTTTATTAGATCGTATCCCATCGAGATGAATAATTATGCATACACACACGCACACATCCGTATTTCTATGTCAAGTCATTTTTTCTGTAAATGCTATTGCTGTTGTGTTGTAAGGTGCATGTGTTTTTATTGAATAGTTCGAATATTTTTCTATCCAATCTCGAGCAAATTTATCCGTTCGAATTTGTCCCTTTTGATTGTATAAACGAACAGCTGATGGCCATAAACGATCGGTCCAAATCGAATTCGAATGAACATTCTTCCAGACATAATTTTTCTTCAACGGCTCTTGCCAATTATCGAGTCCGTATTCATTATTGAGATAATCTTCGGGCGAACAAGGAACCGAAAAAATATAACCAAATAAATCACAAGAACAAAGTTGAGGAAGCAATGGAAGAATACGTCTATAGGTAAACGAGCTTTTAAAAATGATGAAACAGAATTCAATCGAATGAATTACTTGTATTTTTTTCGATGAATTTGATAGCCACACCAAAGATGATCGTTTTCACGATATGCCCAGAACAAATCGAACGTAAACTGACCGGTGAATAATCGAAATTCGAGAGAATCGTTAACCTACGAACAAAAAAAAACATTCGACAAGATTAGTTGTATGTATTTTCGATTGGTTACAAGTCCTAATATTCCCCAAAGATAAACTTGTGAATTTCCACGAAAATGTTTTCGAATATTGTCATCATATTCTTCAGCGAATAGACCGAAATCTACATCTTGAGTATACGGAATCAAACCACAATGTCGATACCAGCCTAAAATCATCATATTGAAAAATAAAACCAAACAAAAAAACTCTCCATTTCTTTTGTTTTACCAAGTAAAGTTCCGCCTGTTAACCAATAATGTTTTTCCATTTGATTTAAACTCATAGCTATGTATCTCATCGGTATAATTGCCCGATCAAATTGTTGATCATTTGGATATAATTGATATTTGTCTTCCATAATTCCAGCTAGAGTCTCATTACATGAAATAAATTTCGATGTTTGATATAACCATAGGAAATGCGAGATATTCTCGGGAACATAAAATGGAAATTGATTTTGATGAATTTGTTTTGTAAAACTATTTTATCACACAAAAAAAAAAGAATCGTGTTTTCTTTTGAATTAGAGAAAAAGAAATATTTCCTACGGATGAATGACTCGAATGGTATCACCGAATGAAAGTTTGATATCATTTTGTAATTGCACTTTATTTTTCTCGATAAGAAAATATGATTGTTGTTCATGGAAAACAGCTAAATGAACAATATGTTGATTGTATTCAATAAAAATGTGATCAGTTGAAATTTGAATTGAAATATCCGAATGAGATTGTAACGGACGAAGGATTTGTGTTGAATTATTGAAAATAGCAAATGTTATTAAACGTTTTTTAAATTCTTGAAAAGATAATCGATGAATAAAGAGAAATTCTAATAGAAATGGATCGATTAAGACAATATCTGACTGAAAATTGACCAGAGTATTGAGAATGAAATTAAAATTTTTCGATGAAATTCGATTCGAATGAAACGAAAGTAATTTATTTTGAATGCAAATAATTAAAAACCAAATGAAACATATGGTAATAAACACTGTTCGATTAAATAAACGTCGGCGGATGAAACTCATTTCTGAAAATGAAATGCACATGTTTTCTGTGTTTCATTGATTAATGGAAATCTAACACATACTCGACTTGTCGAAAGAGAAAAAAAAGAAAGAATTGAGCTAGAATGTTGATCAACGATGTTCATTTATCATCGATGATTATAGATTATAGTTGGGAACTATTGATGACAATTACACACGAATAGATTTCTTTCAAAATAAATGTCTGAATACGTTTGTTGTTGTCACGATGTATTTCAATGCAATCAAAGCCATAGAAAAAAACAATCTTTGGCTGAAAATGAATAGGCATTCATTTGTTCGTAGGTTTTTTTTTGTCAACGTGGAATATTTTTATTAAAAGATGTACTTTTTAAAGACATAATCAAATAAGAAAAGGTCATTCGTTCTCATTTAACTGATATTCATCTTTGCTTTTTTTTTCAGTTAAAATACGTTAATCCCTTTTGACATACCAATACTTTTAAGTATTGAAAAAATGATCTTGATTTATCCAAGGACAAATGCGTGTAGTCATTTTTGTTGCATTGCTTTTGATTGAAATCGATTCGTTAATGGCAAATGAGTGTTATGATGTCGTTATTATCGGATGTGGTTCATCAGGAATTGGAGCAGCGGTAGAATTGATCTCTCATTCGAATATGAGTCTGCTCATCATAGAAGCACGAGATCGTGTCGGTGGTCGAGCCTATACTGATCAAAATTCATTAGATTTTCCTTTTGATATCGGTGCTGAATGGATTCATGAATACGATTCGAATAATCCTTTGTATCAACTACATGAGAAACTAAAAACTGAGCTGGATACCGATGAATATATTCAATTATTTGATACAGAACGAATTGCTTGTTTTGATACAACGAATGGATCGATGATTGACTCGCAAATTGCTTTGCAAGCACAAGAAACAGTGAATAAATTATTTACAAAGTATTTCGACGGCGTTGATGTTTCGGTCGATGATGTTATTCGTGATGAATTCGATCGATTAGATCAAAATCAACATAAACGTTTAGTGAAAGCCATATTGATATCAATGGAAGAGATTTTTGCTGCGGATCTTGATCAACTTTCAGCTAAACAATATCTTCAAGAACCAGGCTGGTCACTCAAAGACGAAAGTGAAAATAATCTTGTTCTTAAACGTGGCTATGGACGTTTTCTTCAACGTATTGCCGATCATTATCAATTGCCCATTATTCTCAATACTATTGTCACTCAAATTGATACACGTACATCATCTGACATCGTTCAAATCAGTACTTCGAATGGTCAAAAAATCACCGCTAAATACGTGATTATTACCATTCCTTTAGGATGTTTAAAACAGCAGACTATTGTTTTCCAACCTCCTCTACCCAAATGGAAATTAGATGCTATTAAACAATTCGGATTTGGCAATACAGATAAAATTATCGTACAATTCGATAGAGTTTTCTGGAATACAAATTGGACAATTATCTATTTAGTAGATGCTCCATTTCCATTTGCTTTATGTAATACGAATAAAAGAACACTTTCGTTTATGATCGGTGGACGAAGTGCTGTAGCAATGGAAAATCAAAAAGATGAAGCTATTATTACACAAATTCTAAATAATCTTCAACAAGTTTTTACTCAAGAGAAATTCCATGTAGAACATTATATAATCTCAAGATGGACACAAGAGAAATTTTCACTAGGTTCTTATTCATATTTTAATCTCAATTCAACCGTACAAACGATGGAAATGCTCGCAAAAGAATGTGCTGAAAATCGATTATTTTGGGCTGGAGAACACACAAGTCAAGGAGCGTCTGTTCATACTGCTTTTGCAACTGGACAGAGAGCAGCGCACAAAATTCTCGTTCATCATAGTCAATAAAATAGCTTTTTTTTTTTATTTTTGAATCAATGAAAAGCAGAAAATTGCTAAAATAAATAAAGCGAATTCAAGTTTTTATCGAATAAATAAGGATAAAGCGGCACTGAATGCATTAATAACCACTGCAATAATACCGATGATTGCTGATGCATCTAATTTCAAATTTAAACTCGCATGGATAATTTCTGGTACATCTGATTTCGAAGCTGAACTCGAAATTTCAGTCACAAAAACAATGCCCAAAGCCACTCCAATAATTCCAGCGATGAGAGCTCCAAACGACAAGATTTTGCACATTAGCAAAAGAGGATGATTCGACTCTTTTTTCATTAAAATATATGCCAAAATGCAAGGAACTGCTAATCCTGAAGCAATACAGGCAATAATCATGAATGCTTGCGAAGCTCGCAATTTATCGCATGATGATTTATCCTCAATTGATGGAGTTTCGCATAAAGTAACTATACTAATACAAATCGCTCCAAGTTCATTCGAACCACATGATTGCCATAAACCAAAGCTCGATGAAGATGATTCGACTTTTGTTGATCCCCTTTAAAAAAAAACAGACTTTGATAGAATGCAGTTAATATCTTAAAAAACAAAGCTCTTCGAAACTATCATTACCATTTCGGTAAAGCATTGGCAACAATATAAAGAATGCAAGTTATGCTGATTAGACAACAGCAAGCCAACGATGTATTACGTGCATCGAGTAACATTTTTTCTCTTTGAATGAACCAGTAAGAGTGTGTTTTTATAGATAAAATTTTTACAAAGTGAAAACATTCTTTGTTAATATTTTTTCTCAATGTCCTTCAATAACTTTATTAATTTTTCTTTATTTGATAAATAGAAGATAAAAATATTATTGTCATGTCGTGAACGTGAACTATCTTTATTCCAATAAAGATCTGGCCTCGGATCACGTTTTTCTGGAAATATAGGAATCCTTATAGGATTATATTTTACTAAAATATAGGATTTTCAATAGAAAATGACAAAAATCATAGGACTTTTTAAACTATGATTTCTATTGAAAATTTTAGTTTTCACAGGTTAACATGGAACTTTCGGCTACCTAGTGATTTGTATTCTTAAGGATGTGGTACGTGCTTTTATTTAAAAAAAACAATTTCCTATGTGTAATGGCTGTCAAAATGATTCATCCATCCCTACTGCGTTATTCTATCTTCTGGGTTGTTAAGATAAATATTAAAAAGATCACATTTCTATCATCGTATAATCCATGATATCGGATATATGTGTAGAAATTTTTAGAGTTTGCTTTGTTATTCACTCAGATTGAAAGAAAGCTGTATTTTTATTTTACAGTTGTGATAAGTGAAAGATTTCTGTGTTTTGTTTTTATTTAAAGGACTATATACTATATTTAAGTTGAAATAAAGTATATAATAGACAATAAAAGTTTCTGCTTCGCTATGCAATATACTACACATACAATATTCAATAGTTTAAGTAGAAGTTGTCTTTTTAAACGTTGATCCAATCCCTTATGAATATCATTTGATATTATAAAGTATACAATGATGGAAAAGTGATCTTATTGATATTTTTCTTTAATCACACAGACGGTAAAGTGAT
>ERZ781399.2654-NODE-2654-length-14421-cov-3.167896_pt1 | contig 14421 bp, 9 predicted proteins | sample MGYA00511014_ERZ781399 | MGnify/ENA primary metagenome ERZ781399 (study PRJEB29847, sample SAMN06458254) | wastewater metagenome | isolation source: Wastewater bioreactor | place: South Africa: Cape Town | study: EMG produced TPA metagenomics assembly of the...
CCGCCGTGGCACCCCTGGCAGCTGCCTTCGGCGAGGAAGATCTGACGGCCAAAGTTGACCTTCGCACCGTCGAGGTTCGAGGGGCTCCGCGGCGCGCGGATCTGCTGGATGTACGCCTTGATCTCCTCCCAGTCCGTCAGAACGTTCTTCTGCGCGAGGTTCAAGGGATTGCTGGTGTCGACGACGTGCTCGATCGAGCCCGCGAGGCCGGCTGCGCCGACGGCGGCCGGATCGATGCGGTCGGCGTTCGCCGGCGGCGTGCTCTTCGTGTGCACGATCGCACCTACGCCGCCGGAGATGCCGCGCGTGTTGCCCTCGAAGTCGGCGACCTCGTCGAAGATCGCCGTCCAGTTGAAGAGACGCTGATCCTTCGGGTCCTTCTTCGAGAAGCTACCCTCGAGGCTCGTCGACTGGCGCGGGCCGCGCGCGAAGAACCACGTCACGTTGTCCGAGAGGCCATCCATGTGGCACGCCTGACAGCCGTTCCACCCCTGACCTTTCAGCGACCAACGTCCCGTGGCGGTGTTGAAGAAACGCTTCCCCTTGCGAATCCTGTCCTCGGTCGAGTTCTCGCCCGGGAGCGCCGACGCGCGCACGACCACCGCGCTGTCGGAAGCGCCTCCCGCGATCGCCTGAGTATTGAAGTCGATCACGCTCACGTTGCGGCTGACATCGTTGGCGACGAACGCGAAGCGCTTGTGCGCATCCTGGTTCGGCGTCGCGATACCGATCGGGTTCTGCCCGCTCTTGTCCGCCGCGATCCCCGCGGGGTTCAGATTGATGAACGGCTGCGTTGGCGAGCTCACCTCGGTGATGGCGCTTGCCTGCGCGACGTCGTAGCGGACACGGAAGACGGAGTCTGCGCCGTTCGCGACGACGTAGCCGACCTGACCGCCGCGCACGAAGCCGATGTCCGCGGGCACGGCAGGGTAACGTCGGCTGCCGTCATCGGCGACGTTGTTGGCGGTGAAGTGTTCGTCGAAGCGGGCGTGGAGCGACGCCGTCGCTCCCGTCGCCTCCTTGTCCGCCGAGAGGTCGATGACGCTCACCACGCCGTGGGTCGTCGTCTTCACGTTCGCGACGTTCGGCTGTCCCCCTTGCGGGACGACGACGCCGACGGGCCCCTTCGGCGAGGCGCAGATGCTCGAGACGTAGGCGTACCTGTCCTGGATCGTGATCGACTGCAGCTGGTTCGGGTAGCAGCCGGCCTTACCGCCGTTCGAGTCTGCGAAGCCCATGTCGGCGAGAGGTGCGAGGCGGATCGTGGAGACAGACTTGTCGGAGAGCTTCACCTTGTAGACGAGCCCGGCCTTCGCGACGTCGGCGTTGGCGCCGTTGTCGGCCTCGGCCTCGATGCGCTGCGCGAAGTACTCCGTCACGTAGATGCTCTCGTCGTCCTCGCTCCGGTCGCCGTTGTTGGTGATCGCGACCGAGCGGGGATGTGCAAGCGCAGGCCGGGCCTTGGCGTCCGGCCCGAGCAGACCGGTCGCGACCAGCGCGGTGTTGAGATCGATCGTCGAGCCCACCGTCATCGCCGCGGTGTCGACGCCGGTGAGCGTCCCATCCACCCAGTTCGCGACCCACGCACGCGTGCCGCCAGGCGTGAGCGCCACGCCCGTCGGCTCCGAACCGACGGCAACCGAACCGGCGACGGCCGGGGTGGTCTTCAAGCCGCCGACCTTCACCAGCTTCTGGTCTTTGCGGAGGACCACATAAGCGGAGTCGCCGTCCGGAGAGAGGACGACCTGCCAGGGCTCGCCGCCGACGGGCACCTCGGCCTTCTTCTCCAGCTTCGCGGGAGTGCCGTCATCGGGGTAGCTTGCCGAGAAGACGGAGATCGATCCGACGTCCCGATTGACCGCGACTACGGTCGAATCGTCGGCCGAGATCGCGATTGCCGATCCGCGGCTCGGACCTGGCGCGATGGTGAGCGGCCCGCCGGCTTGCTCTCCGCCGTCGGGGTCGTCGATCCCTGGCTTGGCGCCCGGGTTCGCCGGATCATCGCCACCGCAGCCGACGAGCTGCAGGAGGACGAGCGCGGTGGTGCCGGCAACGGCGGCGAGCGGCATGAAGTGCGAGCGGAGGCTTCGCATGCAGATGTCTCCCAGTGTCCGGGCCGCGGTCCGTTCTCTCTGGTGAAGAGGAGGGGTCCTCGTCACGCACCGGCACCGACACGCGTGGCCCGGCGTGACGGAGAAGCGAGCAGCCCGACTCTGCGTCTCTCGTCTGGGAAGACGCGAGACGCTGCCTGTCGGGCACCGCTTCCGGTCGCGGCGACCCGCTCCCCGCCGCGCCCGCAAGAACTATGGGGCGCGCCTCCGCGGCCCGGAACTAGTTCGTTCCGATGGGGGGCATAGCCGCCGCCCATGGCTCACTCCCCCCGCCACCCCGGCAATCACACCGCCAAGCTAATCCCGACCTGTTGGAACCGCAGACACGCCCGCTCGCGCGACATCGCTCGAGAGCACGACCACGCGACACCAATCGAGTGGCCGCGAGCTCGACCAAGCAGCGCGTGGCGGAGCGTCACGACCCTCGACCGAGCCGCCACACCTCGCGCCCCTCGGCGTCGCGCTCGAGTCGCGCGAAACCACGCGAGACCATGGTATCGACGAGCTCCTCGGCCTCCAGCATCGAGCATTCGAGGTGCGCGGCAACGATGTCTCGCAGCAGAGAGCGGCCGACGAGGGCTCCGGAGAGCGGGGCCTCCGTCGTCCCGTGCACGACATCGACGAGCTGCTCGAGGTCGACCGCTTCAACATCCAGCTTCGCCATGTTCGCTCCCGTGCTTGCGCTCCCGAGACGGCTGGGCAGCACGCAATCGCGGTGCCGTGCGCGCGGCCAGCGACGAGCCCCAAGCCCTTGCCGGCCAAAGTCGTGCGGGTGCGGGGTTTGCTCTGCGCCGGAGAGCACCGGGCGTGCAGCGCGAGCAGAAGCGGAAGGACCGGGTCATGGGCGAGGTGTTCGAGCGAAAGATCGTCGTCGTGACAGGCGCCTCCGCGGGGGTCGGGCGCGCGATCGTGCGCGCGTTCGCGGCAAGAGGCGCGCACGTCGGCCTCATCGCTCGCGGGATCGACGGGCTCGAAGCGGCGCGTCACGAGGTCGAATCGATGGGAGGTCGCGCGCTCGTGCTTCCGCTCGACGTCGCCGACGCAAAGGCGGTCGACGACGCCGCCGAACGCGTCGAACGGGAGCTTGGCCCGATCGACATCTGGGTGAACGACGCGATGGTCTCGGTCTTCGCGCCGATCGTCGACACCACCCCCGCCGAGTTCAAGCGTGTGACCGAGGTGACCTATCTCGGGTACGTGCACGGGACGCTCGCCGCCCTCCGGCGGATGCGCCCGCGCAACCGTGGAACGATCATCCAGATCGGCTCGGCGCTGGCTTACCGCTCGATCCCGCTGCAGGCGGCCTACTGCGCTGCCAAACACGCCGTGAAGGGCTTCTCGGAGTCGCTCCGCACGGAGCTGCTCCACGACGCGAGCAAGGTGAGGGTCACCCAGGTGCATCTGCCTGCGGTGAATACGCCTCAGTTCACCTGGTCACGCGCGAAGCTCCCGCACGAGCCGCAGCCGGTGCCGCCCACCTTCCAACCGGAGGTCGTCGCCGACGCAGTGCTCTACGCCGCCACGCACGATCGGCGCGAGATCTGGGTCGGAGCTCCGACCGCCCTCGCGATCGTCGCCGAGAAAGTCGCTCCCGACGTCGCCGATCACTATCTGGCTTCCCACGGATACGAGAGCCAGCAGACCAAAAGGCCGCTCGACCCGCATCGGCCCGACAACCTCTTCGAGCCCGTACCAGGCGACCACGGCGCACACGGACCGTTCGACGACCTCGCGAAGGATCGAAGCACCGAATGGTGGGCCGCCAAACACCGCTACGCGCTCCTGACCGGCGCCCTCGGGCTCATCATGCTCGTCTCCGGGCTTCGCCGCTGGGCGCGGGCAGGTGGGTGGTGAACATCGAGGACTACGCGGTCATCGGCGATACCCACTCGGTCGCGCTCGTCGGAAGGAACGGCTCGATCGACTGGCTCTGCCTGCCCCGCTTCGACTCCGGCGCCTGCTTCGCTGCGCTGCTCGGCGAGCCCGATCACGGACGATTCGCGCTCCGCCCCGCGGCAGAAGCGCGAATCGAACGGCGCTATCAGGGCGAGTCGCTCGTCCTCGAGACCGTCTGCCACACGCACGAGGGGTCGGTACGGCTCGTGGACGCGATGCCGGTCCGTGGCACGCATCCCAACGTGGTGCGCATCGTCGAAGGCGTCTCCGGCGCGGTCGAGATGCGCCTCGAGCTCGTGATTCGCTTCGACTACGGCAGTGTCGTGCCCTGGGTCCGCAAGCTCGACGGTCGCCTCCTCGCGATCGGCGGTCCGGATGCGCTCGTCCTGTCGACGCCGGTCGAGACTCGCGGTGCCGGGATGACGACGGTGGCCACGTTCACCGTCCGCGCCGGCGATCGCGTCCCCTTCGTGCTCACGTGGCATCCGTCCCACGAACCGTCGCCTCGCAGCGTCGAGGCGCCACGGGCGATCGACGAGACGAAGAGCTGGTGGCGCGCGTGGGTGGCCCGCCATCGACCGCCCTCGCTGTACCGTGGGCCCGTCACCCGCTCGCTCCTCACGCTGAAGGCGCTGACGTACGCCCCCACCGGCGGGATCGTCGCCGCAGGCACGACCTCGCTCCCGGAGACGATCGGCGGACGGCGCAACTGGGACTACCGCTACTGCTGGCTCCGTGACGCGACCTTCACCCTCTACGCCCTGATGCATGCAGGTTACACCGAAGAAGCGAAGGCCTGGCGCGACTGGCTGCTTCGCGCGGTAGCGGGCGATCCGAGCAAGCTCCAGACGGTCTACGGGCCCGCCGGCGAGCGGCGGCTCGAGGAGCTGCCCCTCGAGTGGCTACCCGGCTACGAGGGCTCGCGTCCGGTCCGAGTCGGGAACCGCGCCTCCCGTCAGCTCCAGCTCGACGTCTACGGCGAGGTGCTCGACGCGCTCCACCAGAGCCGACGGATGGGCCTGCGGAGCGATCGCACAGCATGGGCCGTGCAGCGCGCCATCGGGGACTGGCTCGAGTCACGATGGCAAGAGCCCGACCACGGGCTCTGGGAGGTGCGCAACCCACGCCTCCAGTTCGTCCACTCGAAGGTGATGGCCTGGGTCGGGCTCGACCGCCTCGTGAAGGCCGTGGAGCAGCAAGGCCTCGACGGGCCTGTCGATCGCTGGCGCCGCGTCCGCGCCGAGATCCACGAGCAGATCTGCCGCCACGGCTTCGATGCGTCCCTCGGCAGCTTCACGCAGAGCTACGGCTCGAAGGTGCTCGATGCGAGCCTCCTGCTCATGCCGGTGCTCGGGTTCCTGCCGCCAGAGGATCCACGGATCCGCGGGACCATCACCGCCATCGAGCGGAACCTCGTTCGCGACGGATTCGTGCTCCGTTACACGACGAGCGACGACGAGAACGTCGACGGCATCCGCGGCCGCGAGGGCGCGTTCATCGCGTGCTCGTTCTGGCTCGTCGATGCGCTCGCTCTCACGGGACGCCGAGACGAGGCTCGCACGATGTTCGAGCGCGCACTCTCGGTGGCCAACGACGTCGGGCTGCTGTCGGAGGAGTACGATCTCGAACGCCGGCGCCTCGTCGGCAACTTCCCGCAGGCCTTCTCGCACGTCGCCGTCATCAACTCCGCGCGCTCGCTCAGCCACCACGCCGAGGGCGCAGCGCCGCATCGAAGCACCACCTGAGCGTCCGCGCTGCCGCTCGGCGCAGGAGCGGCAGCGATCACGGAGCACGGGCATGCGGTCCCGAAAGGCTGCCATCGAGGCGCGTCCTCGCTAGCCGCATGTGCGCTCGCGCTCGCTCGCTCCAAGTCGCTACACCAGAGCGCGACCCACATCAGCACGAGCCTCGTCGATCCGTGCGCGCAACGTGGCCCGGCGGATGCACCGCGCCGCGCACTTTCGCGTGAACCTCTTCCCTGCGTACGCCAACCAGGTCTACTGGGTCGCGATCGGCGCCGTCGCCGCTGCGATCGTGGTCACGCCCGTGGCGTTGATCGTGTGGGCCCGCATGCCGTACGCGACGGGACAGGGCGAGCCTCCGGAGCAGCCGATCAAGTTCGATCATCGTCATCACGTCCGCGATGACGGCATCTCCTGCGAGTACTGCCACGGCGGCGCCGAGCGCTCCCCGTTCGCCGGGATCCCCGCCACCTCCGTGTGCGTGAACTGTCACTCGCAGGTGTGGACCGCGAGCCCCGAGCTCGCCGAGGTTCGCCGGAGCTACTTCGCGAACGAGCCAATCCGCTGGCGACGCGTCAATGCGCTGCCCGACTTCGTGTTCTTCAATCACTCGGCCCACGTGACGAAGGGCGTGGGCTGCGTCTCCTGTCACGGACGGGTCGACACGATGGGCCAAGTCTACCAAGCCATGCCGCTGACCATGCGCTGGTGCCTCGAGTGCCATCGCGAACCCGAGAAGCACCTCCGGCCGCTCGACAAGATCACGGACATGGAGTGGACACCGGATCCCGCACGAGCGAAGGAGCTCGGACGCGAGCTCCGTACGACCCTCGGAGTTCGGGGTGTCACCGGTGAGCGCCATGTTCGATCGCGGTGCGGGGAAGCCCTCCTCTCCCGACGACGGCGATCCGCGGATCCGTCGCGCCGCCGAGCTCTCGGTCGCGCTCGAGGACGCGAGCGACCCGATCGCGCGACGCGACTTCCTCACCCGGATGGGCGCGGCGATCGCGCTTGCGGGCCTCGGCGCATGCACGCGCGCGCCGAGACAGGAGATCGTCCCCTACGTCGTCCAGCCGCCCGAGGTCACCCCCGGTGTTGCCCGGTACTACGCGACGGCACAGACGCTCGACGGCTACGCGGTCGGCCTCCTCGCCGAGAGCCATGAGGGCCGCCCGACGAAGATCGAAGGCAACCCGGAGCACCCTGCGAGCCTCGGCGCGGCCGGGGCCTTCGAGCAGGCGTCCGTCCTCTCGCTCTACGATCCGAGCCGCGCTCGTGCCGTGGCGGAGCGCGGGTCGCCGGTGACCTGGGCGCGCATCGTGGAGGCACTGGGGAGCGGGTCATGGACGAAGGCGCAGGGGCGCGGGCTCCACTTCGTGCTCGAGCCGACGTCGTCACCCGCAGTAGCGGCGCTCCTCGGCGAGATCCGCCAGCGGCTCCCGCACGTCTCGGTCTCTTTCCACTCGGCGACCACCCCCGTGAACGCGTGGGAGGGTGCGCGCATCGCCTTCGGAAGCGTCCTCGAGCCGAGGTTCGCCCTCGAGCGCGCCGACGTGATCGTGTCGCTCGACGCCGACTTCCTCACCACGGGGCCCGCCCGTCTCCGCCTTGCGCGAGCGTTCGCCGATCGACGGAGCTCGCTCGACGCCATGAACCGCCTCTATGTCGTCGAGGCCCTCTACTCGGTCACCGGAGCGACGGCCGACCACCGCCTTCGCGTGCGCTCGAGCGAGGTCCTCGCGATCGCGGCCGCGCTCGCAAGCGAGATCGGTCTCCCCGCCCTCCCCGGCGGCGTGCCCGAACGCTTGCGCGAGCCCGCCTCCCCGCATCGAGCATGGATCGCCGCGGTGGCTCGCGATCTGACAGCGCATCGTGGTCGCTCCGTCGTCATCGCCGGCGATGCTCAGCCGCCCGAAGTGCATGCGCTCGCACACGCGATGAACGCAGCGCTCGGGAATCTGGGCGCGACCGTGAAGATGGCGCCCTCGCCGATCCTCGCCGCGGGCGACGCATCCCACGGGCTCGAAGCGCTGTCGCGCGCGCTCCCCGCAGGTGACGTGGACACGCTCGTCATCTGCGGCGCAAACCTGGCCTACGGGTCGCCCGCGAAGAGAAGGCTCGGCGAGCTGATCGGGCGGGCCCGTCAGAGCGCTTACCTCGGTCTCCACCACGACGAGACCGCTGCCCTGTGCACCTTCATGATCCCGGAGGCGCATCCGCTCGAATCGTGGGCCGACGCACGCGCGTTCGACGGGACCACCTCGATCGTGCAGCCGCTCGTCGATCCGCTCTTCGGCGGACGCACGACGCTCGACGTGCTCGCTCGATTCGGGCGTGCCGGGGTCGCTACGAGCGCCTACGAGCTCGTCCGCGCGCGCTTCCGGGGAGATCATGCGCGGGCATCCTCGGCGGAGGACTTCGAGCGGAGGTGGCGGCACGCGCTCAAGCGGGGGCTCATCGACGGCACGGCGATCGCCGAGGTCGACGCGCGGGTCGACTGGACCTTGCTCGCGGCCCGCCTCGCGCACACGCGGCCCGGGCCACCTCCGGCGCTCGAGCTCGTCGTCTGCCCCGATCCACACGTCCACGACGGCCGCTTCGCCGCCAACGCATGGCTACTCGAGCTCCCCGCGCCGATAACGAAGCTCACGTGGACGAACGCCGCGACGCTCTCGGTCGCGACCGCCGGGCGCCTCGGGCTCGCGAGCGGTGACGAGATCGACCTCCAGGCGTCCGGACGGAAGGTGACGGCGCCTGTCCTCGTGGTCCCGGGCCAGGCCGACGAGACGATCGGGCTCTCGCTCGGGTGGGGTCGCTCACGCGGTGCGGAGCTCGCGCACGGACGAGGCGCAAACGCTTTCATGCTCCGCGCCAGCACGCCGATCGGTGTCGAGATCCAGAAGACAGGCCGGCGGCGCGACCTCTCCATCACCCAGGCGCACCAGCACCTCGAAGGCCGAGAGGAGGACATCCTCCGTCAGACGACGGTCGAAGAGCATCGCCGCGCCCGAAGGAGAAGCGCCTGCTGAAGCTCTACGAGAAGGAGCCCGGACCGGCCGCCCACCAGTGGGGAATGGCGATCGATCTCGCGCGCTGCACCGGCTGCGGGGCGTGCGTGGTCGCGTGCCAGGCGGAGAACAACATCCCGACCGTGGGACCGGACGCGGTGTACCTCGGGCGCGAGATGCACTGGCTGCGGATCGATACCTACGCCGCCGGCGATCCGAACGCCCCGGAGATCGCTGCCCAGCCGATGCTCTGCCAGCACTGCGAGATGGCGCCGTGCGAGTACGTGTGCCCCGTCAACGCCACCGTCCACAGCCCCGACGGTCTCAACGAGATGACCTACAACCGCTGCGTCGGGACGCGATTCTGCTCGAACAATTGCCCCTACAAGGTTCGGCGCTTCAACTGGTTCGACTTCCACCGAAAGGAAGACGCGACCGCGCAGCTCGTGCACAACCCCGACGTCACCGTGCGCGAGCGCGGCGTGATGGAGAAGTGCACCTTCTGCGTGCAACGCCTCCGCGAGCACGAGATCCGCGAGCGGCAGGGTCGCCCGACGACGCCGCTCCAGACCGCGTGCCAGCAGACGTGCCCTTCGCGCGCGATCGTCTTCGGAGACCTCACGGACCGCGACGGCGAGGCCAGCCGACTCCGCGAAGACGATCGCGCCTACGCGGTGCTCCACGAGCTCAACACCGAGCCGCGCGTCCGTTACCTCGCACGAGTCAAGAACCCCAATCCGGAGCTTCGATGAGCGCGGCGACGTCCAACGCTCCGCGCGTCCGCGACGACGCCGATCACGAGCCTCCGGTGCTCGAGCATGCGGGCTCGCTTGCGGATCTCACCGACGAGCTGCTCGACAAGGTCGTCCGACCTCCGCGATGGATGGGCCCCGCCCTGCTCGTCACGTTCCTCGGCACGCTCATGCTGTTCGCCGCGATCGCTTACACGGTCACGACGGGGATCGGCGTCTGGGGGAACAACATCCCGGTCGCGTGGGCGTTCGGGATCACGAACTTCGTCTGGTGGATCGGGATCGGTCACGCCGGCACGTTCATCTCCGCCTTCCTCCTCCTCCTCGAGCAGCGGTGGCGGGCGTCGATCAACCGGTTCGCCGAGGCGATGACGCTGTTCGCGGTCATGCAGGCAGCGCTCTTCCCGCTCCTGCACCTCGGGAGGCCGTGGTTCTTCTACTGGCTCATCCCCTACCCGAGCACGATGAAGATCTGGCCGCAGTTCCGGAGCGCGCTCACCTGGGACGTCGCCGCGGTGATGACCTACTTCACGGTCTCGCTGCTCTTCTGGTACCTCGGGCTCGTCCCCGATCTCGCGGTCATGCGCGATCGTGCTCCCGGGCTCCTGCGCCGGCGCGTCTACGCCCTCTTCGCGCTCGGCTGGAAGGGCTCGGTGCACGACTGGCATCGCTGGCGCATCGGCTACGGCTTGCTCGGCGGAATCGCCACGCCGCTCGTCGTCTCGGTGCACAGCATCGTTTCGAGCGACTTCGCGATCGCGAACCTCCCCGGCTGGCACTCGCTCATCTTCCCGCCGTACTTCGTCGCGGGCGCGATCTACTCCGGCTTCGCGATGGTCCTCACCCTGATGATCCCCGCGCGCCGGCTGTACCGGATCGAGCACATCATCACCACGCGTCACCTCGACAGCATGGCGAAGATGCTGCTCGTGACCGGCTGGATCGTCCTCTACAGCTACGCGGTCGAGGCGTGGTCCGCCTGGTACTCGGGCGATCGGTACGAGGCCTACACCAACCTCGTGATGCGCCCGTTCGGCCCGTACGCGCTCGTGTACTGGGTCGTCATCACGTGCAACTGCGTGACCCCGCAGCTGTTCTGGTGGAGGCGCGCGAGGCGAAGCGCGCTCGCGCCGTGGGTCGCCTCGCTCTTCATCCAGGTCGGCTTCTGGGCCGAGCGCTTCATGCTCATCGTCACCTCGCAAAGCCGTGACTTCCTCCCGTCATCCTGGGGCCTCTATCGACCGACGAGCGTCGACGTGGCGCTCCTGTCCGGGACGGTCTTCTTCTTTCTCTTCCTGTTCCTGCTCTTCCTCCGCTTCGTGCCGTTCATCCCCATCGCCGAGGTCAAGGAGCTGAAGCACGGCCTCGAGCGAGAGCGAGAGCCCGAGGAGCAGGTCCATGCGTGAGGTCGTCGTGGCCGAGCTCGACTCGCCCGAACGCGTCGTCCAGGCCGCACGCTCGGTCCGCGCGCTCGGGTACAGACGCGTCGAGGCGTTCGTCCCTTTCCCGATCCCCGAGCTCGATGCCGTGCTCGGTATCCGACGCACGAGGCTCCCCTACCTCGTCTTGCTCGCGGGCTTCGCCGGCGCGGCCCTGGCGCTCCTCATCCAGTGGTGGACGAACGCCATCGACTACCCGATCAACGTGGGCGCTCGCCCGCTCAACTCGCTCCCGACCGACATGCTGATCGTCTTCGAGTCGACGGTGCTGCTCTCGGCGGGGATGGCGTTCGCGACGGTGCTCCTCGGGTCGAGGCTGCCGCGCCTTCACGATCCGATCTTCGACCGGTGACGCCCTCGAAGCGATCAATTTCGTCCTCGACGAGGCGCTCGGCCTCCTCGACGGAGAGCTCGCGCGTCTCGGTGCCGTGGTCACCCGCGCCCGCATCGGCGAGCAGGCACCATGAGACGCCACTCGCCTCTCGGTCTTCTCGCGCTCCTCGCGTCGTTCGCGGTGCTCGACTGCGACAACCGGCAGGCGTGGCAGGAGCCGGATCCGACGTGGGCGCGGATGCTGTCGCAGCGTCGCGCCGATCCGTACGAAGCGACGAGCGCGTTCCCCGACGGCAAGGTCATGCGCGCTCCGCCTGCCGGTGCAGTACCGGTCGACGACGACACCGATGCCCCACCGCCGCCAGTCACGCGAGAGCTCTTGCTCCTCGGGCAGAAGCGCTTCCGCGCGACCTGCTCGGTCTGCCACGGCCTGCGCGCCGACGGCGATAGCGTCGTCGCGACGAAGATGGAGCTCCGGCGGCCTCCTTCGCTGCTCGATCCCGACAACCTCGCTCGCTCGCGCGAGGAACTCTTCGTCTACGCGACGAAGGGCTACGGGCTCATGCCGGCCTACGAGGACATGCTCGACCGGAACGAGCGCTGGGCGGTCGTCTCATGGGTGCAGACGCTCCAGTTGAGCCAGCGCGCACGCGTCGCCGAGCTCCCGCCCGAGCTTCGTGAGCGCCTGGAAAAGGAGGCAGAGCCGCAATGAAGAGAGGCGTCACCGTACCGCTCGGGATCGGCCTCGCCGCGGCGGGCCTCACCGTCGCCTACGCGGCGTACGACACGCGACGGGCGCTCGTCGCGTGGATCGCCGCGTACGCATTCGTCGTCGCGACGGTGCTCGCAGCAACGATCCTCGTGATGACCCTCCACGTCACTGGCGCGCACTGGTGGCGCGTGCTCCGGCGCGTCTTCGTCGCCGTGCTCGGGACGGCGCCGCTCTTGCCGGTCTTCTTCCTGCCGATCGCAGCCTCGCTCGAGCTCGTCTATCCCTGGGAGTCGCCGCCCAGCGACCTCCCGCGACACATCGAGCGGGCGCTCGCGCACCAGCGCGTCTGGAATCACCCGCAGGTCTTCCTCCCCCGCGCCCTCCTCTACCTCGCGACGTGGACCGTGTTCGCCGTGCTCCTCCGGAGAGCGGACGCGGCCTACCTGAAGGAGCCGTCGCCCGCGAACGCGCGACGCGAGCGCGTCATCTCCGCCGTCGGGCTTCCGATCGTGTCGTTCACGCTCACGTTCGCGGCGTTCGACTGGGTGATGTCCCTCCAGCCCGGCTGGGTGTCGAACATCTTCGGCCTCTACGTGTTCACGTCCGGGCTCGTGTCCGCGCTCGCCGTCATCGCGCTCGGCTCGTGGCTCGCGATGCGGAACGGTCTCACCGCCGGCGTCGGCCCCGATCACTTCCACGCGGTGGGGAGGTTGACCATGGACGCGAACACGCTGGAAGCCATCAAGGAAGTCTCGTTCTACGCCATGCGCTCACGCGGCGCGTGGACCGGCATGGACGTGGTCCTCTTCCTCGGGAGGTTCGTCTTCCCATTCCTCATCCTCCTGTCGCGATCGCTCAAGCGCTCGCCGTCCTTCCTGGCGGCCGCCGGCATATGGCTCGTCGTGACGACCGCCCTCGATTTCGAGTGGCTCGTCGTGCCGGCCGGAGGGCATGCGCTCTCGTTCGCCGACGCCGCGCCGTTCGTCTGCATCTTCGCCCTCACGTGGGCCTACGGCGCCCATCTCGTCTACGTACGAGGACGCGCCCCCGCGGCTCGCCCGGAGGTCACCGTCGATCCTGCGCTCGAAGACGCGCTGAGGTATCGGTCGCCATGAGCACCCCGGACACCCCGCTCGAGCCCGCGGTCCGGCAGGATCCGGACACGATCAACCGCCGCGGGATCGCTCTCGTGACGATCGCGAGCATCGTCATCATGGCGCTCGCCCTCGTAGCGGCGTGGGCCCTGCTCGAGCATTCGCAGCGAGGACGAGAGGTCGAGCGAGCCGTCCCCTCCGCAGCACCGCGCACGATCGGCATGCTCGAACAAGCGCCGATCCTCGGCACCGGCCGCGGCCTCGATCTCGGGGCGCGCCAGGAGGCCGACCTCCATCGCTTCGGCTGGGTCGACCGCGAGGCAGGAATCGCTCGCATCCCGATCGAAGCCGCCGTGGATCTGCTCGTCGCCCATCCGCTACCGCCGGACCGCCCGCTCGTTCCGCGATCGGGGGCGAGTAGCGAGCGTGACCGCGATCGTGCTCCAGCGCAGGAGCGAAAGGAGGGGCGCTGATGGATATCCTCCGCGCGATTCTCGCGCTCCCGAGCGGGGGCTCGACCGTCGCCGATCGCATCGATCTCCTCCACGGCTTCGTCATCACCGTGACGATGCTCGTGTCGACGTTCGTCTTCGTCACCGCGGCGTGGTTCACGGCTCGATATCACCGCAAGCAGGACGACCAGCTCACCGAGAACGTGTCGGCGACGCGCGGGGGAGAGGCCGTCCTCATCGTCGGGATCCTCTCCATGTTCCTCCTCTGGTGGGTCATCGGCTTCCGGCAGTACGTCGAGGTACGCGACCCGCCGGAGGGCTCGGAGGTCGTCTACGTCGATGCGAAGCAATGGATGTGGAAGTTCGCGTATGCCGACGGTCGCGTCTCGAACGACGCGCTCACCGTCCCCGTGGGTCGTCCGATCAAGCTGGTGATGACCTCGCGCGACGTCATTCACAGCTTCTACGTCCCCGGCTTCCGGGTGAAGCAGGACGTTCTGCCCGGTCGCTACACGACCCTCTGGTTCGAGGTGAAGGAGCCGGGCACGTACCCGATCTGGTGCGCCGAGTACTGCGGCGTGAGCCACTCCCTGATGCGCGGCGAGGTGAGAGCGCTCGGCGCGGACGACTACGCGCGGTGGAAGCGCCAAGGCGACAGGCCACCGCCGGACGCGGACTGCGGGCGGGGCCCCGGATCGTGCGGAGACACGAGCCTCGTCGAGCAGGGGCGCCTCGTCGCCGAACGTCGCCAGTGCGTCGCCTGCCACACGCTCGACGGACAAAAGCACATCGGTCCGACGTGGGCGCGGCTCTACGGCTCCGAGCGCGTCCTCGCCGACGGCCGGCGCGAACAAAAAACCGGCCACCACCAGCGCGACGACG
>ERZ781399.2657-NODE-2657-length-14396-cov-4.666620_pt1 | contig 14396 bp, 15 predicted proteins | sample MGYA00511014_ERZ781399 | MGnify/ENA primary metagenome ERZ781399 (study PRJEB29847, sample SAMN06458254) | wastewater metagenome | isolation source: Wastewater bioreactor | place: South Africa: Cape Town | study: EMG produced TPA metagenomics assembly of the...
TCTCGTCGAACAAATATCGATCTAACACGAACAACATTCGGCACCAATCTTTGTCCGAAATTAACTGATATACAAATCATCGAACCTATTCTTACCGAATTCATAGCACATGAACGTTTAAATGGAATTATTCTAAGTGAAAATTATTTTCTTACATCTTCACAAGATGGCATCATTGCTATTTGGGATAAACCACAGAAGAATGTGTCTCAATAGTTCAATTGTTCTTCTTCTTCTTTGACTAACAGTAATTGTAATCTTTGTTTTTTTCTTTCTTTCTTTTCGAAACAAATCGACTTCTGTCCGGTGAATGAACGTCCTGTTTTTTAATACAAAACAATTCCTTGCTGTTTAATTACGTTGTACTTTGTGTGTGTGTGTGTGTGTTCGTATGTTTGTTGTTGAAAACAAAAAAAAACAAACCACAATGATGAAAAATTTGTTCGATTTTCATGATTGATTGAAAAGCGTACGCAGACATAACACGGTTAGCTTGTGTTATTTCGTATGATTTTCAGTCAGCCAATGATTGTTTAGATTAATCTTCTCTCTGAGTGGTTTTTTTTCTTCATTTCTAGATGAAGTCAATTCCAGCCTTACTTTCATGTCAAACATTGAAACAACTTTTGAAATCATCGCCCAAACGAATTTCCATACTCGAAGCAGACATTGGAAAACAATTTGAAAATGAATTTCAATTGTAAAATAAACTATTAACAAAACAAATCTCTTTCGAACAAATTCAATTCGATGATTTTTAGAGGACACATTCCTAAAGCTCGATATTTCGATCAACTTGAATGTACAACACCGACGAAATTAATTCCACGTGGTTTACCCGAGATAAAATGCTTTGAAAATTATGTTTCACGTTTGGGCGTATCGGATAGTGATCATATTGTTCTCTATGTTCGATCACCGATGGGTATCTATGCATCGACACGAGCTTGGTGGCTATTTAAAGTTAGACAGAGAGAGAGAACGAAAGATTTCGAATTGAACTTTTCTCTAGACACTTGGTGTTGATAGTTTATCAGTTTTAAATGGAGGTTTTAATAAATGGCTGAAAGAAATTAAAGATGCTGAAGCATCGTCTCCAAATGAAAGTGTTCCTCAAGTAAACAAATCAGATATTGAAAAAGAAAACACAAGACTTCTTATGTACGTATTTAGTCCGGTAAATTTACAGTTAAATTAAACAAACAAATGGTAAAAAATTTTGATGAAATGTTGCAAATTGTTTCAACAAAAAATACGAAACAACAAATAGTCGATGCTCGACCACCAAATCTATTCAATGGTAGATTTCATTTTCGTTCTTATTTCTCCAATGATTTCTTTCGTTCAGGTGCTACTGCTGGCCATCTACCAAACTCTCTCAATGTTCCTTACAATACTGTTTTCGATCAGGAAAATCAAACACTAAAATCACCTGACGAACTTGCAAAACTTTTCAAACAATCAGGTCTCGATCTATCGAAACCATCGGTCTACACTTGCCAAACAGGAACAACAGCCAGTACATTAGCATTTATTGCTCACATTCTCGGCCAACAAAATCTCTCCGTATATAACGTAAGTTATTCTCGAGCAAAATGTTTGTTTTTTTTTTGCACAACAGCACATAAAATCAATTTGAATATCGATCGATCGATCTCTATCGATGATCGATTTGATCTATCGTGCGAAATTAAACACGGTTTGATGATGAATTCATCTCAAAATCTAAGGGCTGTTTGATTCAAAGACTCTGATCATATTCAGCAGTATAATTTTGACACAAATTTAATCCTATTTTCTTTCATTTTCTAGGGTGCATTTGGCGAATGGCAACACCGGGCTCCCAAAGAATTCATTCATACTGATAACAAATCTAATACTGCTGCTTAATTTTTTTCCTAGACGTATTTATTCGATTTTGATCATAAACTTTTCCTCATCGTTTTTCAGATGATTTTACCCGTCAGATCGGGTTATCAATTATTAACGCGGTGGAAACCGCTTCTCATTCATCCATCCGTACGTAATGTCATCGCCGGTCGTTCCCGTACAGAAACACCACAAGGTGTTCCCGATGGTAAAATTTCTGATTTTTTTCCCCCGAAAATCCACACGCAATTTGTTGGTTTAGATTGGGGTACGGCTAAACCAGCCGATAAGACGCCCGTATCAACACCGTTGAAACGCGATGAAAAACGTGTCGGCGCACCTGAAGAAGTCAAAGGCAAAGAAATCGAAATCCTATGGCCAACAGAACGAGAAATTCAAGAAGGTGAATACGCTAAACCACAGTGGGAACGTAAACAAGTCAATGTAAGTTTTTCAATACGAAAATAAGAACGATAGACGAATCTTTTCGTTTTTTTAGCATATTTGGTATGGTTACGATTACAATGATAAATTTCGTGATGAAGCTAAAATGAAACAACGATTTTTCTCACTGGTTTCTATTGGAATCTTTCTATTTTGGTTTATGTGGCGTTATTTTCCCGATCGATTGTAAGATATTTCTTTTCTCTCTTAATGAAAAACACAGCGACTAAATTTAGATTAATTCATTGGTCTCAACGAGAAGCCTATCTTCGTTTAGCAGCTCGAGAAAGTCTTGGTCAACCGGGTGTTAGTCCATGGTACGTTGATCCAGCCAAAGTTGCTCCTTACCTTCCAAGTGACGAAGAACTTGGTGACATGCAAATCGAAATTTAGATTTATTACCATCGTTTACTGACATTCATCCCTTTTCTTCTTCTTCTCTCTCTCTTTTGCTCTTGTCTTTTCAAGTTTCTACTTATGTAAATGACTGTGGTCTACATTTTTTTTTCTTCTCTTTCTTAAAAACACAAACAAAAAATATAACCGAAGTTTACTAGACCAAAAGTTCATACTTTGTCGATGAAAATAAAATAGTTACAGACGAGATATTCTCATCAAAACAATATCGTCTGAAATTTTCGTCTATGATACTGGATAGTAAGAAAGAAAACGATCTTTGTTTGTCATACGAAATCGGCCGCCGGCAGTTAGGATATCATGTCGAATCAACTTTTGATCAATAGGCATACTTGTAATCGGTTTCAAACAAGGAATTAACTCGTTCTAAGATCATTATTCTCATGATACAAAAGACGATCTACTAAATCGAATATTCGTTTCGTTCTTTTCCTTTTTCTATTCACATCATATATGTTGTTGTGTGTATAAATAGGCAGCTAACATATGTTTTCTGTCGTTACATTATTCGAGCTCGACGCCATCGTCAAATTCAAATATATCGAGTAGAAATCATGATTATCAATTCCTTTACCATGTCTCGAAAACGTCCGTTTGCATCCGATAAAGAAAATATCTGGTCGTCGATGCTCGGCATCGAAACGTAAGTTATTAAAAAGCAACAACAACAACAAAAATTTAATTATACCAAAATCATTTGCAGAGAAGATCATGCTGTAACTACGAAACAACCAAGACTTGCGCTCGGCTCAACGAATCTTTTCAATTCAAGTAATTTTCACTAGTAAAAAAATTCAATGATTTCAATCGAATGATTTTCTAGTTCCTGAAAATTTCTTTCTCAAATCGATCGAACAAATGTCGATAATAAAAAAAGTACCGACAAAAGAAGAAAATTCTCTTCTATCTTGGTCACCACCAGTGAAAACCGAATCTCGACCCGTAGGAAATCGTTTAGAAACACGTTTTAAAAATGGTGCATCTCGTCATGTACTGAAATGGACGCGCTCGATAGGCGAATACGGCGATGGAAATAATGCTTTTCGTGAGCCGAATAGTGTTGCATGGCTCGAATCGAAGAAAATCGCGGTTGTCGATACGAATGCTCATTGTATTAAGATATTCGATAGCGAAACAGGTCAATTTCAGTATTCGTTCGGTCGTGGTCGAACGTTCGGCTGTGAAAATCTTCTCTATCCGTATCGACTTGCCGTTGTGCCCGGCGGTAAAGATGATCTCGTTGTTATTCAACGTCATCCACGACCACAAATTCATATCTTTACAAGTAAAGGCGAGTTCATTCGACGATTCGGTCAACATTTAGAAAAACCACGAGCTCTAACTGTCGATCAATCACATCGAATACTCGTTATTGAATCGCAAGTTCAACGATTACATCTATTCTCCTACGATGGTCGAATACTTTGTTGTTATTCATTAAAAAATTCTCTTCAATTTCCGACATCAATCTGTTCGAATAATTCGGAAATTTTCATTTCCGATAATCATCTTCATTGTGTCAAAGTCTTTTCCTACAAAGGCGAATTCTTACGTGAAATTAAAGAAGAAAATTACATTATGTTTCCAACGAATATTAAATTAAATTCACGTGGACAATTAATTATTATTGATAATCATCAAGGATTGAATTTAACTGTCTATGATGAATATCAACAACGGAAACGTCTCGGTGCTTATACAGCGCGCATTTGTCATTCACAAATACTCGATGTTGCAATTCAAACACATACGAATATTCTTCATTTAGCATCGAAAGACTATCGAGTTTACACATATCAATTACCATTGTAAATAACAAACAAATAAAAAGAACGTTTACGATTGTTGTTTTTTTTTTCATTATTATTTCAAGTTTTTTGCCGTTCGGAGTTTTTACTTTGTTTTCTCTTGTTTTTTTTTATAACGATTAAATATACGATTTTCTTATCAAACTTATTCGAATGGCGTCATCTTTTCTTTTCTTAACACTCGAGAGATTTTTATTGGTTTGAGGCTTGGCCGATGATGGTTGGCTGGAAGAGAAATGAAGTGAAATGAATGACGATGATATTCTGATTCTCATCCCTGCTATTCTTTCAGATGTCGAATAGAAAATCGGTTCTTTTAATTTGTTTGATTATATTTAATTTATTTGGGTCTACTGTCTTAAGTAAGATTTCAACGACAAAAAATAATTGAAAACGAAAACATCTTCGTTTAGCTTCTGTAAACGAGAAATCGAAAAGATCGAATGAGAAAGATAACGTCGAACCTATAGATGTAAGTTGTTTTCTGTAATGATCATGATGATGAATGTTTTGATTTTTCCTCTCAGGCAGATGCAGTTTCACCTGAGGCACAGATTCATTTGCACGTCGATGAAGTAACAACAACAACAAAACCAACGGATACTGACGATGTTGATATCGATGAATTGAATGAATCTTTACAAGATTTAATTATTGAATATCGTATAAATGAACAACAAAAAGCAGAGAATGACGATGACAATGAAAATATGGACGGTGAGGGTGATGATGATGCCGATGATGTAAATTTACAACGAATATTAAATCAAATTGGCGTTAGTCTACATGAAAAATATCGTCAAAAAGCAGATAGTGACCAATCAAAAGCGAAATTATCGAATATGATTCAACAATTATATCAAACATTGAAAAAAACTCAACCACAATTATTTACTAAATCATCTCGAATGTCTCGAGATGAACAACAAACAGCTACAGATACAATCGATGAGAATGAAGAAATAGTCGACGAAGTCGTCGAAGAAGAAGAAGAAGAAGACGAACAAGAAGAAATTGTTCAACTAACACCTGAAATGCAACGTGCAAATACTCTATTCGATCAAGCAAATAAATTAATCAATGCGACTACTAATCGACAATATAATGCGTAGGAATTGAATTTTGAATATTCACGAATTGATTTTTCTTCTTCTTCTTCTTCTAGTGCTTATAAATTATTTAAACAAGCAGCAGAACTTGGTCATATCGAAGCAAAAGAAGAACTCGCTTTTGCTCATATATTCGGCGTTCATCTACCGATGAATTTCGAACAGGCGAAGAAATATTTCGATGAAGGTGCTCTTGTCGGTTCGCCGAAATCACATTTCGTATGTCAAACAAAACATTCGAACGTTTTTTTTTTTCGATCAATCAAATTATTTTCATTTTTAGGGCTTATTTTTTCTTAATTCAGTTGGAATCGTTCCAAATGCTAGTATACCAAAGGCTCTGGTACATCTTTCCTTTGCTGCAATTGATGGTTATGGTCCAGCTCAAATGGCTTTAGTATGTTTGAAGGAAATGAATTGTTTTGTTAATAGATTCGAGTTTATTTTTTCAGGGTTACCGATATTGGCGAACGGTTTCCGTTGCACATAGTTGTGAATCAGCTTTAATGTTTTACAAACAAGTTGCTACCTATAGTAAATAAAATTCATATATTGCCTTTTTGTTGAATGTTACATGTTGTCTGTTTAGTTTCATCAAAAATGACATCATCAACTGGTCAATTAGTTCAACGTATTCGTTTGTATGATGAAGACGAACATCCAACACAGAACAATATTATGATCGATGAAGATCTCGTTCAATATTATCAATTATTAGCTGATCGAGGCGATGCACAAGCTCAATATGGTCTCGGACAATTGTACTATCTTCGTGATACAGCTTTTGATAAAGCACTTTATTACTTTCGTTTAGCTGCTGAAAATGGTAATTCAAATGCCATGGCTTATCTCGGAAAATTATATTCGGAGAAAAATGATTATATCAAACAAAATAACCAAACAGCTCTTCAATTCTTTCGAACATCGGCTGAAAAAGGCAATCCAATGGGTCAAGCCGGTCTCGGCATGGCATTCTATCATGGTGCTGGCGTTGAACAAAACTATGAGAAAGCTTTTAAATTCTTTCAATTAGCAGCCGATCAAGGTTATGTCGAAGGACAATTAATGCTCGGCATTATGTACTACAATGGTGAAGGTGTCAAACGTGATTATAAGCCAGCCATTAAATGGCTTCAAGCAGCTTCACAATCGGGCCATGCTCTCGGTTATTACAATCTCGGACAGATGCATGCAACAGGCACAGGTGTCCTACGATCGTGTACGACAGCAACGGAACTTTTTAAGAACGTTGCTGAACGAGGCAAATGGACGAACATGTTTATCGAAGCGTATAATCTCTATCGACATGGAAATATCGAACAAGCATTTATGATTTATTTATATCTTGCTGAATTAGGTTATGAAGTTGCACAATCGAATGTTGCCTATTTACTTGATCAAATGGCAACACAATTGACAAATATTTATGCAACGAAAAGTGAACAATTTCGACGAGCATTGATCTATTGGAATCGAGCAGCTGTTCAAGGTTTTCATACAGCGCGAGTTAAACTTGGAGATTACTTTTACTATGGTTACGGTACCGAACAGAATTACGAAACAGCTGCTAATCATTATAAATCAGCTAGTGAACAGAGTCAAAATGCTCAAGCTATGTTTAATCTTGCTTATATGCATGAAAAAGGCTTAGGTTTAAAACGTGATATTCATCTAGCTAAACGTTTCTACGATTTAGCAGCTGAGACAAGTACTGACGCATATTTACCTGTAACAATTATTCTCTTTAAACTTCATTTGGAAATTTTACTCGAAAAATTCTCATCATTATTTTCATCGACAACGACAACGACTACGAAAACTGAAGATACGCCATCATCAACTTCGCTCGATGACGACGACGGATCAACATGGGATTTGTATCTTATGATTGCTCTACTTGGCCTTATTGCAATTTTATATACAATGCGTCGTCAACGGCAACGAGTTCCGGTGCAGTAATAATTTCTACGATTATTTGTTTGTTTGTTTTCTTTTTTTTTTTGAGATGTGTGTATCTGTACAGAGAGAAAAAAGAAAGAAATAAGATTTTTTTTTCATATTAAAAAATAACAAAGAGCAAGTACAAAGTTGAATTTATTTATTGGCTTCGAAAACATATGTGTTCTTTTTATTAATTCTGAAGAATATCTAATTGCAATTGACATGTTGTGGATTCGCATTGAAAATATTGACAATCATTATTTGCACATTGACCATTTCGAAAGCAAATATTGCAATGTTTAGCGAAACAATATTTGTTTAAAGTACAATATTCTTTGTTTGAAAGACAATCATCATCGGAATGACATGCTTGACGACAAATACGGTCGTAACATTTTCCACTTGTACATTCAATCGAACTATCACAAGTACTATTGAACGAAAGTTTCGGTAGGCAAATACGTTCTCGTGTACTGCAGAAACTAGTTGTTGAACATTGTCTTGTCGATGAACATGATTGTTGCATTGCCATCGGGACGAGAACTAAGAAAACAACCAATTGGGTCAACATAATGGATGAAAAACAAAATAGAAAATGATTCGTTTTCATATACTCGGAGGAAACGTATGTGTCACAGTTGTGATTTATGAATATCATAAAGAAACAGATGCTGCACGGTTTCTATAGTAAATCGAAATATAAAATAAAAAAGATGTCTTCAATTGAAAGTATCTTTATTGATATTTATGAATTTGTTCATGATTATGTCAAAACAGTTGAGAAAATTTCAAATGAAAATATTCTAATCATTGAATTAGCTAACGAAAATTTCTATTTGCCAGCAACATGGAATGATTATTCGAAACGAGCGGATGAACTACAAAATCAATTACAAAAAGAAATACGAAATCTTGCACAAGATCGAAGACATAAGATAACACAAGGAATTCGAATAGCCGACGAGCGATTTTCAAAAAGTAAACAATTCATATTCGATCAACAATTTAAACATCGATTAGAACAATTGAAATCGAATAAAAATCTTCAACGAATTCGAATGATTATCGATGCATTCGAAGTTTACAATGAACTTGAAATTAATCATACGTTTCGTTTATTACCAATACTTAGTCATATAGAAAAACAAGTAGATAATTCATTTGTTCGAATTCTTTATCAGTTCATTTCATATTAATAGTTATGTTGTTTATCGAAAAATCTACAAAATCTACTTGATAATCAATCATCAATCATTGAAAATCATTTGAAAATTATTCAACAGAAAATCGTTCGTTACAATCAAGAAATGAAATCGAAACTAGCCGAATATATAGCTCGTGATGTTCGGCCACCTGTACTTGTTGTTCCTTGTCGAAATGATTTTTCTCGTTAACGCATTATTTTTAATCGATCTATTGAAAATTAAAAAGCAAATATCCTTCTGTTCGTAATATCATTATCTTTTGACAGAATCATCGAACATATGCCAGATAGTTTTCGAAACAAACAAATGTTGCCGATAAAAATACTCATCAATCAAATAAATAAATAAATAAATAAACCTAAGTATGTCGAAACTCAATTCACTTAAAATAAAACAGAAATACACAAGTATTTGCTCGATATCTAATCAAAATTGATGTGACACACCTTGGTATGTTGTCTGTTTTCTTCCTTGCTTGTATTATTGGTAAGAAATTGTTTTGCTTCTGGCCAGCAGAACTTATCGATGTACGTGATGTTAATTATTGACATTTAAGATTTGTTTCGGAAACAAAAAAAAACGTCTTTTACTGGTTTTTATCAAACACAAACAATGACAAATGTATGGTTATTATCGTTAGTTTTTTTTTTATTCAAAAAAGAAGAAGACAACGACGAAGAGAGAAAAACGGTTTTCTCTCTTTCTCAGTTTTCTTCTTCTTCTTCTTCTTCTTCTGTCGATTTATGACATATCATCTTATCACTTTTTCGAGCAGGACCCGTTCCGCAATGTAATTTTTCGGCATTAATAGAAAATAAGATAATAATCAGTGTTGATACACACATACTCCTCTTCTTCGTTTTTTTTTATTATCTCGGAGCACATCAAGAAAAAAAATATAGAAAAAAAAAACTTTTCTTCCGTTGTTTCCCTTTATTGCACTTAGATCGATAGACGATGACAACACATCAATCTACAAAAACGAGTCACTCATTCGTATAGATGAATACATATCGTGTACGAGAAAAGAAAATAAGATTTAAGCGTTTTGAACATATTAGCTATATTTTATCGACGACAAAATCGTTCTCGTTGATTCTTTTTCTTCCTTCGTTTTTTTTTCATAAACATGAGTGCCTATCAGTTAACGCAAACACATATGTATATATTTCAATGTGTCTTATTATGTTATTTTTCTTTCCTACTGACATTTTCTTGTTTAGTTGATAGTAAACCATTGATACCAAATAAGAATATTATTTCTCATCTTAAACATTAACTAGTTTTCGACAAGACAAACATAAGACTATCATCATCTTATTGCCTAGTATGTCGTGTCGAGAATGTATTTATCTATCTATCTTTCATTTCCTTGTACTATTTCGAATAGATCTATCTTGTGTCACCTTCGATTAGCACGAGAAGACAAAATGTATATATCTATATATACACACACACTATGTAAGAAGACAAGAAGAAGAAGGAGACGAGGAAAACGCTCGACAATATATGATATCGGAAATGATTATCACTTATCTTGATTTCGAATAATAATTCATCACTCGAAAACAAACATTTTGTCGTTTTTTTTCTTCTTCTATTTAGATCTTGATGTTTTGATTTGTTCTCTTTTTTCTTCATCATGACAACGATGGATTTTAATGAAACCTTAATATATCCAAATGAGTCAATTAAAGAATCATCATTAGATGAAATCTGTAATAATTTTCATGTATGTCCATTAAGATGATGTTAAACATCTGTTTCTAATTGTTTGTTTCTTTTTAGTTAATTATTTTTCTATGTATTATCTCGATTTTAATTATTTCAGCAAATATATCTGTTATTCTTCAATTATGTTGTTCAAAGAAGCGTCATAGTCGAATGAGTTTTTTTCTCTTAAATCTTGCTTATGCTGGTAAGCTGTTTGTCGAAATAAGATTGCCGGAAATGATTCGATCGTATGCGAGAATATATGGTCTTATTCCGAACGAATTTACTTGTTTGAACTAGTAGCACTTGACTTATTAGATCGTCGAAGAAGAAACAAATTCAATTTGACTGATTATTCAGATGAATGAATTGTTAACAGACTTAAACGAGAAAATAGAGCGAAAAGTTTTCTTCTTCAACTTCCCTTGTTCGATTTAGATAATTGAATTGTAAAATTTATATTTAGATTTATTCGTTGGATTGATCTTAGTACCACGTGATATTATCGAAAAAAGTTGTATACCATTTGCATTAGGTACAATCGGCTGTCGATTAACAAGTTTCATACAAGTAGATATTCTCGATTCGATTTACATCTGTTATCTGTTTATGCTTTATGTTTTGTTTTGTTTTTTTGTTCTTAGGGAGCAATAACGTATAATTCAAGGTTAGACGAAGAAAATTCGATTAGTTTGTTTAATGAAGATATTTCTTTAGCTATGTACTTGTTTGTGTATCTATCGATCGACTCTATGCGATTATTCGACCGATGGATGTTCGAACAGCATCATCAAGTTTTCGAAATTCGCTTATTATCGGTAAGTTGTTGAATTGATTCGATAAGATTATTTATATTGATGATTGTCTCTTTGATTTTCAAGCATCATGGATTATCTCGATAACATTTGCATCATCACAATTGTACATACGAGATGTTCAATTTATTTATGATATGCCCGTTTGTGGAAATCGATCGGATGTACAAAATTGGAATGTAAGAGAGACAAAAAAAAGACGACTTTTAGAAACAAAATAATAAGTTTTTCGTTTAGGGATATATTTATTTTCTTGTTCTTTCTGTATATCTTGTTCCATTGATTGTTATGACTGTTTCATATATAATTATTATTGTCATTATATGGAAAAAAAGTTCAGTTCGAGTTAAAGATGAAACAACGAATGATAAAACACCAAAATCGAAATTACGTCGATTACTTTCATCGAAACAATCGACATTAAACGGTAGAGAAAAGAAAATAGAATGATTTTTGATAGTTTGATTTGATCGTTTGTCTAGATGATCATCATATGGAATCAAGTATTCGTAATCCACGTTCACTCGGTGTTATTCCACGAGCAAAAATCAAAACTGTTAAAATGACACTTGTCATCGTCATTGGTAAACATATTTTTCACATGTTGAGACTAACTTCTTCTTCTTCTTCGTTTAGCATTTACTGCTTGTTGGTCACCATACTTTCTTCTTACGATGATGAATACATTGAATCTCATTCAGAATGACCTACTCGTTCGTGTGACATCATCTCTATGCTATATGAATTCACTTGCTAATCCATTAATTTATTGGTTATTTGCTACGAATTTTTGTCTTCGTTACAGGTATGATTGATTATTCTCGATACAAAAAAAAGAGCATAGATTCAATACGAAGAATTTCTTTCAGTACAAACTCAAATCCAACAAAACAGACTTCACTTTCCTAGTAAAGAGAGTTTGAATGCATGTGAATTTGTCGCATGTAATCACATTTTTCTATTAATCAAAGACAAGAATTTGACTAGAAAAATGTTATTCTCTCTTTTTCCTTTTTGTTATTACAAAATTGAATTATTGTTATTTATTATTTATTCAGAGAAAATGCTGGTTGTCATCAATTAGCTCGTCCAACATTAATACCCGTTGGAGAAGATGGTGGCCGTTGTTCATTAACTGAATCTCGACATAGTATTGGCAGTGTGAAAAATGCTCATCGACGTTCAAGTGAATATCATCGTGCACATCATCCACGTACATTGGCAACACCGACAATATCAAATACTCGTCAATCGAATTATCGTACACCGACATCGGTCTATTCACGTGCAAGTAAACGAATTGTTCAACATCAAAATTCACAAGCATCACTTCTCTATGGTTATCAACAACATCATCATTAACAAACAATACATTCTATTTTAGAAATATTATTTTTTTGCTGTAGTTTGTTCTGTGCCATTTCGTATATAAATAATAAAAATAAAAGAGATGATATTGTCAATTTGTTATCTTAATTGATTGTCAATCACGCACGTAACTGTCTATTGGCATTATGTTGATAGAGAGAATACATAATATAAGAGATTGTGCACGCACACACAAAATCGTTTATGTACTTGTCGAAGTCGATCACTGGACGGCTTTTGTTTTTACCTTGACTTGCCTTATTGTTGTAGGAAATACAAGCTAATTGATCCTTGTTATGCCTCATAGGCTCGAGAGTTTATTGTATTGAAGTATTTTTCTGACATGTCTTCGTATATATATATTTTGTTTGACATTCGGAATAATTAGGCTCTCTCTTTCTCTCTCTCTCTCTCGCTTGTTCCTTATTGACAGACAAAAGAGATCATTTGGGTCCTAAAGCACTATTATTAATCTATAGTTTGCTCGTTTATGTACGTTCCTATCCGATAGACTCGAGATTTGTTGAACCTTTAGAGAATTACGAATAGCTATTATGTTGATTTCCTTTTTGTTTTGTTTAAATAAGACACACGTATTTTTTTGTTTCTTTTGAAGAATGTCAAGAACTGAAGATGTTCTTCATCACTGCGGACAATGGATTTGTCATTCGTATAATATTTTAAAAGCAACTATTATACGAATTATTTTTGCATTACATGCAACAATTGCTATTATTCGAATTGTTATAACGCAAGGTGATTATTGGTATTTATTGAATTTATGTGGCGTCAATTTTCTTCTTATTGAACTTGTTATAACAGTTGTTAAACGAAAAGGCAAAGAACCGAAATGGTAAAAAAGAAATACAAGAAAATTAATGAATGAAAATACTTTTTCTTTGATTTCTAAGGTTTTCGCCATGTTTTTTTCTTTATATTTGCACGATGATACCACCAATATGGTTTTTAGAAATCAATCGAATCGATGTGAAACTCGGTCGTGTACCATTAAATCAAAGTGAAGGTGCCGAATTGAAATCTCTCCTTGAACAAGGTCTTATATCTCATACAAATCTTAATGATAAAACGGTTTGTAGATTTTCATTGAGTTTCTTTTTTCGTTTTCCTTTTTCTTTTCAATCGAATGACTGAGATTACAATCTCATCTCGTATAGAACTTAGTCGTGCAAAAGGTGAGAGAGTAAATAAACAGATAATCATCGCATGATGCATGATTATATATATTTAACAAAGATATTATATAAAGCAACATCTATTTAAGTTCGACTGTTATGTATTTATCGGGTCGTTTTGGTCGTGCACCCCATGCTGGATATTTGTGATGATGAATACGTATATAAAAAGCGAGAATAGCCAAAAGTATGGACAGAAATAACACAGATGGTAGAATAAAATTTCGAAATATTCTTTGACTTTTAGTTAATTTAACAGGAGGAGGAGATGATGATGAACTACCTGTAATGATAGTTGATAATTCAATTGTTTGTGATTGTTGATGATTATCATCATCATCATCGTAGATACTTTTCGGTTGCCAAAATGTAAAAATTGAATCATCTTGTGTACGATTCGGTGTAAAACCAAAATAAATTGATAAACGTCGAGTTATACTATGTGAATGAAGAGTGGAACGAATTAATAAACTTGTTGCCAATATACAAACAAGAGAGATAATAACAATAATTA
>ERZ781399.2691-NODE-2691-length-14290-cov-4.713172_pt1 | contig 14290 bp, 12 predicted proteins | sample MGYA00511014_ERZ781399 | MGnify/ENA primary metagenome ERZ781399 (study PRJEB29847, sample SAMN06458254) | wastewater metagenome | isolation source: Wastewater bioreactor | place: South Africa: Cape Town | study: EMG produced TPA metagenomics assembly of the...
GGCGCGAAGCCCGCGGGCACGCCCTGGCCCTGCCGCCACCAGGCGCTGCCGGCGGCGTGGTCGCGCGCATGGGGGATGGGGGCGCGGCTGAAGTAGTGCGCCAGGCCCTGCGCGTCCAGCACCACCTTCACCACGTTGGGGTTGGCGAAGTCGGCGGCGCTTTCCATGGCGTGGGCGGCCGTGCCCATGCTGGCGTCGGCGCGCGCGTGCAGCAGCGCGGCCACGGCGTCGATGAGGCGCGGGTCGATGAGTGGCTCGTCGCCCTGCACGTTGACCACGATGTCGTCGCCCGCGAGGCCGAGCAGCGCGCAGGCCTCGGCCAGGCGGTCGCTGCCGCTCGCGTGGTCGGTGCGCGTCAGCAGGGCCTGCACGCCGTGCGCCAGGCAGGCATCGATGATGCGCGCGTCGTCGGCCGCGACCACGCAGCGCCGAGCGCCGCTTTGCGCGGCGCGGCGCGCCACGTGCACCACCATGGGCAGGCCGGCGATGTCGGCCAGCGGCTTGTCGGGCAGGCGCGTGGAGGCCAGGCGCGCCGGGATCAGCACCGTGAACGGCGCGGCGGCGCTCACTGCTCCAGCTCCTCGTCGGTGAGCGTGCGGGCTTCGTTCTCCAGCAGCACGGGAATGCCGTCGCGCACGGGGTAGGCCAGGCGCGCGCTGCGCGAAATGAGTTCTTCGCGCTCGCGGTCGTAGGTCAGCGGGCCCTTGGTGACGGGGCAGACCAGCAGTTCAAGCAGTTTGGGGTCCATGGCGGTGCTCCTCAATGGGGTGGCGATGATAGCGAGGCCAGTGTGCCGTCCAGCGCGTCGAAGAAGGCCGGGGCGATGGACAGGCGCAGCGGCACGGCCAGCGCGTCGGGGTGCGCGGGCCAGAGCTTGACGGCGTCCTTTTCGGTGCAAATCAGCCTCAAGCGCTTGTCTGGCGGGCGCTTCCAGCTAGAAAAATCGTAGTGATCGGGCAGCGCCTCTTCGGCGATCGGCCTCAGGCCCTCGGCGTGCAGCAGGGCAAAGAAGTCCTGCGGCCGGGCGATGGCGGCCAGCGCGTGCAGGGGCTCGCCCCGCAGCTGCGCGAGCGGCACCTGCCGGCCCGCGGCGTCCACGGCATGGTCTGCCAGGGCGCGTGACAGCGCGAACTGCGGCGCGGGCCCGCCGGGCGCGGGGCCGGCGTGCAGAACGAGATCGACGGCGCGCGGCCAGGGCTCGCGCAAGGGGCCGGCGGGCAGCAGCCAGCCGTTGCCCAGGCCCTCGTCGTTGAAGACGCAGACCTCCACGTCGCGCGCCAGCGCCAGGTGCTGCAGGCCGTCGTCGCAGACGATGATGTCGGTGGCGGGGTGGGCGGCCAGCAGGGCGCGGCCGGCGTCCGCGCGCCGGCGGGCCACGAAGACCGGCACGCCGGCCGCGCGCGCGATCAGCAGCGGCTCGTCGCCCGCCTCGGCGGCGCTGGCCGTGGGCAGCACCTCGCGGCAATCCGTGGTGGCGCGCCCGTAGCCGCGCGAGACGACGCCCGGGCGCCAGCCCGCGGCCCGCAGGTGGCGCACCACGGCCAGGGTCGCGGGGGTCTTGCCGGCGCCGCCCGCGATGACGTTGCCGACGACGACGACCGGCACGGGCAGGCGTTCGCTGCGCAGCAGCCGTGCGCGGTAGAGTGCGCGGCGCAGCGCCGAGAGCGCGCCGTACAGCAGGGACAGCGGCCACAGCGCCATGGCCAGCGGGCCGCGGCGCCGCCAGGCCTGGCGCAGCCGCGCGGCGTGTGCGGCCATCGGCTCACTTGCCGGCCGTGGCCGACGACTGGGTGGCGAAGGTGATCTGCGACAGGCCCACGCGGCGCGCGGCCTCCATCACCGTGATCACGGACTGGTGCGGCGCGGCGGCATCGGCGCTGATGATGATCACGCTGTCGCGGCCGGCGGTGGCGGCCTCGGTGAGCGCCTGCGCCACCTGCTCGACGCGCCTGCCTTCCAGCGTGCTCTTGTTGACGGCGTAGCGCCCGTCGGCGGCCACCGAGACGACGACCTCCCGGGGGTGGTCGCGCAGCTGCTGCGCGTCCGCCACGGGCAGGGTCAGCTGCAGCGCGGTGAACTTGCTGTAGGTGGTGGACAGCATCAGGAAGATCAGGATCACCAGCAGCACGTCGATGAACGGGATCAGGTTGATCTCGGGTTCCTCGTTCTGGCGGGGGCGGAAGTTCATGGCGGGGTCACTTGCGCAGGCGGCTGATGTGCCGCACGAACTGCTCGGAGGCGAGCTCCAGCGTCAGCAGGTAGGCGTCCACGCGGCTCCTGAAGTAGCGCCAGAAGATCAGCGTGGGAATGGCGATGATCAGGCCGAAGGCCGTGTTGTACAGGGCGACGGAGATGCCGTGCGCCAGCTGCGCCGGGTTGCCGCCGCCGGTGGCGCCCACGGCGCCCGTGCCGGCCTGGGAGCCGAAGATCTCGATCATGCCGATCACCGTGCCCAAGAGGCCCAGCAGCGGCGCGGCCGAGGCGATCGTGGCCAGGGCCGTGAGGTATTTCTCCAGGCGGTGGGCCACCTTGCGCCCTGCGCCCTCCATGGCGGCGCGCAGGTCGGCCTCGCTGCTCTGCGGGTTGCCGTTCAAGGCGCGCAGGCCGCTGGCCAGCACCTCGCCCAGGGCGGAGTTCTGCTCCAGCTGGGCCACCACGTCGGGCGCGGGAACGGCGCGCGAGGACACCGAGATGGCCTCGTCGAGCAGCTTCGGCGGGGCGACGCGGGCGGTCTTCAGGGCCATGAAGCGCTCGAACACCAGCGCCAGCGCCAGGATGGAGCACGCAATCAGGGGCCAGATGGGCCAGCCGGCGGCTTGTATGATCGACAGCAATTCTCACTCCGCACACGGTTGAAGGCAGCGCAGGATTATGGCGCAGCTTGCACGGGCGGCTTTTCGGCAGGCCCGGCGAAGACCGGCGCGGCGCCGCTTTCGCGCCAGCGGCGCTTGACCCACATTTTCTGTGGATAACTTTGTGGGAAACCACATGCACAGACCGCTCCAGACGGCGCCAATGCGTGGTTTGCTTGGAATGATGAAAATTTACGCATCAAAAAATTGTTCTGAATCAACGGGTTGCACGTGCCTGCGTGGTTTGCGGCGGGTTGCGGGCGGGGCCCGCCGGGCGCGCCCCGCTCGCCGGATTCTGTGGACTAGTCCGGCCGCCGCGGCGCCCTGCAGGCACGGAGCGGCCTGTGTTTGAGCTCCCGCAGGCAGGCGTGGCGCCGCGTATCTGGGAAGTTGGCGCGCTATGCCGCGCCATTGCTGACACTTTGCAGGCGCGCTTCAACCCGATAGCGGTGCGCGGCGAGATCACGGGCTTCTCGCGCGCGTCCAGCGGGCATTGCTACTTCACGCTCAAGGACGGGCAGGGGCAGATCCGCTGCGCCATGTTCCGCCGTGCGGCCGACCTGCTGGACTTCATGCCGCGCGACGGCGAGCTGGTGGAGGTGCGCGGGCGCCTGGGCGTGTACGAGGCGCGCGGCGACCTGCAGCTCATCGTCGAGGGCCTGCGGCGCGCGGGGCAGGGGGCGCTGTTCGAGCAGTTCCTGCGGCTGAAGGCGCAGCTGGAGGCCGAGGGCCTGTTCGACGGTGCGCGCAAGCGGCCGCTGCCCGTCATGCCGCGCGGCATAGGCCTGGTCACCTCGCCGGGCGCGGCCGCCCTGCACGACGTGGTGACGGCGCTCGCGCGGCGCGTGCCGCACATCCCGGTGGTGCTCGTGCCGGCCCTGGTGCAGGGCGCGCAGGCGCCGGCATCGATCTGCGATGCGCTCTCGAAACTGTATCTGCTCGCGCAGGCTGGGAGCGCCCTGGAGGGCGATCCGGCATCGAAGACCGGGGCGCCGCCGCCCATCGACGTGATCCTGCTGGTGCGCGGCGGCGGCTCCATCGAGGACCTGTGGGCCTTCAACGACGAGCGCGTGGCCCGCACCATCGTGCAAAGCCCCGTGCCCCTGGTGAGCGGCGTGGGGCACGAGACCGACTTCACCATCGCCGACTTCTGCGCCGACCTGCGCGCGCCCACGCCCACGGCCGCGGCCGAGCTGGTGAGCGAGCCGCGCGCCGTCTGGCTGGGCGCGCTGGACTTGCTGGCGGGGCGGCTGCAGGATGCCGTGCAGCGCCAGATCGACCTGCGCCACCAGCGGCTGGACCAGGCGTCCCAGCGCCTGGGGCGGCCCTCGGGCCTGGTCGCCCAGCAGCGGCTGCGGCTGGCGGGGCTGGCCCAGCGCATGCGCCATGGCGTGCTACTGAAAGTGCAGCGCATGGCGCAAGCCAGTCAAGCGCTGGAGGCCAATCTGCCGCAAGGCATGCGGCGCGGCCTTGCGCAGCGCGGCGAGCGCCTGGAGCGCGCCGCGCTGCGGCTGCAGCTGCTCAACCCGCAGCTGGTGCTCGAACGCGGCTACGCCCTGCTGACCGACGCCGAGGGCCGCGCCGTGATGCGGCCGTCCCAGGTGCGCCTGGGCGACGCCGTGCACGCCCGGCTGGCCGAGGGCGAGCTGGACCTCACCGTGGCGCAGCGCCGCCTCTTGTGATGAGCGGCGGCAATCCCGCACGCGTCGACAGGAGTCACGCTTCGCCTACAGCGGGGTTTGCTATTGCTTTCTAGAATGGCCGTTGCCGCGCCGCGCCAATGGCGCCGGCGATCCCTAGAACGTGTTTACCCACCCACTACGACCCACGAAGGACGAGACCATGGAACACAAACTGCCTGCGCTGCCCTACGCCATCGACGCACTGGCCCCCCATTACAGCCAGGAGACGCTGGAATACCACCACGGCAAGCACCACAACGCCTACGTGGTGAACCTGAACAACCTGCAGAAGGGCACCGAGTTCGAGAACATGACGCTCGAGGAGATCGTCAAGAAGTCCTCCGGCGGCATCTATAACAACGCGGCCCAGATCTGGAACCACACCTTCTTCTGGAACTGCATGACCCCCAACGGCGGCGGCGAGCCCGGCGGCGCGCTGGCCGCGGCCATCAACGCCAAGTGGGGCAGCTACGCCGCCTTCAAGGAAGCGTTCGTGAAGAGCGCCGTGGGCAACTTCGGCTCGGGCTGGACGTGGCTCGTGAAGAAGGCCGACGGCAGCGTGGACATCGTCAACACCGGCGCCGCCGGCACGCCGCTGACCACCGCCGACAAGGCCCTGCTGACGGTGGACGTGTGGGAGCACGCCTACTACATCGACTACCGCAACCTGCGCCCCAAGTTCGTCGAGACCTTCCTCGACAAGCTGGTCAACTGGGACTTCGCGGCGAAGAACTTCGGCTGATCGCCCCCTTGCCGGCCCCGAAAAGCCACCGACAGGTGGCTTTTTTGTGGTCTTATCCGCCCAGATTCAGCGCCAGGAAAGCGCCAGTAGCTTCCAAAATCATAGTAATCGACAGGCGCCGGGTCCGCCCTTCAGGTGGCTGCGGCGGCCTGGCCGGTGCGCCGCGGTTTTCTTGACGACGCTCAAGCATGACCCTGTCTGGCCGCGGGATGATCACAGCCGGTGCCGGTCGGTGGCGATCCGGCGGTGATTCACGCCGCGCGATGCGGCGCGCTGCAGGAGGGTGCTCGTGGGTTTCAAACCGCTTCCGATGGCCATCGCCGTGGCCCTGGGTCTGGTCATCGGCTTCGTGATTCCGGTGCCCGAAGGGGTCACGCCCAATGCCTGGCACCTGCTGGCGCTGTTCGTCGGCACCATCGCCGCCATCATCGGCAAGGCGCTGCCCATCGGCGCGATCTCGATGATTGCCATCGCCCTGGTGGCCCTGAGCGGGGTCACCAACGACAAGCCGGCCGGCGCCATCGGCGACGCGCTGAGCAGCTTCTCCAACTCGCTGATCTGGCTGATCGGCGTGTCCATCATGATCTCGCGCGGCATCATCAAGACCGGGCTGGGCGCGCGCATCGGCTACCTGTTCATCGCCGTGTGGGGCAAGAAGACCATCGGCATCGCCTATTCGCTGGCGCTGTCCGAGCTGATCCTGGCCCCCGTCACGCCCAGCAACACGGCGCGCGGCGGCGGCATCATCCACCCCATCATGCGCGCCATCGCCGGCAGCTACGGCTCCGACCCGGAAAAGGGCACGCAAGGCCGCATGGGCCGCTACCTGGCGCTGACCAACTACCACGCCAACCCGATCACCTCGGCCATGTTCATCACCGCCACCGCGCCCAATCCGCTGGTGGTCAAGCTGATCGCCGACGTGACAGGCGCGCAGATCAGCCTGAACTGGGGCACCTGGGCGCTGGCCATGCTGCTGCCGGGCCTGGTGGCGCTGGCCGTGATGCCGCTGCTCATCTACCTGCTGGAGCCGCCGGAGATCAAGAGCACGCCCAACGCCATGCAGTTCGCGCGCGAGAAGCTGCGCGATCTGGGCCCCGTCAGCCGCGGCGAGCTCATCATGCTGGGCGTCTTTGCCGTGCTGCTGGTGCTGTGGGCCGGCATTCCGGCCTTCATCTTCGGGCCCGGCGCGGCGGTCGACCCGACCACCACGGCCTTCATCGGCCTGTCGCTGTGCCTGATCACGGGCGTGCTGAGCTGGGACGACGTCATCAAGGAAAAGAGTGCCTGGGACACCATCGTCTGGTTCGGCGCGCTGGTGATGATGGCCACCTTCCTCAACAAGCTGGGCCTGATCGCCTGGTTCGCCAAGGGCATCGAGACCGGCATCGGACACCTGGGCCTGGGCTGGGTCGGCGCCAGCGCGCTGCTGATGCTGGCCTATCTGTACGCGCACTACATGTTCGCCAGCACCACGGCGCACATCACCGCCATGTTCGCCGCCTTCTACGGCGCCGGCTTGGCGCTGGGCGCGCCGGCGCTGCCGTGGGCGCTGATGATGGCGGCTGCCTCCAACATCATGATGACGCTCACCCATTACGCCACCGGCACTTCGCCCGTCATCTTCGGCTCCGGCTACACCACGCTGGGCGAATGGTGGAAGACCGGCTTCGTCATGAGCGTGCTGCTGATCGTCATCTGGCTGGTGGTGGGCGGCGCCTGGTGGAGGCTGCTGGGCTACTGGTGAGCGGCCGGCGGCGCATCGGCGGGCCGTGCCGGGTGCCATTTGCCACAATAGCGCCCGCCTGGCGCGTCGCTGTGAGCGCCGCGTCAGGAACCCATGCGAACATGCCGCGCGCACGCCACCCGCGTCACCCGCGCGGCATGCCGACAACGACCATCGGAGATACCCTCATGAGCGACAAGTCCCCCACCATCGTCTACACCCTGACCGACGAGGCGCCGCTGCTGGCCACCGCCTCGCTGCTGCCCATCGTGAGCGCCTTCGCGGCGCAGGCCGGGATCAAGGTCGAGACGAGCGACATCTCGGTGGCCGGGCGCATCCTGGGCCAGTTCCCCGAGTGCCTGAGCGAGGCGCAGCGCATGCCCGACAACTTGTCCGAGTTGGGCAAGCTGACGCTCAAGCCCGAGGCCAACATCATCAAGCTGCCCAACATCAGCGCCTCGGTAGCCCAGCTCAAGGCGGCCATCGCCGAGCTGCAGGGCAAGGGTTACCCGATTCCCGACTTTCCCGAGAACCCCAGGGACGACAAGGAAAAGGACATCCGCGCGCGCTACAACAAGTGCATCGGCAGCGCGGTGAACCCGGTGCTGCGCGAGGGCAACTCCGACCGCCGCGCGCCGCGCGCCGTCAAGGAGTTCGCGCGCAAGAACCCGCACAGCATGGCCGACTGGAGCCAGGCCTCGCGCTCGCACGTCTCGCACATGCACCACGGCGACTTCTACCATGGCGAGAAGTCCATGACGCTGGACAAGGCGCGCGACGTGAAGATGGAGCTGATCACCAAGAGTGGCAAGACCATCGTCCTGAAGCCCAAGGTCAGCCTGCAGGACCGCGAGGTCATCGACTCGATGTTCATGAGCAAGAAGGCGCTGGTGGCCTTCTATGAAAAAGAGATCGAGGACGCGCGCAAGACCGGCGTGATGTTCTCGCTGCACGTCAAGGCGACGATGATGAAGGTCTCGCACCCCATCGTCTTCGGCCACTGCGTGAAGATCTTCTACAAGGAGGCGTTCGCCAAGCACCAGAAGCTGTTTGACGAGCTGGGCGTGAACGTGAACAACGGCATGGTCGATCTGTACAACAAGATCGCCACGCTGCCGCAGAGCCAGCAGGACGAGATCAAGCGCGACCTGCACGCCTGCCACGAGCACCGTCCCGAGCTGGCCATGGTCGACTCCAGCAAGGGCATCACCAACTTCCACTCGCCCAACGACGTGATCGTCGACGCCTCCATGCCCGCCATGATCCGCAACGGCGGCAAGATGTGGGGCGCCGACGGCCGCCTGAAGGACGTCAAGGCCGTGATGCCCGAGAGCACCTTCGCCCGCATCTACCAGGAGATGATCAACTTCTGCAAGTGGCACGGCGCGTTCGATCCGCGCACCATGGGCACCGTGCCCAACGTCGGCCTGATGGCCCAGCAGGCCGAGGAATACGGCAGCCACGACAAGACCTTCGAGATCACCGAGGACGGCGTGGCCAACATCACCGACATCAACACCGGCGAGGTGCTGATGAGCCAGAACGTCGAGACCGGCGACATCTGGCGCATGTGCCAGGTCAAGGACGCCCCCATCCGCGACTGGGTCAAGCTCGCCGTCACGCGCGCGCGCCAGTCGGGCATGCCGGTCGTGTTCTGGCTCGACCCCTACCGCCCGCACGAGGCGCAGCTCATCACCAAGGTCAAGATGTACCTGCATGAGCACGACACCACCGGCCTCGACATCCAGATCATGAGCCAGGTGCGCGCCATGCGCTTCACGCTCGAGCGCGTGATCCGTGGTCTGGACACCATCAGCGCCACCGGCAACATCCTGCGTGACTACCTGACCGACCTGTTCCCCATCATGGAGCTGGGCACCAGCGCCAAGATGCTGTCCATCGTGCCCCTGATGGCCGGCGGCGGCATGTATGAGACGGGAGCTGGCGGTTCTGCCCCCAAGCATGTGCAGCAGCTGGTGGAGGAAAACCACCTGCGCTGGGACAGCCTGGGCGAGTTCCTGGCGCTGGCCGTGTCGCTGGAGGATCTGGGCATCAAGAACAACAACGCCCGCGCCAAACTGCTGGCCAAGACCCTGGACGCTGCCACCGGCAAGCTGCTGGACAACAACAAGGGCCCCAGCCCCAAGACCGGCCAGCTGGACAACCGCGGCAGCCACTTCTACCTGGCCATGTACTGGGCGCAGGAGCTGGCCGCGCAGACCGAGGACGCCGAGCTGGCGGCCAGGTTCGCCTCGCTGGCCAAGGTGTTGACCGACAACGAGGCGAAGATTGTGCAGGAGCTGGCCGACATTCAGGGCAAGGCGGTGGACATCGGTGGCTACTACATGCCGGATGCTGCCAAGCTGGCCCAGGTGATGCGTCCCAGCGCCACCTTCAACCAGGCGCTGGCCGCGCTGGCCGGCTGACGGGGCGCACGCCGCCGTGGCGGCCGTGAGACCCGGGGCGCGGCGTCAGCCGCGCCATTTTTCGTGCGCGTCGCCGGTTACCGGCAGTGCGTTCTGCTGCTTACAGGAATCAGGCCTTTTTGGGCTGTTGGCCAGGTCAGACATGCGCCAGCAGCTACAAAATTAATAGTCATCGTGGCCCCGACTTGCTGAACGGCCCCCCGCCCAGGCGGTGCCCCGCTTTCACATGGCGCTGTGCGAACCAGCCCTGGTTCATCTCCAGCACGTAGCGCACCGGCTTGGCCGAGCAGTGGCTGGTCTCCTGAAGCGGCTGCATGTCGGCCAGGTTGACGATGGTGCCGTCGTCGGCCACGAAGGCGGCGGTCAGCGGGATCAGCGTGTTCTTCATCCAGAAGCACTGCACGCCGGGCTCCTCGAAGCTGAACAACATGCCCTCGTGCGTCGGCATGTCCTTGCGGTGCATCAGGCCGATCTGTCGTTGCGCGGGGCTGCTGGCCAGTTGGGCGTCGATGCGGTGCATGCCGGCCGTGAGCGTGGTGCGCGGCAGATCGAGCTGCGGCTGGCCGGCCGGCGCGCCCTGGGCGAGTGCGGCATGGCAGGCCAGCGTGGTCAGGACGATCGACAGGTGGCGACGCAGGAAGGCAGGCATGGTGGCAACGAGAAGTGGGACGGGGCATGAGAGCCGGCGGCGAGCTGATGGTTCACCCGCGCCGGCGCGCCAGCCGCATTGTCGCCGCCACGCGCGCCGCCCAGGCCGCCGCCGCCGGGCGGTGGCTAGAATCGATTCCGCCCAGTGCGCCATGCCCGCGGACATCGGCGCGCAGCGTCTGGCCCATCCAGCTTGGAGACCCCACCCATGTACCAGCACATCCAGGTGCCTGCCGGCGGGCAGAAGATCACCGTCAACGCCGATTTCTCGCTCAAGGTCCCGGACCAGCCGATCATCCCCTTCATCGAGGGCGACGGCACGGGCGTGGACATCACCCCCGTGATGATCAAGGTGGTCGACGCGGCGGTGGCCAAATGCTACGGCGGGCGGCGCCAGATCCACTGGATGGAGGTCTACGCGGGCGAAAAATCCACCCGCGTCTACGGCCCCGACGTCTGGCTGCCCGAGGAGACGCTGGCGGCGCTCAAGGAATACGTGGTCTCCATCAAGGGGCCGCTGACCACGCCGGTGGGCGGCGGCATCCGATCGCTCAACGTGGCCCTGCGCCAGGAGCTGGACCTGTACGTCTGCCTGCGCCCGGTGCGCTACTTCAAGGGCGTGCCCTCGCCGGTCAAGGAGCCCGAGAAGGTCGACATGGTGATCTTCCGCGAGAACAGCGAGGACATCTACGCCGGCATCGAGTGGGAAGCCAGGAGCGCCAATGCGCGCAAGCTGATCCGCTTCCTGGTCGAGGAAATGGGCGTGGGCAAGATCCGTTTTCCCGACACCTCCGGCATCGGCGTCAAGCCGGTGTCGATCGAGGGCACGGAGCGCCTGGTGCGCAAGGCCATCCAGTACGCCATCGACAACGACAAGCCCAGCGTCACCCTGGTGCACAAGGGCAACATCATGAAGCACACCGAAGGGGGCTTTCGTGACTGGGGCTACGGGCTGGCGCGGCGCGAGTTCGGCGCCGAACTGCTGGACGGCGGGCCGTGGTGCCAGTTCAAGAACCCGAGGACGGGCCGCGCCATCGTCATCAAGGACGCCATCGCCGACGCCTTCCTGCAGCAGATCCTGCTGCGCCCGGCCGAGTATTCGGTGATCGCCACGCTGAACCTGAACGGCGACTACATCAGCGACGCGCTGGCGGCGCAGGTGGGCGGCATCGGTATCGCGCCGGGCGCCAACCTGAGCGACAGCGTGGCCTGCTTCGAGGCCACCCATGGCACGGCGCCCAAGTACGCCGGCAAGGACTACGTCAACCCCGGCTCCGAAATCCTCAGCGCCGAGATGATGCTGCGCCACATGGGCTGGACCGAGGCGGCCGACCTGGTCATCGCCAGCATGGAGGCCGCCATCCAGAGCAAGCGCGTCACCTACGACTTCGCCCGTCTGATGGAGGGTGCCGTGCAGGTCAGCTGCTCCGGCTTCGGTCAGGTGATGATCGACCACATGTGACGGCAGGCGGCGCATCGGCCGCCACGAGCCCAAAAAAATCCCGAGCCAGGCTCGGGACGGGTGCCGGGCGGCGCGGCCTTCAGTGGGGCAGCGCCGTCGGGTCGGCCGCGATCGACGACCCCGGCAGTGGCGCCGTCAGGGCGCCCAGCGGATCAGCGCGAATCCGCGTCGCCAGCAGGCCCTTGGGACCCTGGTTGACCTCGTAGCTGACGCGGGCACCTTCCTTCAGCGTCTTGAATCCGTCCATGTCGATGGCCGAAAAGTGCGCGAACACGTCCGGACCGCCGCCGTCCGGCTCGATGAAGCCGAACCCCTTCAGGTCGTTGAACCACTTGACTTTTCCTTCGGGCATGTCTTGTCTCCTTGTGTCTTCCGTCCGGCTGCGAGTGTGCGGGAAGGATTTTGTCCTTGTCAACCAGCGCCGTCCGTCGCCGGTGATCCATGCCGGTGCCGGCACGCCGGGTGTCCGAAACCCCGACGGCGCCCGCCAGCCAACGGCCTCATTAGAATGATTTTCATGGCAACTACCCCTCCGACACGTTCCCCGGCGCCGCCGGGTCCCGTGGCCCCCGTCCGACAACCCGACGGTGGCGGCGACATGGTGCTCGAGCGCGTGCCACAGAAAGTCAAACCGCCCCAGATGTACCAGGTGGTCATGCTCAACGACGACTACACGCCGATGGAGTTCGTGGTGGTCGTCATCCAGGAATTCTTCGGCAAGGACCGCGAGAGCGCGACCCAGATCATGCTCAAGATCCACCTGGACGGCAAAGGCGTCTGTGGCGTCTATTCGCAGGACGTGGCCGCCACCAAGGTCGAGCAGGTGCTGGACGCGGCGCGCCAGGCCGGACACCCGCTGCAGTGTGTCAGCGAGCCGGTGGACTAGGGCCATGGCGTTGAATATCACCGAACTTCCCCCAACTGTCGCTGTCAAAGCCTCGCGAAAGTCGTAAGCTAGAGGCGCTAAAGGAACCACACCATGATTGCCCAGGAACTGGAAGTCAGCCTCCACATGGCCTTTGTCGAGGCCAGGCAGCAGCGCCACGAGTTCATCACCGTCGAGCATCTGCTGCTGGCGCTGCTGGACAACCCCAGCGCCGCCGAGGTGCTGCGCGCCTGTGCCGCCAACATCGACGATCTGCGCAAGTCGCTGACCAACTTCATCAAGGACAACACGCCCCAGGTGGCGGGCAGCGACGAGGTGGACACCCAGCCGACGCTGGGCTTCCAGCGCGTCATCCAGCGCGCCATCATGCACGTGCAGTCCACCGGCAACGGCAAGAAGGAAGTCACCGGCGCCAACGTGCTGGTGGCGATCTTCGGCGAGAAGGATTCGCACGCCGTCTACTACCTGCACCAGCAGGGCGTCACGCGCCTGGACGTGGTCAACTTCATCGCCCACGGCATCCGCAAGACCGACACCCCCGAGGCCAGCAAGCCCGCCGAGGGTCAGGCCAGCCCCGGCGAAAGCGAGGAGGTCAGCGAAAAATCCGAAAAGGCCTCGCCGCTGGAGCAGTTCACGCAGAACCTCAACCAGCTCGCCAAGGACGGCAAGATTGACCCGCTGATCGGGCGCGACTACGAAGTCGAGCGCACCATCCAGATCCTGTGCCGTCGGCGCAAGAACAACCCGCTGCTGGTGGGCGAGGCCGGCGTGGGCAAGACGGCGATCGCCGAAGGCTTGGCCTGGCGCATCACCGAGGGCACGGTGCCCGAGATCCTGGCCGAAGCCACGGTGTACGCACTGGACATGGGCGCGCTGCTGGCCGGCACCAAGTACCGCGGCGACTTCGAGCAGCGCCTGAAGGGCGTGCTGAAGAACCTCAAGGACCGGCCGAACGCCATCCTGTTCATCGACGAGATCCACACCCTGATCGGCGCCGGCGCCGCCTCGGGCGGCACGCTGGACGCGAGCAACCTGCTCAAGCCTGCGCTCTCCAGCGGCCAGCTCAAGTGCATCGGCGCGACCACCTTCACCGAGTACCGCGGCATCTTCGAGAAGGATGCGGCGCTGTCGCGGCGCTTCCAGAAGGTGGACGTGGTCGAGCCCACGGTGGCCGAGACGATAGACATCCTCAAGGGCCTCAAGAGCCGCTTCGAGGAGCACCACGCCGTCAAGTACGCGGCGGCCGCCCTGCAGGCGGCGGCCGAGCTGTCGGCCAAGTACATCACCGACCGCCACCTGCCCGACAAGGCCATCGACGTGATCGACGAGGCCGGCGCCGCGCAGCGCATCGCCGTCGCCAGCAAGCGCAAGAAAACCATCGGCAAGCACGAGATCGAGGAGATCGTCGCCAAGATCGCGCGCATTCCACCGGCCAGCGTCAGCAACGACGACCGGGGCAAGCTGCAAACGCTGGAGCGCGACCTGAAAAGCGTGGTGTTCGGCCAGGATGCGGCGCTTGACGTGCTCGCTTCCGCGGTCAAGATGGCGCGCTCGGGCCTGGGCAAGGGCGACAAGCCGATCGGCTCGTTCCTGTTCTCCGGTCCCACCGGCGTCGGCAAGACCGAGGCGGCGCGCCAGCTGGCCTTCATCATGGGCGTCGAGCTGATTCGCTTCGACATGTCCGAGTACATGGAGCGCCACGCCGTCAGTCGCCTGATCGGCGCGCCGCCGGGCTACGTCGGCTTCGACCAGGGCGGCCTGCTGACCGAGGCCATCACCAAGAAGCCGCACAGCGTGCTGCTGCTCGACGAGATCGAGAAGGCGCACCCGGACATCTTCAACGTGCTGCTGCAGGTCATGGACCAC
>ERZ781399.2695-NODE-2695-length-14273-cov-4.480799_pt1 | contig 14273 bp, 21 predicted proteins | sample MGYA00511014_ERZ781399 | MGnify/ENA primary metagenome ERZ781399 (study PRJEB29847, sample SAMN06458254) | wastewater metagenome | isolation source: Wastewater bioreactor | place: South Africa: Cape Town | study: EMG produced TPA metagenomics assembly of the...
TACTAAGATTTAATAATGAAGCTAATGGGGTTCTTATGGCTTCACAAGTAAGTTCGTTTTCTTTAAAAAATATTCGTAAGATTTTTATTCCATTGTGTTAGATATGCACAGGTGAAGAAAACAATATAAAAATTCGTGTTTACGGTGAATCAGGTTCGATCGAATGGCAACATGTGAATTGTAACACATTGATCGTTCGACGGCTCGATGGGCCAGCTGAAACCTATCGTACTGGCACGCAATATCTATCACAAAGTGCAATGTGCAATACTCGAGTACCAGCCGGTCACCCCGAAGGCTATATCGAAGCTTTTGCAAATCTCTATCGTAATTTCGCTCGAAGTCTTCGTACGAATGAAACAACAAGTTTATGCAATGATTTTCCTGGCATTAGAGAAGGAGTACGTGGTATGGCATTTATTGAAACATGTGTAGAAAATAGTCGAAATTCAACTGAAAAATGGAGCGAATTGAAGGAATAAAACGGGTCGATGGTTCGATAACAAGCTTTGTTCGACTTTTTTTTTCTTCTCGAACATTTTGACCATGATTTTGATTTTATTTATAGTTGAATAAATTCTTGTGGAAGTAATTGTGTTTATTTGAATCAATATACTTCAAAAAAAATAGAGAGAGAGAGAGAGAAAAACAAGCCTAGTGTCACCTCTTCCCTGGACGTTGTTTTCTGTGTGCGTATGTACATCAGTTAAACGAGGGGTGTGTCATTTGCCCCCGAAAGTACTCGAATAAAATCGTTCTTTTTCGTTTCTCTCTCTCCTGCTTTTCGTCGTTTTATTTTATATTTTATTGGCGATGTTTTGTCCTTAATTTCAAACCAACTACGTATATCGTTCGTTTCTCCCAATAAACGGTTGACTCATCCAGTGCACAGAAAAGAAAAAAAAGGGCAATGTACTGACATCAATATTTGATATGATGGACTAGCTGTGTTACTAAATTGGATGTGCAGTACAAAGTTTATTGTATTGCTTCTTTTGTGATTCAATTTGTTTGCTCTCATTCGATTGCCTTGAGCTGAGAGAAATGAAAGAAAAATAAACGTAAATAAATAGACAGAGAGAGAAAGAGAGAACAAGTGGTTACATGATGTGTATAAATAGCTGCCGAACCTTCAAACAACCTCATATACACTTTCTTCCAATTTTTTTCAGTACTTTGACTTATTATTCGTATTCAATCACAACATGGAAGACATCGCCGTTTCGTTTGCTGAGGTGCATTATGTAACCATTCAAAAGGTTGGTGATATTCCAATTACAAAAGGAGATTTTCAAGAACTTCCTCGACAAGTTCAACAATGGCTTGCTCAAATGGTCAGTTGAACGACAATTCTTTTCTTTTGTTTCGAACTTGTGTCATTTTAGATTCAATTATGTACTCCACGAGCAGTTTATATTTGTGATGGTTCTGAAGAAGAAGCTGAAATGGTCACAAATAAACTCGTTGAACGTGGCACATTGACAAAATTGACCAAATATGAAAATTGTTATATTTGTTGGACCGATCCTCGAGTAAGAAAATTGACAGAATTATGCGAAAATTCATTTGACTCGTGTTTGTTTTAGGATGTTGCTCGTGTTGAATCGAAAACATACATTGTTACCGATGAGAAACATGCTTCAGTTCCACATTCACGTGAAGGTACACAATGTGTTCTCGGCCAATGGATGGCACCCGAAAATATGAAACAAGAACTCGATGAACGACTTCCTGGTTGTATGACTGGACGAATGCTCTACGTCATTCCGTTTAGGTACGAAAACAAAAATTGATTTCTTTTGTAACTTAGAAAATGTTTTAGCATGGGACCCGTTGGTTCACCATTGAGCAAAATCGGTGTACAAGTTACCGATTCAAATTATGTTTTACTTTCAATGAGAATTATGACGAGAGTTTCGTCGGAAATTTGGAAACATCTTCGACATGATGAAGAATTTGTCAAATGTCTTCATTCAGTTGGTAAACGAAAAAAAAAATGTTTGATTTTTTTTATTATTATTATTCGAAATTTTTATTGAATAGGCGTGCCACGTCCACCCAAACAAAAAATCGTCAATAATTGGCCATGTAATCCGGAGAAAACTCTCGTAAATACGAATCAAATCGATTTTTCGAAGAGAAAAAAAAACAATTCAAATTCTTATTTAGATCGCCCATTTTCCTGACATTCGAAAAGTGATCAGTTACGGTTCGGGATACGGCGGTAACAGTTTACTCGGCAAGAAATGCTTTGCATTACGTATTGCTGGTCGTATTGCTTACGATGAAGGATGTAAGTCAACAATTCAATTAAAAAAACATAAGAAAACAAGAGTTTGTTCTCTTCTAGGGTTGGCCGAACATATGCTGATCATGTCAGTGACGAATCCTCAAGGCGAGGAGAAATTCATTGCTGCTGCTTTTCCATCGGCTTGTGGAAAAACCAATTTAGCCATGTTAACACCGACAATTCCCGGTTATACAGTCAGATGTGTTGGTGATGATATTGCTTGGATGAGATTCGATAAGAAAACGGGAGAATTACGAGCTATTAATCCCGAAGCTGGATTCTTTGGTGTTGCACCGTAGGATTCGAGTTTTTCTAAAAACATTTCATTTGATATTTTTGTTGTAGTGGAACAAATATGAAAACAAATCCGAATGCAATATTAACTTGTTTGAAAAATTCGATATTTACAAATGTCGGTGAAACCGCCGATGGTGGATTCTATTGGGAAGGTCTTGAAGATGAAACACCGGCCGGAACTGAAATCATCTCATGGACTGGCGAACGATATAAATTAGGAGAAGATAAAACGAAGAAATCCAGTCATCCAAATTCGAGATTCTGCTGTCCAGCTCGTCAATGTCCAATTATTCATCCAAAATGGGAAGATCCAGAGGGTGTACCGATTTCTGCAATTATCTTCGGCGGACGAAGACCCGAAGGTGTACCATTAGTGATCGAAGCTTTGAATTGGCAACATGGCATATTTCTTGCTTCACAATTGAAATCCGAAACAACAGCAGCTGCTGAACATACCGGTAAACAAATCATGCACGATCCATTTGCTATGCGGTAAGAGAAGAGAGACAATTTGATTCGAATTTCATTTTCGATTATTTTGAAAGACCGTTTGTTGGCTATAATTTCGGACGTTATATTCAACATTGGCTTGACTTTGAAAAAGATCCAAATAATAAAGTAAAAAAATCATCGAAGATTTTCGTTTTTGAAAAGATGATGATTGTTTTTTTTTTCTTCGTTTTCAGTTGCCCAAAATCTTTCATGTCAATTGGTTTCGTTTGAATGAGGAGAAGAAATTTCTTTGGCCTGGCTTCGGTGATAATATTCGTGTTTTAGATTGGATCATTCGTCGTGTCAACAATGAAGATATTGCCGAGTCATCACCCGTTGGTCTTTTACCAAAGAAAGGTTCGATTAATCTTCAAGGTTTAGTCATCGATTGGGATCAACTTATGAGTATCACGAAAGATTATTGGGCAGCTGATATTCAAGAAACATTGAATTGGCTCGATGGACAATTAGGTGATGATTTACCCATAGATATTCGAGAACAAATCGAACAACAGAAACAACGTATTTCTCAATTATAAATTCGTCTAACGTGAATTCGGTTTTCTTTTTCAATTAGATAGAAATTGATATTATTTTTTCATATATGCATATGTCGTTTTTTTTATTGTCGAATAAAATTTTTAAAATCTCGACGAAAACATTTAAGTAATCGTAGTCGAAACAGTAGAAGTCGTTGTAATTATATCCGTTGTTGCAGTAGTACTTGTTAATCGAGTAGTTAACAGAATTCGCGTAGGTGTTAGAGAAACTGAGATATAATTAAATTAAATATAGATTTTAGTTTATATAATTGAATATTAATTGTTACCCCTTGCTGTTGTTTTCGAATCATCGTCATCGTCAATAGCATGTTTAATTATAAAATATAATCCAACAGCAAGTCCAGCTGCAATAAGAAGGCAAAGGAGAATAGCAAGTAGCCAACATAATGGACCGCAACGCGAACAACCAGTCGAACGAGATGATGATGTAGTTATATAGTTTGGTCTGTAAACATCAGGATAATATTCATCGTATGTTCGTACAATTGTTTGTTGAACAGGAGGATAATATTCGGCATTGTATATAGCAGGAGTCACGGTTGCTTTTTGAAGAATTACCATTGTTATATGACGGTAGGAGATCTCGTAGTTGAATTTATATGTGAAAATCAGTTTGTCAAATATTTTCTTTCATCACACCGACAGAACAAATAGGAGATTGAATATCATTTATTGACGAAAAAAAACAAAAGTAAAATGAGATATTCTCATGTTTATGTTGAAGTACTTATATAGCTGACCTCTTCAAAAATCTCTCGATCTGATTACAAATCAAAACATTCAGGATTAAAAAGAGTCTCGTTTTAACTATTAGATATAACTAACATCATCGGCAATACATTCGAACCACATTGTGGCAAATCATCGTTTGAATTCGATTGACAATCATATTTTTCAAAGCCCATTTTTTCATAAAATCGAATAGCATTCTGATTCTCCAATTCCGTATGTAAATAAATAAATGTATGATGATTTTGTCGTGACCATTTGATGATACTTGTCAATAAACTTCCTCCTATGCCTCGTCCTTGTTCACATTGTTTAACTCCAAATAAAATCATATACAAACCATGATTCGATCCGATATCCGTAATTAACACACAGCCAATACATTCATCGTTTTCGTATGCACACCAAACATGATTCGCACTTTCGATTGTCACACGTAGATCATCATTGGTATAATATTTTTGAAATAATGGATAGAGAACTTCTTCGAGATCAGCTAATGGATACTGACGATGATGAGAAATACGGATTTTACTATTCATTCAAATGAATAACAAAAAAACGACAAATTTTTTCCTTTTTTATAGTGTCATGCTTGATCGATAAAGACAAAAACAAGTAAACAAATATACGTCATATGTTTTGAGCTTATTTATTTATGTCAAAAGAGAAAGAAAAATATCAAACGACAATTTTATACAGTTGATTTTTCACATTTTGCGATGGTTTCGACAATAATTCATATTGGAACATTCTTCCAGCAACAATTGAATTGACCAATAAACTAAATATCGTCAATAAATGTCCAACTCGATATAAATAAGCTGAATAACCATTTGAAAACAAGACTTGCGAACCTTCGGCTAACGCTGCAAGCATAAACAAACACGCAACAAAGAGAAGCACAGGCGTTACGAGATAAATCCACTGATGTTTCTCGCCAAAAAACATGAATATTATTGCAACAGTTGCGATAAAAATAAGAATCAAACCAATGATTGAAAAGCCTGCAGCTGTATTCAAATGCAAATTCCATTGATCTTCATCTCCAGTTGTATTGATTCGATAGTAGGACGATATACTTCTGTTTCGAATTCGTTCACCACACTCAAGTATTTCACCGGCAAGATTATATCGACAAGCATAGAAAAAATTTGCTGTATTTACAACTAAGATCTCTCCGTAAGTTGTATTGATCGTATTGATTTGCCATTGAGGCGTGCCTATACCGACGGAGGCCAATGTCAATGCAAAAGCGGCCGATATAACTGAGGTTGAAACAAGAATTTGATTAGCAAATGTGGCAGATTCACCCATTGAAACGAAAACAAATGTGAAAAAAAAGGTTTTCAATCGACTACTTTTTTTCTTGTTCTATTCAATTAAAATAACAACGAAAAAAAAGGAGGAACGAACAGTTTTTTTCTTTTATTATTGTTGCTAATGGCTTTCAAACACTAAAGAAATTTCTTTTGTTCAGTTTTTTTTTTCGAGTCATGTTAATTGAAAACAATCAACGTTCGATTTGAAACGATTATGTCGAAACCAGTTGTAAACGACAATTGTTCGAGCATATCAAAATCTCGTTCCGATATGCTACAATTTTTCACATAGATTTCTTCGAAAATTTCATTCGTTTTCAATAAATTAACGAAATCAACGAGACCATTTCGTGTAATTTCAGGATTCGATTCGACTTTTAATTGTTTCAGTTTTTGATTATCATTAACTAATGCATTAGCAATCGATATTAAACCATGATTTGATAGATCGTTTTGATTCAAAAATAAATATTCTAGATTTGTATTCGTTCGTAACATATCGCCTAGATAGGTTGCACTTCGATCAGTCAATAGATTCGACGAAAGATCAAGTTCTTTTAAATAACATTGATCCAATGAAAGAACATCACAAAGTATTCGAACGCCTTCATCAGTCAATTGATTATATGAAAGATCTAATTCTCTTAATGTTTGATTTGTTTGTAGAATATTTGCGAGAATAAAACTACTCTCCGGAGTAAAACGATTACCCCAAAGATTTAAAACATCACATTGCTTTTCAAGAATAGCAAATTTAAGAATAATGGCCATGTCTGAATCGACGAGTTTTTGACATGATAAATCAATGGTTGAATACGATTCGAAGCTTAGGATCAAATTTTCAAGACGCAAATTTTGTCGAGCAACATATCTCTCTAGATAAACATAAGCGGATTATTTTGTTAATATTTGAAAATCGATTCGACCCCATTTACCTAACATTCGAATCTGGAATTTCGAGTCATTTTCATTGATGTCCGAAACACTCATTGTGTGGTTTCTTGTTTATTATATGAAATAGCACACGCGAAAAACGAAATGATAACACAATGTATCATGATAAGATAATTAAAGAGAACAGAATATCATTGCAATAGACGTAGGCATGTATTCATTTTTAAAATTTTTTCGTAGGATCAATAAATAAGTTTTTTTCTTCTTCAGCTAATCTCCGATAAAATAAAAAATATTTGCTTTTTTTGTCATATGATCCAATTACAATAGAGAAAGGACAGAAAATGTGTTGGCTCACATTGATGACAACAACAGTTTTTCTCTGCTTCTGCCATGAATCTGACTGATGAAACAAGACCTAGTAAATGACGAAAAACAAATCGATTGAAAATACTAGAAATTTGTATTTGTAGATTGCTCAACGTTCAATCCATGTGGAAAAAACGGAGATTGTCTTGATGATGGAGGACAATGGACATGCCGTTGTAAATTCTGGTGGGAAGAGCCTGTCTGTGATAGATGTAAACGGAATAATCGAATGAAAAGATGGAATTTAATTTAATTTTTGCTCTCCTTTGATTTAGTGTCAAATAGTGGACAACAAGTGATTGCGTTGGGCGCACTCGTTGGTGTTTTGATGTTAGTATCTTATGCATTGTCGATAAAACGATGGATTCAAAATAAGCGAAAGCTCCGTAAAATTCAACAAGTACAACGATCGACTATCAATCAAACGTTTCCATCAGTAAATATCAATAATTATCATCCAGCTCGCCGCCGTTTAGCATGGGTGACTGCAATTCTCACTTTAATCCTAACGATTTTAGCTCTCATCGTTAAATGGAAACTTATTCAACCAATTCATGATGAAATCGTAGAAAAATATAATCTCAATCCCAATCAACCTCTTTTCTTTAAATCACATTCAATTTGTCAAACAATTGATCTCGTTCAACAATTCAATGTTCTCACATTTCCAATTGCTTGTTTTATCATTCTCCTGTTTTCAATAATCACAAAACGAATGTCGAAACGGCGACATCGATGCATGAAAGACCGAATCGGTATTCCAATACCATTAGATTTCTTCTCTCAAATCAAACGAACATTGGCTGCTGTGATATTCGCTCTTTTTGCTGATGAATTATTAAATATTGTTCAAAATACATTTTCTCCCGATAGATCATCGCGTGGACACGGTAATATTCTATTCTATTTAGTATCAAATCGATAAATCTATTTGATTTGTACTTATAGGAATTATTGTTGATTATCTCATACAAATTCTCATAGGTTTTGCGATTGCTATTCGTCGATATCCGATTTTAGCTGCTGTTTACATTAATACATCCTTCAGTTTAATATGTGCTAGTCTCTATGTTTGGTTTGATTTTATTCTAGCAATTATATACAGTAGTTCTTGTCGACCGAATTTCTATCCACCAGAGAAACGAATGAATCTATCCAATGACATCAAACTATTTCTCGATTATTATGGAACAGGATCAAAATTACTTGTTTTTCAACTTCTTACTGATATACCACGATATTTATGTTTATCTTACGTCAGTGTTAAACTACCGATGTTATTATTCAAACAAATTCGACGAAGAAAATCAAATGAAAAACAATTAACTCGTGAACAACAAAATCTTCTTTATTCGTCGTTACCGTATTCAACTGAATCGATTTATGTTAAACGATTGTTGAATATGCATAAGCCGAATTTACCAAGTAATCGTCTAGCAAATATCTTTCGACACATTTATACATGGCGAGATGATTTTCGATTTTCTTCGAGAGTTACCAGTGTTTATGCATCGGCGTTCTTCATGTTATTCTATCTGACATTTAAAGTAACGGAATTGAGTTCGATTTTCTATAAATATGAACTAATTTTCATTGTTCATTAGATTTCCGTTAAATTTCCACCATGGTTGGATCTCGCACAAGTGAATTTGCAAATATTTGTCGATGCAGTTTTACAGGAAATTATTCCAACTGCTTCGAATTTCGTAAAACTTCCAGATACTCCATCAGATTTTCCTTTGCCGGACCTTAAACGTTCATTTCTCTTCGCCGTATTTATTTCATTGACAATCATGATTATTCAATTGCTCGTTATGCTCACAAATATCCGTCGAAATATCTTGCAAACCTATCGTGGAGATTCCAGCGAAATACCTCGTCGTTCGCCAAAACTCTACGTTAATTTTATCACCGGAAATTTTCATTTTGCTGGCTATTTAATTGGCTATGTTTTCCTCGGTTACATTATGCTCACAGGTATTGTTATGGTTTTAGCAATATGTGTTGACGCATTTATCACACACGGCCGTGTTCGAGCTTTGGAATTGCTACTCAAAGCTCTTATTCCAATTCTACTTTTTCCAGCATTTAAAGTGAATTTAAATAAATTCTTGGGAAGGAATATTTTTCTACAACGTGCTGGAGAAGTTTTGTTTATCGATAATCGACGAGCTTTCATGGCATTCTTATATCTGAATTTCTTCCTCGATGCTTTCTTAGGTTTTATAACGGCTGTTATGCGTCTTTTGAAATCAACGTTCGGCGCTGCTGTTTACATGAGTCGATTGGATTACTCGCCGTTGGGCAGAAAATTAGAAACAATGGACGCAGGTTTCAAAGCTTATTACGGATATATTCATATCGAATGTGCACATCGACATCCCGTCTTGCTTTGTTTTATGAGTCATTTGTTTCGTAATCAACTTGAATTGAAAACAAAAAAGAAAATGTCACGAGCCAAAAAAAAATGGGCATTGGCTGTATTCTTAATTCTCAATCCTGAGTTAGTTTACCTACGAAAAGATTTTATAAGAAGAATGAAACTATCAAAGTCAGAGAACGTCTGCCAATACGAACGATTTTAATTTGATCTGTCAAAATATATTTGCACTGTCAGTCTATAAACTCTACGGATGTTTTTCTTTATTGAGAAATTCAAAGCTGAATAATAAATAAATGTCTTTTAAAAAAACATAGAGAATTTGATGATTAAATAGATTATAAACGAGAAGCAAATGATTGCAATGATGATATAGCCAATGAGTTTCTATAAAACTTCACATCGAATCAACTGAAAACGAAACGCGAGAACAATCGACTCACATTTGTACGAAATCGATTGGGAATTCTAATAGCTGAAATATACTGACCAGTTGTATCGACTTCTTCAGCAGCTACTTCAGTTTTTGTGTCGATGTACATGATTTGATCAGCCTCAAAATAGATAAAAACTAATTTCAAACGGAAAAAAAAAAGATTTTTATTTTACTGAAGATGAAACAATGTAAGCCATATCGAAGAAAATATCGTGAATCTCTTGAATTTTCTCTTCGAGTTCGAGTAATTGCTGATGACGAGAGATCATTTCGTCTAGTTTCTCTTTTGATTCTTGAGTTTCGACAGCAATCTGAATGAAAAATTCAAAGTTAAGATAAATTCGAAACGGTGTCAAAACGAATTTTACATCGGGATACATGCTGAGAAAATTACTCTTCATTAATTCGTCGGTTTCTTCGATTGTTCGGTCATCTTTGACTGTAAAAACATCAAAGAATTCAAAAACAAAAGACAAAAGAACGACTTCGAAACAAACCAATTTGTAATTGTCGTTGAATTCGTTGTTTGTACTTCTCTCGATAGATTATTGTTGCTTGATAATAATTATTCATAATTTGACAGAAATGTTTAGTTATCATGTCAATTTGTGAATTGATAATACGTTGTTGAACTGTTTTCATATGTTGAGAATTCGGCAGTTCAATTAGATTTTTAAGTTCTATGATAATAAATTGAAATATTCTTCGAATTTTTACGGTCAAAAAGATTTTCTCCTACGATTTATTTGTATTCGAGTTTGCCGAGCGATATTTTTAATTTCTGTTGTTTTGGCATCGAGCGTATGTTTGAATTCTAATCGAATAATTTCAATTACTTCTTTCTATTGACTTATCAAATTCGAAACTAACCGTTGATGAATGGTGTAGCGAGTATTTCATTTTGAATTCTATTTACATACTCAATCAGTTCGACTAGATTATCGTTCGAATTTCGAATGATTTCAATTTGATTGAAAAAATCATCGAAATTCGGCGCCTCCATATCGACGGTTGTGAAATGGTTGATGACACTTGAATTCAGTCCATCACCGTATTTTTCAGCCTGAATACTAAATTTTTTACAAAAGAAAAACAAAAGACAAACTCATTGGCCTACATTGTCTTGTAATTCTTGGATTCTATCTTTCACCATGATTAAAATGACAAAATAAAAAACTACTGAGACATGACTTATATAGGAAGTTGTCTTTTCCCCTAACGGACATGTTTGTCTCGACTAAATAGACATGAGCACGTAAATGAAAGGAAATATTAGTTTTAATAAGTTGACTCATTGTTTTCCAAGAAAAACAAAGGTTGTCATTTGTAAAATCGTGTTCTTAAAAAATGTTTTTTTTTTATTCTCTTGTAGTTTTTTTTGTTGCTGTTAAACTGTAACAAATAAAACAAACGAATGAACGAATGAAAAGTCTATTTTTGTTGTTGTTGTTGTTGTTGTTGTTGCTGAAGAGACATTTGAATGATGCCGTTGATTTGTTGTCGTGTTAAAAGTTTATCATATAAAACTTTTTGTAATTTATCGATTTCAACTTGAATATAATCATGTTTACGTTTGAAATAATCTTGAGCTTTTTTCGGGCGCATTTCAACGAAAAAACCCGTGCCAATATCAACTAAAATATGATCCGGATCAGTTAAACGACCTGGAACATACATTGACGATGAAAGTGGAACAAGTAATGAATTATCTTCAGTTTTCGCTGGTAAACGTGATACAGCTAACATCGATTCGCCGAAACCTTCTTGTGCGTATTGAAGACGTTGAATTGATGATTGTAACATTTCAATATCCGATTGTAATTGAGAACGAACTTGTTCGACTTGCGCCATACTTAAACCGACAGGTTGTTGATCACCTGATGCTGAAGCTGTTGCGGCTGACATGATGAGATCTCAAGAGCGAAAAAAAAGCGAAAGTAACTAACTAAATGCTTGTTTGTTGTCAAGACGTATCTTCTTCTACTGCTGTTTGCAGCTTATTCTTCGTAAATAAACGAAAGGACAAATGAATCAGCCAATGTTATAGTTAAACACAAATCTCGATTGACAACTACTGTCATCTGGACAAAAATTTATTTCGTAAGGAAAGAAAAAATCAGTCAAATCGTCGAGTTTCATGAAGATACAATAAAATTGTAACAGCAAAATATGCCAATGGCCATTCTTTGTTGTGAATATTTACATGATAGATTTTATTCAATTTACAAATTGAATCAGCTAATTCAAATAATGTTTCTGAATAACTGTTCTGTGATGGATCAATATCAATAATTGATAGACGACGATCTTTTAAATCCGAACTACGAACTTGATATAATTTATCTTTAATAAGAATTTTATAAATATTATCCGAAGTATGCATTTTGTATGATAAACGACCGAAGAGAACTTTTTCACAAGTGTCATTGTTAACCGAATAGATGAGATAGTGATGTGATTGTTTAGTATCGGGCTCGACAAAACATGAACATTCTCCGAGATTGCCATCCATTAGATTAGTTAGTACAAGACTAAATACAAAACGAATTTCGTAATGAATTAAATAATTTAGTGTTTTTTTATCTACTCGTATTGTCCTTGACGTTGCTTCGACGGTTTTGCTTTAACTGTACAAACTATTTGAGAATCACTGGTGACTTTGAATGTTTCGTTCAAAAACGATGATTGTCGTGCAATTGTATACTTCATTTTGTATTTAAACCAAAAAAGAAAAAGTAAAAGATACAAAATTCGTTTCTAATGTTGTGTTTTTACTTCTTGTGAGAGTCTATTTATATAAGCTATCGTTTATGTTTCGTTTTTTTTTCTCTTCATTTTTTCGCATAGCTGAGTAGTATTACCTTGTGCTGTGTTGATATTTAATGACGACATTCAAGAGGATTTATGTTGGAAGAAAAAACAAATACATTTATAATAAGACACAAAAAAGAAAATCGCTTGTTTTCATTGGGATAATTATGAAATAGAAAAGAAAAACGAACGAAATAATGATTGACAGACAAAGCTGACTAATACAATATGCGTTGTGAAATTATTTTTATTTTATCAAAAAAACTTTTGATTTGATGATGAAACAAAGGTTAAAATGTTATTTTCACCCTTTTATCTGATCTACAAAGAAGACACTCGAGAGAAAAATTTATCTAATTTCTTTAATTATTAATTATAATAAGAACTAGTCCCTATATGAAAGACGCCATCATAATGATTTGGTAGACATTCCCACGTCAATAACATATTTTCATGCGTCTGTATATAATTAAAGGAATAATTATGATATCACTTCACTTCATTTTACTCACTATGTTCATGTAGAAAAGCTGCTTCTTTTTCACGCAGTAGAATTTAAATAATTATAGAATGGCCACAGTCGATACACTTAATTTTATTATACAACAAATGCATATTTATTTTGGAATATCTATTATTGCCATAGGTGTTCTTGGTAATCTATCGAATATTATTATATTCTCAACATTGAAAACATTTCGAGAAACAAGTTGTGGATTTTATTTAATCGTTTTATCCATAGTTAATATGGGCGAAATGGTTATATCGTTAATGATTCGTGTTTTTAACGAAGGTTTCAAAATAAATCTTACTCGTCATTCAGTAGTTTGTAAAATGCACTCATTTATTATAATATGGAGTTTATTAATGTCATTAGCAATACTATGTTCTGCTACAATCGATCAATTGATATCGATGAGTAAATATCGGCAATATAGCAATCAACGAATCGCTCGACGAATCGTTCTTGTTCTTTGTTTGATTGTTGGTTTATACAGCAGTATATTTCCTATTTTTTGGGATTCGCCAACCGGTGTTTGTGCGTCTACTAGTCCAGCTGTCGCTCGATATTCAACTACATTTCAATATCCTGTTTTATTCGGATTTCTTCCGCTGACAACAATTACAGTTTTTTCTTCGTTGGCTTTTTATAAATCTCGAACGATCACGAGTCGAAATATAAACATTGTACGTTTGAGTCGAGATCGACAATTGACAGCTATGACTTTATGTCATGCTTTATTTGTTGTCGTCACGCAATTACCATTTGTTATAGTATTTATTTATACAACATCTCAAACGAATCTAGATGCCGAACAAACGGCACGCAACAAACTCATCTATACTATTACCGTGCTAATTGAATATTCAAATTTTGCTGTTAGTTCTTTTCGTTCAACGTAAGATAGATAAATTATCTTTGTTTTTTATATTTCTATAGGCCTCATTCTACATTTATCTTGGCGTATCACAACGATTTCGAAGACAATTCTTATTTGTACTTGCGAGAATATGTTGTAATTCACAAACAAATGTACATATAATCAATGATGCCATTCCTAGTCGAGTAGGCCCGCCGATTCAATTGGCGCACGAATAAACTCAATTCTTTTGATGTTGTTCGTAACAAGTAACAATTTACCAAACTATATGAAGAAAACCGAGCATAATTTAACCGGAAGTACTCATT
>ERZ781399.2696-NODE-2696-length-14269-cov-4.205431_pt1 | contig 14269 bp, 18 predicted proteins | sample MGYA00511014_ERZ781399 | MGnify/ENA primary metagenome ERZ781399 (study PRJEB29847, sample SAMN06458254) | wastewater metagenome | isolation source: Wastewater bioreactor | place: South Africa: Cape Town | study: EMG produced TPA metagenomics assembly of the...
CATTCAGCTGTGGTTGTGTATGTTTGCGTTCTTCGTGTATGTGTGTCGTATTAAGAAAAAAAACACAATTTTTTTTTGGAAAAACTTCTGTCTAAAACCAAAACAACAATGATACACGAAAGAACTGTGTCAATAAAACAAAACAAAACAGCACGAGTCAATTTTCTTTGCAAAATTTATCTGAGAAAAGACTTATTTAATCAGATTATTGAAACCTTGAAAGTTGACCTTAGATGTCGAAAGAATAGAAACACAAAAGAAAAAGGAGAGAGAGAGAGACTTATCGATTGTATTTGATTAAATATGCTCGAAGCATTTCGAGGAAATTTCCACTCAAAATCAATGTGAACAGTTCATCTATGCTGTTGAATTCAAGGTTAATATACATCAATGATAAGATTTGTCTCATAGGAAAAGATCATAAATCGTTTTTTATTTATTACTGATTGATTAGATTAGATTGAAGTAAAAAAAAAGACGAGCAGTAACAATTTCCAATTGAATGAAAATCTTAATCGAACAATTAATTAATGAATGAATGAATCATATGCAAACTATTAGTTAAATGAGAGATTTATCTGTTGGTAAACGAAGAGCATATTGAAAGCTAATATAATACCATTTGAGATTTCATCATTGATCACATTAAATGAAGGTCAGTCGAATACTTATCGATCATATTTGATGAAATCTTAGTATGAGAGTATCTTCTATCAATATTGATTGACAATGAATAAATACGCAATAGTTATTTATCATTTATTAACTTGATTCGTTTTTTTTTTGTTCTGTTTTAATTCTCATGCAGTTGAAAAGCCAAGTGTTTATCTCTCTTTTACAAAGATAAGTCCGGCACTCCGATTTCGTTTTGAATAATTCATAACATCGATGAAAAGCAATTAACAAAACAAGACGATTCATTCTTCAAGATAGTCTTATCACAGAATCACACAGTCAATGTTAATTTTGCTAAAGACAAATATCGTTTTGTTTCGTTTTTTCCTGCTAAATCTTTCGATTCTAAATATTGATGTAAGAAAACGATTTACTTCTTATTTTGTACGTCAATTTGAACGAAAAAAAAACAAAAGCTATTAACAATGAATGAATGTCTAGATGCAATATCCTCATTTGTTTCTTTCTCCTTTTGTCAGTCTGTCTTCTTCACCTTGATCTCGACTTCTTTCCAATGTTATTTATTGGCACAATTAACTGTTGATCCATGTGTTTCCTTGGGAGATATGATAGATAATAAATTCGATATCGGGCAGACCAAAGGTCGACGCCTCCATTTCTTTTTCCTTCTCTTTTCTATGAGTGAACCTTCTACGATTTGGTTGTTCTCATCGTTGATAAATATGTTTATCTGCATATCTATTTACATGTCGATATCGATCTGTTCTAGACAACAATTGATGTCTTCAAGAAAAACGATGGAAACGTTTAAGTGAACGTCCGATTGAATTCGGTTGATTTTCTAGTCGATTGCTTGTGTCTATCGTGATGTAATTAGATATTTCATTCATTATATTTTCTACTAGTACGATGAAACGATCCGCCTCGCTATTTCTAATAACAAATCTAACTAAACTGATCCATGCTACTTCTTCTTCATGCCGCAAGCGACATTTTCTCACGTTCTGTTCGAGTTCAGTTCAAAAGTTATTCTCATTCAACATAAAAAAGAAAACTACGAGAGAATGAAGGTCTTATGCTCGGATAAAAATAAACTCTCTCATCATAGTTGATTCTTTTCATTATTCAATAGATTTCTAAGTCCATCGTCAGAAAAATGCATCATTTTCTATTTTCTTTCGTAGCTTTCGGCGTGTGTGCGTCGACACGATGAGTGGCAATTATATGCACTAAAAAGATGTGTCTTATGTATATAGAAAGACTAGAAGAGTAGAGTAATGTATTGAACTGTTTCTTGCTTGTCATCACTATTGATTAGCCTTTCCTTCTTCTGCTAGTTTTTCTCATCCGCATTTCTCATTCATTGATGACAATCAAAACGGGAAAGAACAAACACACACATATATATATACACAATAGAATAACGTCAGTAGTAAATGTAATATTGATCAGACAGAGAACAATCATTGATTTGTTAATAAACCTTTTTCTTCTTCTTCTTCTTTGTTTTAATTAACTCGATGCGTTTTCTGTCTTAGACACAATGTCAGCAACCGACAATTGGATAAGAATTTATCGATGGTGGCAAGAACATTTGAAATCTCATTTCAGTTCTTCATCTTCATCAATTCCATCGACAATAATTGAAAATCAAGAAGATAAACGTTCATGTTTATTACATCGTCGTTCATCATTAATGTCATTTCGTTCTTCAATTAAATCTCAAAGCACAACCGTCAAAAAACGTGCGTCATTTGGCGGTGTTGAACAACATAAATCAATAAATAACGGCGGATTTCGATATGTGCGTGATAGTATTCGAAATAAAAATTCCCGAACGACGACAACGACAACAAATACGAACCACAATAAACGGTTAGTTCATTCAAAAGTAGATTGACATTTAAAGACTTTCTTGTTTTATGAGATGTTACCGTAATTTATCGTGTTTTTTACTCGGTAAACTTAGTAAGAAGATAGAATAAGAAGAAAAAAAACGACGGAATTAGCATGAGTTTTTATTTATAATGATCTTTTGTTTTACTGAGGTAAAAACAGAGGTTAAAAGAAGAAGAAGAAATATTCTTTTGATTGATTTTGGTTTTTATTTAATTAATTATATTCAAATCAAAGGAGAACAAGAATTGCGTATGTAGATTTGTTGATATTTTGTTTCGTTTTCTTTTGTGTGCGTGTGCGTGTTCGAATGGCAATAAGAATCTTCATTGATATCATTCATCTGTCTTCATTTAGTTATTTGGAATAATATCTTTTTTTTTCTTTATTAGATTTAGTCTAATTCGACAGAAAAATGTAGGTGGAAGACAAAATTCATTGTCGAGGAAATTATCGAATGCATATGTAGAAAAACAGATATCGAATTTGACGAAGGTTAGAACTCGCGTCTTTATACGTTGTAGGTACGTATCCTTGACGAGAAAACATAAAGGTCTAGCCGTTTGACTTCTTAAGATTTGTTTATGCACATGTTTGAATCAATCTTTGTATGGATGCGTGTGTATATTGACTAGCACGTAATCGTTTGTCTGTCTGTCTATCTCGATGTCTGATTGACTGTCTATAAGAATGACGCAATCGATGACTGACTGAGAATAGATTTCTAGATTGCTTTGATATGACGAGAGAAACCTTGAATTATCGATACAAGTTGATATATATTGTGTTTCAGTGGAGAGGAACTTGTTGAGATAATTGTCATCTCATTAATAAAATCCTAAGTGTAGTTCATTCATTGATTTTCATTGTCTTTTTCCATTATCAATAGACACAGTACGAGATTCAATGACAAAGACTTGTGAAATATCATGATTAACAAAGAAGAAGAAGAAGAGAAGCCCGAACAAAAGAACTATCCCCCAAACACATCAAACACATTATTAATAAAGCCTAGTGACTACTACTACTACTACGACTAAACCATTTTCTTAGGAAACAACAAAAAAAAATGACACATTGATTGCATAAATACTGAAAATGAATATATTAATGCTTTCGTTCGTTTTATTTTTTCTTCTTCGGTCGAATCATATTTATCTAGATGGAAAATATAGTATTTCCTATTCAAAATTAACAAAAAAGAGAATAACAATAAGGACAAAAAAAATATTTAACTTTTTATCGTTTCATATAAATATATACGTATGTTGATATTCTGTTTGATATAAACATCCGCATAAATTCTACGAGCAAAGAATCGCGGGCGTTTGTTCTTTTTTCATATTTGTTGATATTCGCAGTTCGTTGATGGACTGATTGGCTCGTTATTTGAGTTAAGCAAGCGTTGACATTAGCAAATATTGTGCAAATTCTGTTGGGTGTGCCAAATGAAGACAGAAGAACAAAGCAGAAAAATATTTATTGTAATGAATTTCTTGTTAGTCAATGGTTGTTTCTTTTGCATTTTTGCTTTATTATCATCGATGGTTGCAAGAAATCTTCGAAAGACGTGATCAATCAAAGAAACAAACAGCATTTCGACTAAGATTGATTTTTATTTTATCTCTCAACGACAAGATTTTTTTCGTTAAGGTAAAAATACAAAGTCATTGATTTCTAAGAAAGAAACGGCATGTCATCGGTACTATTATTCGATAGAAGATGATAAATCGCATATTTTTCTCGAGTTTATCTTCATATTATAAGAAACATATAAATATAGATGGAAAATGTTTTTGTCAAAGACGTAAAACATTACATCTGTAGATGACATTTCGAGTGAAAGAGAAATCCTATAAATCTATCAGGATCGATTAGAGATTAATGTTGATGTCTTTCGATTTCTTTCTACTCGTTTCGACAATAAACCATCAATATAAAAACGAATCAACTCGTCTGTGTTTATATTTGATTGTCTCCGATTTCCGAGTTCTGTTTTTTAGGAAAAATACTCAATGAGATAGACTTGTTGTTTGTTATATGAACCAACATTCTTTTTCTTCTTCTTCCACTCCTCCTCTATTCTACTCAATTGCAAATTAATTTCTAGTTAAATAAAAGAACACAGATCAAAATTGCTTTGATAAATATTTTGTTGTTGTTGTTCATCTACATATTCTGTAACATCATCTGTGATTAACAAGGGATTAATAATGTGTGATAAAAGAAATAAAATTCAGGGTTTTGGTAACGATTTTGCCGTTAAATCGTCTTAGAAAGATGATTAACAAGAAAACGAAGCTGCTTAGTTCAAAATATCGTCCAATTTATTTTGATTAACGAAAGAAAAATAAAGAGTTTGAAAATAAAAAAACAAATCTGCTGACTGCCTACAGATATATTTGTTGTTTTCTCCCTCCCTCTCTCTCTCTCTCTCGCTCGTATTTCCTTTATTCTGATCTTGAAATCAGATTGTCTTTCTTCTCTGTCCGTGTCTTTCTCCATATGTAAGAAGCAACACGTCCGATCTCGTTTTTTTTTATTTCCGCAAGGCCAACAGTGTGTTCTGGCACTGAGACACGATTAGACGACAGAAAAAAAAATTTGTTCACGCTAAAACGCGTCCATCCCATTTACGCTCGTTCTTCATTCAAACATACACATGTTCTTTATTCGCCGGAAATCAACTTGTTGTTGATAATCGCCTCAATACTCATACTCAAATGTATGCGTATGTTGTTTATCTCCTTTAGCTTGAATACATGATGAACATTATCATCATCGTCATGAATATACGTCGACAATAACAACAACAACAATGACGGAAGTAGCCACTTGACAAAAAAAACCGATTTGAATAAGAATAGAACGCAAATCTCTTCTGCTTTTCCTTCTACTTTCTTATTTTCTGTCAATTCTACCTTCTGTGTTCCCGTCGTTGTCGTCGTCGTTGAAAGGAATTCAACGATGTCATTCGAAAACGAACAGAAATCAAAACGTCGTTCAAGTCTCGTTCGTTTCGGCAATCGATGTCGACGAATGTTTTCGTTGACCAGACTCGGCACATCGACAAGGTTTGTTTCGTTTCACACATTTCGACCTAAATATAATATCGACAGACGATCTCTCGAGATTATTGTCAATTAATTCATGAAGAAAAAAAAACAGTCAAATCGATTTACAGTTCATTAGTTTATTTTTTCCTTTTTCTTTGACTAAGAAAACAAAAAAAAAAGCAGAAAATTTCTATCGTGTGTATTCAATAATTGAGTCGCAAATCATCTTGTTCAATCATCGAAACAACGAAAAAAAGATCCTAAGGATTATTTGCGAGATTCTTCACTGAAGTATTTCTTTGTTTTTATATTCGAAGAGTAGATTCAACGACATACTTCAGTTGATTTATGTGCTCGACTTACAAAACTGAGAAATCCAAACAGATTTCGATCTACGCGTGTATCAATGAAGTATTTTCTTGTTTTGTTTTGATTAATGAAAGAAAAATTGATCTCAGACAAGGATAGAGAGTTGATTATCTCAGATAGATAAATGACATGATTTCCGACTAGAAATTAATCTTATTAATTCACTTGTTACTTCGGATTTGGATCTAAAAATAAGTCATTTTTTTTGTTCCTGTGTATCGTGTGAAATTACACTTGAATGAAATTATTATTTTTGATTTGATGATAAAATAATGTGCTTTTGTTACTTGACCTAAGATGAATTCTTTATGATCTTCAAATAAATTGACGTTTTCCTTTCCGTTTGTCAAATTAGTTCTTCTTCATCGAGTAGAAGGAAGACGAAGAAGGAGAAGGAAAAAACGAGAGAGAGAGAGAGAAAAAAAGAAAGAGAATCTTGTGAATCGTGCCAATGAATTATCTAAATAATTCATTTCAATGAAAAGAATTCTATTTTTTAGACGTCAATTCCGTAAAGCAACTACATGTGATATTTCAACTGATGAAAGTTTACCTGATGACAATAATTACGAGTCTTCCAAAATCTCACCAATGAATCGAATACGTCATGGTGGAACAAGACGATTTTCTCTTGTTAAACTTGAAATAACATCTACGGATGCAAATACTTCATCGACAGGTTTGATCACGAACTTTTTCTCTCGTATTTGTTTGTTTATTTGATTTCAATTCAAGAAGATTCCAAAGCTTGTGCACCTTCGTCAAGTCCTAATCTCATTCAAAAGTTACTCTTCCGTCAATTTAGTCCGAAAACTCGTCCTTATTCATCAACAGTTCCCGTACGTTGAACTTTGCAAATGAAAACAATTAACTGTCCATCGTTTGTTTTAGTCTGATGACAATGCTCTTTCATCGAATATCTCAACAGAAACGTTAAAGTAAGTTCAACGAAGAAAAAAAACTCAGCAAAAATTGATCAGTTGAATATAATTTTTTAAATATAAGTTCAAAGTATCGGTGCATAAATTTATTTAAAGTAGAAAAAAAAAACAAAACCTCTTTCTACTTCTATTTTTGCCGAGCCATATGAACCGCCTATGATTACTTTTTAAAAATATCAACCTCCGCTTTCTCTTCTCAAGAGGAGGTGAGTCTCTACGAGCTACAAATAAAGAGTAATAAAAAAAAAACTATATAAACAAAATTTCCTTCGAAATGTTAGAAATAACCTATCGACAGCGAAGTCTCGAATATCTATCTAAACTAAGCACTTATCTCAGTAGTTACACAAGCAATGGCCGACGAACAACAACGCCGAACACACCGAAACATTCGTGGTCGGGCTCGTCATCGTCCAATCAAGGTAAACTTAATGGCGAACCAGCAGAAAATCTCTTGTTGGCACCACCGAATTTATTATTACCGAGAGGTCAACAATCTGAATTGACTTCTTATTTATCTCGACGACGAAACACAACTGGAAGTATTTCGCTTAATAAAATTGTTGATTTAAAAAATACAACCAGTGGAAACACATTACGATTATCATCGCCATTTAGTAGTTCGAATTCGAAATTATCAACTGAAAGTAGGAGAATTTTCAATTGACAAGTCGAAATTCGTTTTTTGTTTTTCGAAGATATTTTTCAATTGGTCGAAGAATCAGATTTAATTGCAATTAAACAAATTCTACAAGCAAACGAAAGTCTCGTCAATTCGTAAGTATAACAGACCGTGATGACAAATCGAGAATTATTTATTCCAACGGAAATTATCTTCACGAATATTTTTAGTCCAAATGAATACGATTGGCATCCATTAGACACCGCCATCATGTTAAATAATATTCCAATGATTCAACTTCTCGTTCAATTTGGTGCTCAAGAAAGTTCAAAAGGTAATTTTCAATTATCTTGAAAATTAAATAAGAAAGAAAACTATTTTCATTTTATATTTATAGTTCAACCGGAAGAATGCCGTTATCAAAGTGTCTGTCAACAATTAACAATATTATCTCAACAAAATCTCGATGAAACTATAAAAAAATCTTCATCAAACAAATTAACAACCGACGATGTTCAAGTATATTTACTAAATCTATAAAAATTCTCTTGGTGCATTTCGTTCGGTTTAGGTACGTCGTTCATCGCCGTCACATGACTCTCAACAACGTCATCGTCGAACGAGCAAAGGGCAACAAGATCAATTACAGATTCAACAGCAACAACAACAACAATTCTATCAACAACGAACGTTAATGTTAACACAAATGAAAGATAATTATGAACAATCAGGTAAAAACAAAATCATCAGACTAATAGAAACAAGAAGAAGGAGAAGAAATCGACGAACAACAAAGGTGTCAAAACAATTATTAAACACAGAAAACAACACATCTGTTCTCCTATTTACTATTTTCTCATTTCCGCCTCCTTTTTTTTAATGTTTTACAACAACCAATATAAAAATATAATAAAGCTATTTGATGATGAGACAGGAGACAACAAAAAGACTAGAAATCGACATAGTTTCCAATTAATGACGTACGTTCGTTCTCTTTCTTCTGTCATTTTGTTGTGTCTATATCTCTTCTATCATCGAGATAGACATAGATATATATGAATCTCATTTAATTAGATTTCTTTCATATTTATTTTCCTTCACCTTGAACTAAGTCAGATCTCGTCGACATAAGTAGAAATCTCTCGTTTTCTCTTTTCTTTTTTTTTTCAAACATTTCGAGTTCTTCATCTTCTTTTAAATGACAGACACAGACAAAAAGATAATCGTTATGCGAGGCCATTTCCTTTCATTGACTGATGTCTTATTGCCTCCTATTCATTTGCCTTCCAACTCAACAAATCAGTAACTCACTCAGCATGACTAGTTTTCATTAAATTGAACATTATCATTTCCTTCTTTTCCTCGAGAAGATTTTCTGCTCTTTTTTTCCTTCGTCTTCTTCTTTTTTTTCTCTCATTTTCTTGAATATTAAAAAGGCAAAAGAAAACGCGTCTTTGCTAGATGTTAAGTACGCTAATATCTCGTCTTTCTTTTCTTTTATGTGACAAATAACAAAGAAATATTTGAGAAAGTATTTTTCTCTTTCTCTCGCTCTCTTTTCTTTAGCAGTGACAAATTCTTAATTAGAAAATTAAAAAAAAAAAAACAAGAAAAGAATATTTTTGTGTGTTTTTTTTTCAATATGAGACTCTAAGAGAAGAAGAATTTCATGGATGGAAATAGAAAATTTCGATCTCGAGCTTTGATTATTAAAACTGCAATACGATTTATCGGTAAAACACGTCGAAAAAGTTTGTTTTCTGCTGAAAATCGTTCGTCTGAAAGTCTTTCATCGTCATTATCATTGTCTTATTCACCGACTTTATCCAAAAGTTCTCCTCATCAACAAGAAAAATATCAAAAACGTAAGTTATCAATGTCAAAAGTTCGAGTCTCGATTTGACATAGATATTCTCTCATGATTAATTACCTAGTAAATCACGTCCGTTTTCGTTCTCAAAGACTTCTTTTATCTTGTCATCCGCTGATTAGTCAATTCTTTTCTGCTTGAAGGTATTCCGGATGCTCCGACGAACGTTCGTCTAATGGTAACTGGCTCGAGCAGCATCACAGTGACCTACGATGAGCCACATCGATCGAACGGCGCCATGGTTATCAAATACAAAAGTATACATAAATACAAGAAAAATGATTGAATCGAATTTGTCTACTCTAGTCGAATGGTGTTCCGATGAGAATTTCAAAGAAAATGCCGAATTAAATCAATATGTTCATAGTGATATTGTCAAGAATTGTTTCCTACGCGAATATGTTATTCGAGATCTTCCCGTCGGACAGAAATGTTACGTTCGAGTGTCAGCTGGAAATCTCAAAGGATTCGGTCCGTCGACTCCAGCGAATCCACCTTATTGTGTTCCGTCAAGTAATTTGCTTCTTCTTAAAAATATTATTGATGAAATGTGATTTATTTAGATTGGCGTGAATTTTCTAAAACATCACGTCCGAGTATTTGTGATCTACGTTTCGAAGAAATTCTTAATAAAATCAAACCGGAGAGATTTCTTAATGAACGTGGAGGAATGACTTCAATGAATTCGAGTACAAATCCGACAGCAAACGCAAATCCAGATGGAAATGGTTTTATCTCAATAGAAAACAAAAGGATTTTCTAGTTTCGACTTTCTATTTTTTAGAATCTCCCGAATTATCGACATCGATAAATTCAAATCGAAATCGTCGACGAAGCTACGGAAATCTTCGTCGAAATCTCCGACAACTCTTTCAACTCTATCCTCGTCTAGCCAAAACAATGAAAAGGTGCATTTATTCTTCGTGTCAATCGATGAAAAACGATCGTTTTTTTTGTTCTTCAGAGGTCTTTATCTCGTTTCTGTGATGTTAAATGGCGAAAAGATCTTAGTGACAAACGAAGATGTTTTGCCGATGGTTGAAGTCGATGAAAACTACGGACATAATCTTCTTTCGGATTTTCAATGGTTTATGAAATTAACCTTCGTTTGGGATGAATTGAAAAGCCTAAGACCGGATTTAGAACGTTGTTCGAGTGCAACAACATTTTATCTTCGTATGAAACTCGTTCAAGCTGCGATCGAACTTCAGGTTTCTTGAAAAAACAATTTCCCAAAGCAAAGAAAAAAAAAACATTGGTTTTTGTTTTTTAAAGACATTAGAAGAAATCAATAATCTCGGTCGTCTTCATCATTCGTATATTCGAGATAATGACGGAAATATAGCGTTTATTTTAATTAATGATCTTTCGTCGACGAATTCGAGTGACGCTCGAATGAATGTTTGTCCGCCGAATTTGAAATGGATTTCCATGGCGAAATTCTTCGAAACAATCAAAGAAAACGAATTATTGATTAATAATTCTTGTTTTCAACAAATAACAGACAAACTTCCGGTAAAACAAACAAATTTCTCTGAGAAATTGAACAACGACAAAACTGTTTTTGTGTTGATTTGTAAAGGATATGATCGAATTTTATCACGCATCAATGCGTCGACTAGATGCCGGTCTCTACGTAGCCTATCTCAAAATGCAGAACAGTGTCGATTGTGTTCGTGTGATGGTCAATCGGTACATGCCGGGCTCGTTGCCTTGCACAAAAATCCGATCGATTGCCAATGTTTCGAGGTAATTGAGACGAAAATTGTTGAGAGAGACAAATTTGTTTTGATGATTCAGAGAGGAATGGGAATGGTTGCATAAAAACGAAGAAAATCTATTGAATACAAATGAAAATCAATCCGATGAAACCGGTCTTTCACTTTTTAAAACACAATTTCAAGACGCTGCCAAAGATTTGTGTCTCATGCTGAGTAGGATCAGTTTTTGTTTTTGAAATCGAATAAATCGATTTGTGAAAAATAGATCTTCCTGAAACACATTTTTCGAATAGTCGAATTTATGATGCTCAAGTTGTGGAAATTCGTGATGATCTATCATTGATAATTTTAATGTCGACAGCTGATGAAGTCAATGTTCTTTCGACTCCAGCATCAACAACACAACGAAATTCAATCTCAACTGACTGTTTAACACCATTTATGTATTTACCTGTTTATATTTTCGAAGTTTGTAAGTGAAAATCGTTTTGTTTTTCGAGAGAAAGAACAAGATTTGACAATTTTAGTACAACATTTGAGTAATAATTATCGTTTCGTATCTCAATACAGTCGTGTATCGATTTGTCTTGATTTCGAATTGATTTGTGCTCAACAAAGTCAACGTGAAGCATTTTCAATCAATGAATTAGACGAATCTCGTTATCGTTTAAATCATTTACTCTCGTGTCAACAAGATCTCGACGATATTTGGCGTTCATCTCGTTGGCTTGTTGATGTTATTAATTGCGCCAAAGATAAATCCTATTCAGGAATATCATTAAAATCCTGGTTAACATTTCAACCATCAACATCAACATCCGTTCATTTGAAAATCATTTCATCTGATTGTTCATCATCGAATTATGCATCCGATTCGGCTTTAGACACGGTTCAATTCAGTCATTCAACGTTAACTTTACCGACAACGATCACATCAACATCATTATCATCGACATGTCTCAATGAATCTTCATTATTAGCAAATTATGATAGTGGTTTTAGTGATAATGATTTGAATAATCATGATAAATTTCTTAATAATCGAACGGCAAGTATTTCGACAAGTGAAACCAATGATCCGATTGAATTAACAGTTTATATTCCGATGTTAACATCGAATGCATTGATCCCATTTAAAATTCGTACGAATAAATCTTCGACAATCTTTGATTTATTACAGAATATTTTCAAACAACAACAGACTTTGTTGAAATCGATTTTAACATCGGCTAATTCAAGTTCGTTTTCATTAGTTTGGATTCGTTCGAATAATCGCGAGCAAATTCTCGAAGAAACTCTCACTGTCAATCAAATCGAACGACGTTTAATTCGGTTCGGTGGACAGATTCATTTACGTTCAAAAGGTCTCTCAATTTCTCGCTCAACTCAACCGTTAACTAAAGTTCAATCATCATCGCGGCTCACAACAACAGCAACAACACCCTCAACCAATCTAACGACTTCCAATGCAAATCTTGTAAACGAGCCTGGATCTAATTTAAGTTTAAATATTCAATAAAAAGAAAAAAGAAAAGAAATTATTTATCTTTTGCATTTTGTTTCTCTTTTATTCTCGATTTCTGTTTGGTTTTGTATAAAAAATAAAAATACATGTCATGTGATATGATTAGAAATCTTAATTCAAATCTGCTTAAAAATACTTAGATTTCAAAATCATGCTTTGTACGAATAGTTCCTTTTAAAATGAAGAAGATTAACTTAAGTTCGCTTTTGTTTATCTATTGTAATGAATAGAGCTTTAGTTTATCTTTACAAATCATAACAATCCAATGATTGTCTAGTAAACAAAGATTAATCAGTCCGTTGGGAACATCAATCGAAAGTTTATCTTGAATTTTTCCATTTCCATCAATCAAAATGATTTTCTTCGGATAAGTACAATTATGAATAGCTAACCAGTATTGTTCGTAAGGCATTAATAAACAATTTCTCATTCCCGGAATGATTTCATCGGATAAAACACATCGAATGATTCGTTTGAAATCAACTGTTTCGAATACGTCGATTCTCCATTGACCAGTTTTTTGTTTAATTGTTAGACCAAGTTGATTCGCTTGATTGACACGAATACATTGTGCTAGGAAATCTTTCGATCGAAGAAAATCTTTTGCAAACCATTGTTTATCGATTTGATAATTGAATAAAATCGAACGACGTTCAATTCGCGTTCGATTTGATGAATAAAGAAGATAGAGATCATTCTTGTCGATAGTTATCGAAACAATCCATTCGCCAGTCTTGATTTCAATTTGTTTGATTACAAATAAATTCAATTTCGATGGATTAAATGTATAAACTGAATAACCACCCAGATAAAACAGATTTGCATTCGATGACCAACATAAATCGTTGACTGAAATTAATAAATGACTTAAATCGATACGATACAATTCTTTGTCTTTATTAAATAAAATTAATGTTGAACAATTGTTTGTGAGAACGAGAATGTAATAGGTTGATGAAGCAACGAGAAAAGCACAAGCATTTAAAGGAAATTCTTTTGTTGGATAACGTTGAAGAATTTTTGTTGGCAATGATCGATGTAAAATTGATTTTCTTAATTCACTATACGAATCGACTGAGATTCCATTTCGACGTTTTTGTAAATACGGATTATTTATTAATGAACGACGATTTTCAATACGTTCAAAAGGAAGTGATCGAATAGCAGATGCTAACGAACGTGGTAATGAACGAAACTTACGTTGACTACGTTTAAATATATCCATTATCAAACATGTGAAAAACTAGAATCACATAGAAAAGAAAAAAAAGCAAACATACCACATACCACATATTTTTTCATAGATAAAATAAAATAAACAATCCATCCATCCATCCATCCATCCATCCATCCATCCATATATTTCTATCAATCAGATTGAAAGAAGAATATTTTCAATGGAAAGTTTTATTCTATTGAAAACGATCGTTTATAATTAAATAGAATTTTCAGAAACCATAAAAAAATTCAAACGAAAATCAAACACTTCAAAAAAGTTGATTTAGTCCAAATATTGATAACAAACTGAGGACGAAATGAAAAGAGATCATTGATAGATTGGAATGATTACATAAATGCGTATTACAACAACAACCAATTCCTTCTGTACCTCTATGACGAGTGACTTTACAAT